>OMLO01000846.1_pt1 | contig 21981 bp, 5 predicted proteins | sample 1674811 | NCBI WGS metagenome assembly OMLO01 (sample SAMN06265003, study PRJEB25207) | coral metagenome | isolation source: Coral host | place: Mexico:La Bocana,Puerto Morelos, Mexico | collected 2008-11-13 | reverse complement strand
CTTAGAAGTTAAAAAAGTATTGTCTGCTCTTAAAATTCTGTTATGGGTAAAGTTTTCCGTTGAAATGTTTAGCATAACTCCGTGATTGATAATTTTTGCCTAAGCTTGCGTCAGCTCGCGCGCGCAGATTCCGACAAGTTTGCGCTAGCAGCGCGCGTGGTCTTAAAACTATATGGAGCCACCTTAAATAAGGGACAGAAGAAAGAAAATTATTTTTGCAACAAAGCCAAAATATTTTCATCTTTTCTGCTTATACTGCTTCATGTATTTCATCATGCAAAATAGTCGTAGCCTCAAAGGGGCCTTTGATTTTATCGGGTACAGAAGCCATCATGGGCAGTGATCTGTTGCGATTCACACCTTTATAGGGCGATCATTCACTTAATTGACAGAATTCAGAATTCATTCATTGAAAGTATATGCCCTCCCTCCTTCTTAAATTGATGCCTTTAATTCAATCGATTTAAAAAAGAATATAAGCAGTTGTTCCATTGTAGCCAAATATTTACATTAGTTTCTATTATATTACACCATATTTTTACTCTTCTAAGTTAAGTTAATATATTCTACTTCCTAATCCTTTATAATTCCACTGTGGTAGTGGCTAACTCAAATGCTTTTACTCCTTTGGCCGCCACGCACTTTTCTCTTTCTCTTTTTTTAATGAGAGTTTCTTTTTTCTTCAGATCTGTTTTTCGATGTCTTGAAACAAATGTACTAAATTTACGCACTCTAATGGGTAAGAGAAAGCGTGAACATGGTAACCTCGCTCCCACGCCCAGAAAGAAAAACGTCGCGCATGTGACACTTATTAGTCCCCAGTGACCATGAACATAGAAAAGTTGGAAGTCCTTGCAGTCTTCACTATTGCATTTTTATCGCAATGTTTTAGGGCCTTGAAAAGAGAAAGAGGGACCTCGAACCTTGTCTTTTAAAGGCTTACGACGGTCAGAATCTTTCAGACTCGTGCCAAGGAGCATATCTTTGCACCGTGAAGGGACCGATTCGACTTTCCCGCTTGAGTACACGAATAACGTGAGATATCTCGTCTTGCTCGCTGTGTCGACCGCCTTTTATAATGACTTTCAAGAAGAATCTGAGTGCGAAGAAAGAGGACAAGCTGACGGCCAGGCCCCCTGAGAAAAGAAAAAAGATTAACTCAAAACGGAACCGCCAGCAACCAACTACACTCATATTTAGTTATGCTCGAATTGCAAAAGGGCGTTCCCATGCAGCGAAGGCTACGATACACAATTCGACAAACCCAACGACTGGCGACGTTCCCGACTCGAGAAGGACAAATAAACGTCATAGCAACCCCCGCCACAATGAAACCAAAAAGTGTCACCACTTGAACAGCAAACGCTTATTTTTCGTTTAGTGGTCATATGTACTCCTGGCTTTTGCCAGAACCGAGACACGTGTTCACTTCTTGTGCGCGACGTTGCTCTAGAAAAAATGTCATGGCAGATCCTCACGGTGTAATACATGTAACTGGAGAAAGTTGGACTCAGTTGCCCAGGATACAACTGCTTACACAAATTTAATGCAACCGACAATTACTTCTCACGTGTTTTAAGATTAGATACTTGGAGAGGCAGTCTGAGCTCACTGAGGGCCCTGGGAGGCGACTGTACTTTACATTAACATAGACAATGTTTGTTTCCCATTCGCAAAATTATTAAAATTTCGGTGAAAAATGTCTGTCGGGAAAAACGCGTTCCATCTGATTTCATATTCATTCTTGATCGGTCCAAGTTGTGACCTTTGAGGTTACAACAGGTGGTCAGGGTGAAACAGTGGTCTTAAATGGCCCACTTGAAGATGTGAAAAAATGACAAAAAGGCCATGGTATATGACAAAGGAAACAATGAAGGAAAGATCCGGGAAAAGAAGTACTGTTTTTTTTTTTTCGTTAAATTCTACCTACCGTACCTACAGTCGTGATTCAAGAGGATTTGAAGGTCTGGCGCCACGACATGGCAAAAGGAGCATTCGGATAGACCTGAAGAACCACAAGACAGACCATGGGAGTCAAACGGTCCGGCGATGTGGACGCGCAAGGCGAAAGAAAAGAAACCTGGCTGTAAATAAAACAGAAATTTCCATAATGAAAGACTGCAAAGGGAAAACCAACCTCGTTCCCAGGGTCCTCTCTCTTCCTACCTCGAGAAAGTACCCTGGTTGCGGCTGGTCACGTGTCTGCTAGATTTTTTGCAGATTCCAGAGATGTGATTGAAGGGAGGGCTGGAAAGTTAAAGTTTGTCTCAGCACGCTTACCTACTGAGCCAAGTAGGGAGTGCAATTTGTAACCCTCCCGTTGTGGATCGGCAAAAATCATAGCGAAGGCATTGACACATTCGACATAGGAATTCAATGCGTTGCATTTAGCTGAATTTTTCCCCGTCGATAGTTGGACAGTCTTTGGAATTTGTGACAGTGAAAATATTTTGCAAAGAACTTGGAAATGACGACCACCACTGGATAGACCGCGCGGTGAATTTTATTTTATAAGTCATTCGGCAAAATCACAACGAAGGTATTTACTCGTTCCGTAAGAGTTTTATACGTCGTATATTAGCCTACAAAGGTAGTTTTGACTTTGATTGAATAATACTCATCGACAGTTTGACGGTCAGCTCATTCTTTGCGGCGAAAAAACTTAATATCAACAACGTCTACGTGCTGATTTATATTTTTCGATCGGCAAAATCACAACATTAACGACGGCATTGATGCATTCGTTTAGAGTTTGATACGTCTAGTGTTTGGCCAAGAGACTAATTATCAATTTGATTGAATTCATCCGTTTGAAAGTTTGACGGTCATTCGATTCTCTTGCAGTGAAAAACTATGATTTATTGAAGAACTGCATGGACAACAACGACATCGACCCCGCGTATACAAAATCCAACGGCTTTCGTTTCAAAACTGTTTAGCGCTAAGTCCAATTTTCGATCGAGAGACTAGCTTCTCATTAAATTGAATGAATCCCATCGAAAATTTGGCGATTATTTTTAAAATTCTTGTGCTGTGAAAAACTGATTAAACTAATCCGAAACAGGCTGTTGACGGTTATTTAAAAATGTAGTGAAAATAAGCAAACTTCCCTCTCAATCAACATCTCCTCATAAAGGTTCGGAAGCACCGGTCAGGCAGGATCTCTGACAAATAACTTGCTTAACTTTCAAAATAACGTCTGTAAGGCAAAGCAACTTTCACCTCCATAGACAGTTTTGACACAATTAAGTCAAAGACCTACCCCCGGTGCGGATTTGATTTGTATACATTGACACGTGACCAGCCGCAACCAGGGTACTTTCTCGAGGTAGGAAGAGAGAGGACCCTGGGAACGAGGTTGAGGGAAAACAAGAAACCAATTTCTCCCGAAAAATGTCCTATGGTATAATCCAAAAAGACGTATTCCATTTAATCCCAATCGGAATTTCCGTAAATTCGATGTAAATAGAAGACGGCCAATAAAGACCAACAGAGCGTTTAAAGAGTTGTTGCTGTGTGGAAAATTGCGAACGTTTCAACTGGAAACCAAATGGAACGGTTCGTTCCGACCGGAAAATTTCCAGGCTGGTCAACTGATAAAATGGAAATCACCCGCTGTTTATTCAGGTAACGAGTTGTAACTATGGACCCACCCTATATGTGCCCAATTCGACAACTAATTTTAGCTCTAATTGTGTCCGATTCTAGCATTCAACAAATCGGAGTGTAAGTTATCGATGTCTGGGAACTAACGTTCACTGCACGTACTCAAAACACAATACGCATGCTCAAACCACAGTCCACTGACAACGCGGGTTCGATAGTTGTCGACAACTAAACCAGTGACTCCTACACACGGGAAAGTGGTCAAAACGTAGCCAGTTTTCGACAACTAAAAGTTTCCCTTTTGGAAAAGGGAAACTGTTTAGTTGTCGATACTAAAAATATCGCTTTTAGTTTTGACGGCTAATCTCCTGCACAGATATTTTTAGTTTCCGGTAACAAATAGGTTCTGCGCGGCAGAACTATTCTCAAAAGACCTACTGGAGGTCTAAGATTTATTTTGTCGTTTAGTCGAGATAACATCTGAAATATGCTTGCAGCTTCATTGTTTTATCTTTATTTTCTTCCACTTTGTCAGTTTGGACTCCCAAGCTGTTTGCGGTTCCTTTTTGCCATTATTTTCTTGAGGCTTACAACAGTTTCCGTGCCGGCTGACAGAAAATATAGTCAAGCATCCTGACTGTGAGCACGTTTTTAGAAAAGTTTACAACACATGCAGGGTGTAGCTCCTCAAACAAACGAAACACGTTTAAAATAGTTTTCAAGTTAACGAATTATCAAACTTTTTTTTATTGTTCATTGACTTTTTTACAACAATAGGTAAATGAAGCGCCGGAAATTCATGTCATGAATGCGCTTAACAAAGAATGCGTTGCACCAGAGTTAATAGCTATTAACTCTGGTCGCACACATCACCTTCACACAAGACTTGATAAGATATAGTTGTCTTCTTCTCTTTTGTGTTGACATTTCGTCGCAGTTAGCGAAACGCCGCTCCTTATTCAGCCGCGAGGGCCCAGTTGGGGCTACATGTTTTCTTCTAACATTAAAGACAAACACGCTAAAATGTTTTTTGGTATGGGTTAGATGACGTATGACTTTGAAATTGTACTATAACTGATATAACTTGGCCAAAGTAATAATAATAATAATAATAATCAACTTTGTTTTACGAGGGTAGCACTTAACAGTCATGCGACTGACAAACCCGTGGCCCTCGAATTCCCGATCGAATTGGAAATAGAAATGTTAATTTTTTGCTCTGCAATCTGTATTTGTTCGGTTTTTGTTTTTTTCGTTTGTTTTTTGATTTTAACCACGTGGTACGCGTGGTGCCCGCGCCGCGAGGGATGGCGGGGGACTCCATTTACTAACACGCCATAAGCATGAGGTGATGTATATTGTAAAAAAAGGCACAGAAACTCTGAACTGGCACAATTAAAATGACCAGAAATTTATTTATTTATTTATTTTTCGTTTATTTCTACTTTCACCAGCAATGAAAGCAAAAATCCTTGCTCAACACGATCGAGTCGTCTAACGAGAGAGATTCACGAGAATCAGTTTGATTACCTGATTGTCTCCTGCAAGCTGGGAGTAAAGAAGTTGCACATGATTGATGTTACGATGCGATGGAGACGTATATACATGGGTATATACATGAGTATGGGTAAGTACAATGAAAACTTTATTTGTTACACGATTCATGCAATCATTCGATAAACTACTTATGGCTATAAAATTATGTTGTCCTATGTGGCTTCCTGTTTTTGTTCTTCAATGTATAATAATTGAACGTGTTATGTTGGGAAAAAATCTATTTAGCCTATGCTTTAACATCAAAATATGGCATCGAGCAGTCCTAAGCAGCTTTTGTTTGATGTTTAGCTTCACTGATCTCATGTCTTTATGGCTCATAAACTTTGCTCCGTATATGTATTCTTCTCGTCTGTTTCTCTTTTAAAAGATTTTGCTTTGTCGGACTTGTCGTTTATAATGCACATATCTGCAAAATTTTTCATTTCTGCTTTATTTTAATTTATGAGTTGTGGAGAAGTAAGTAAATAGATACAGCTTTATGCAACGCGTTTGCCGTAAGAGTTATTCGTGGGGAATCACTTGTTTTGAAACCCACTCCCGATTTTTCCTTCATTATTGCCTCCAAGAATGAAATGTTCACTTTGTCTTTTTTTATGTTCAGTTCGTAAACCCGCTTTTCTTTTAATTTTATTCTCCGACATCAGTAAACAAAGCGAACATTGAAGCTATGAGTCATTATTTTTGCATAGTTATGCTCTCGTTAAGATTTGGGTTTGACTGAAAAAATGGCACCTGTGGTGCCGTTGGGTAGCTACCTATGTTTAGTTTAGTGCAAAGTTTGTTGGTGAAAACTGTTTTTATCACATCACTTGCAGTCTCTCTGTTTGTCTGTGGACTACCATTTGTTGTGTCATATCTCTGCATATCTAACACAGGTTATAGTTTGAAAGTTATTATGCGTAACAACAAGCTGTCGTAATAATAATAATGAATTATTATGAAATAATCTTGACGACCATCTTTTTTATGTCACGAGTTTCGTTACCTATGGCATTGTAACCAGTACTTACAGAAAGTTTACTAAGATTTGGAAAACTTTGTCGTTAAAGCAAGTATTAATTGTCGTTACGTGTTGTTATGAATTTAATACAAGTTCTCATATCCGATTAAACTGCACATAATATAAATAAGAAAGATCAACGGTCAGTTGCAGCAGCTGAGTCATCACATATACACTTTGTCTCCCGCATGGAATAATTAGTTGCTTAATTTAACACGTGAACTGGTTAACGGAATTAAGTGATGTTTGGGGGACATTTTAAATGACGAATTCAGAGTGTCTTTATATTAAGTTTGTTACTTGAAGGACTATGAGTGTGCATTTCAGCATTTTATGTCAATTATTTATTTGACCCAGCTACCAGCCATATGATTTCTTCTTACACTTTTCATAGACAAAACTGTCACTATCATGCTTTGTTCTTAAATCTCCCATAGCTTCATTGAGCAAGGATGACAGTTTGTAATCAGTCTTTTAAAACGTGCTCGACATCACATTTCATTGTTAATTCACAGCACAGTCTTGGAATTCCAGACTAGGAAGAGTTCAGTTTACTTAAAAAGTTTACTTAAGATCTCAGGTGCAGCCAGTCAATCGGAATGAACGAGTGTATAATTAGCAACTTTGGAAGGTTGGTCACGCTATTTCGGTCACTGTCCTTTGTTGTCTGTAATTAAGAATCATAAACTTAAACATGACACTGCAGAATACCCTGCCACTTGAGTTAATTTATTCCTGCACATGTCTCGTTCTTTAAAAATATGTGCGCAAGTAGAATTAGGAACAATAGTGGCAGGGTATTCTGCAGTTGCTCCAACCACAATTTTATACTCATCAGTGGAACGCAATTCCTGTCGGCCCGGAAGATGTCAAATTTAGCTTAATGTTTCCTTTTAATCTGGTCACATTTTGCCTGCCGTGCTTCTTTTTACCGCTCTAGTAGTTGTTTTTATTTTACTACAGTTACGGACCGTTGCTTGGAAGTTTCTTCTTATTTTGTGAGCAGTTTCCACGTAACAGGATTAATCGCGTGACATTATTGCACCTCACTTTACTAGCCCCACCCAGCTTGAAACCGGAAACCCTCAAAGACAAACTATTCTGATCTCCATTGATGTTGTATTCAGTTCAAGGGACCCAGGACGTCCTTTGTAGAGCCCCAAAAAGCTACAATGGGGGAACTGCATTGTAACTATTGTAACGAAATGGAGAATCCTATGGAGGAGATTAGTATAGAGTAATGCATTGACTTTAGAATAAGGGACATGTTATACAAACATCATGTCAGCTCGGTACAGCTTGTTGTAATTTATAATTACATTGTTTCGTCACGTCTTACATGGCTACTTTCGCACCGTCGTTAATCCCGGAAAGTCGCTACTTTCGACATTGCCAACAATTGTATGTTATCGCTGCTACATTTAGAAGGTTTCTACTTTTAGGTACTGTTCAGTTTCGAAACTTCACCTCTAACAGACAGTAAGCCGGATGTAAAGTCAGATCTGTGACAGCATTGGCTGTCATTTACCAATTAACTCATGCCTAAGCGTGTATTTTTAATTTATGACACGCGGAAAATTGAAGAGCACGAGATATTCATAAGAGTTGCTCGTGGTATAGGAGAGAGCAAATCTCTGTGCATCATAACTCGATGATCCACAGCTAAAAGCATTCATTAATAAATTGTTTAAAGGCGAACCAATTTAAAGTTACTCACGGCATGAGCGTTCATTATTGCATTATTGCATTATGATGCACGGGTACATATATACATGACCATACATGTATACTTTGAGTTTGAGGCGCGGCTTTGCTAGCTTTGCCACAAACACCACAGCGTGACACACCAAAGTTTTGACAAGTTGGCCCATTTTTAGCTTCGTGGTGTAGATTTTGAATAAAGGTATGGAAAATGAAACAGCGTCATAGATAGTATTTTCCTCATTCTTTCAAGAAATGCACCAAGAGATATATAAAGGGCGTACGGAGTCTTTGTATATTACTCGTGCAGGTCAATAGGTTTGACGGCTTCCTCGAAGTTTCTCTGAATCGAGAACCGAAGAGACGGTGGGTTGTAGATGTTGAGATTTGTTGGTACATGATTGATTGATCTAAATAGTAGCTCATTCACTAAGTGTGTGAGCTATGCAATGCTGTTAAGTTTTTTTACCGTATAACATTTCGACTGGTTTTAATGGAATACTAGAACACAGTTAGAGGGTTTATATCTGTACACCCCTTGCACTCGATCCAGCAATAGTACAATATACAAGATGAGTTGAACAGAATGGTGTATGAAAATGATACGAGGTTATTAATATTCTGGACAAAATTGCTGTTTATCTATGCCGTATTTCCTCTGGGAAACTAGAACCAACGCTCAAACCACACTTAGCTTAGGCCGGAAATGTTATCAGGACTTCGTAAATTTTGACGATATGCCATGTAGTGACTTATCCCAAAATTTAATTGGATCCATTTTAATTTTGTCGTCTCTGACCAAACTCGGCATTTCCATGGCGACGGTTTCTTGGAGAATCATTTTTTACAAAATTCACACCTTCAAAAGTTTTCCAACTAGCTTTGTATTTTTTCGCTTAAGTTTCGGTAACTTGTTTCTTAAATTATGTTTAAAAAATACAATTACCTACGTAGACTGAGGGTACTGGTTTCAAAAACACATCACCTCTTATAAGAAGACAAGACTTTTAATAGTCTCATATAGACAATTACAAGAAAATTGGCAAATGAATACTAAGTAATATTCTCATATTTACAACCGATAATTCAAACAATAAATACATAAATAATATGTTCTTTCATAGGCCAATGCCCGGGGGGTAAACTTCACAGTTCATCTGGTACCTGTAGAATAATAATTGTATCCCTTAGTACCTAATGATACTGCATTTGCCAGTATGGCTTGGTTTAGGGTCACTGTGACCATTTACCAACAACTATAACTGTCATAGCAACTATGCAGTTATCTTTTGTGCAATCAGTGTGTTTGTGTTTGCCTTGCTTCATCTCCTACCCAATTTTACCTCTGGCTATGAAACGGTATGGAAAAGTTTAAATCGGAGGCAAATACGTTTGTTGAAATTACACAGTTACAAAAATTCAAAACTTTGTGCTAATTTTGTGTATACAATTCATTTAAAATCGTTTCCATTGAAAATCAAAGTTAAACCCGAGGCACCCTAGTTTAAACGAAGAAATTTCAATATTTCTGGGAAGAGGTTTAGTGAAAATGGAACGGTTTAATAAACTGTTTACAAATTCACACAGAAGAAGAATCATGCTGCCAAACGTTTTTGGTTTATCCTTCTTGCCAGTATGCCATATAGTCTCCCGTATCATGTCGGCCATCACTCTCAATCTTAATCCCTTATCATCTGTCCTAAGCACTGATCAACAGTCCTACCTACCTGCCTACAATCATCTCCCCCTAACACCCACCAGCTCTCCCAAGCACTGAACATCTGTTCTCGTCACTGATAAACTGTCCCTGATCAACTGATCATCTAATCATCTGATCAACTGTCCCTCACATTAAGCATCTGTCCCTAGCACTGATCATCTGTCCCTAGCACTGATCATCTGTCTCTAGCACTGATCATCTGTCACTAGCACTCCTCATCTGTCACTCATCATTTGTTCCCAGCACTGAACATCTGTCCTTAAAATCGATCATCTGTCCCTAGCACTGATCATCTGACCCTAGCACTGATCAAAATTCCTTAGCACTCATCTATCCCTAAAACTGATCAACTGTCCCCAGCTTTCATTAGCTGTCCCTACCTACTGATCAGTTGTCCTTAGTACTATCATCTGTCCCAAGCACTGATCAACAGCCCTACCTACCTACAATTATTTGAACATCTGAACACTGAACATCTGTCCATGGCACTGATAAACTATCCCTAGCTTTCATCAGCTGTCCCTAAGTACTGATCAGTTATCCTTAGCACTATCATCTGTCCTAAGCACTGATCAACAGCCCTGCCTACATACAATCATCTCGCCCTAGCACTCATCAGCTGTCCTTAGCACTGAACATCTGTCCTTGTCACTGATAAACTGTTCCTAGCTTTGATCAGCTGTCCCTAGCACTGTTCAACTGTCTTTAGCACTGAATATCTGTTCTTAGCACTGATCAACTGTTCTTAGTACTTATCAGCTGTCCCTAGCACTGATCAACGGTCCTTGGCACTCAACCACTGTTACCTACTGGTATCTACTCCTGGTATTGATCATCTAATCATCTGATCAGCTGTCCCTCGAATTAAGCATCTGTCCCTAGCACTGATCATCTGTCCCTAGCACTGATCATCTGTCTCTAGCACAGATCATCTGTCACTAGCACTCATCATCTGTCACTCATCATTTGTTCCCAGCAATAAACATCTGTCCTTAAAATCGATCATCTGTCCCTAGCACTGATTATCGGACCCTAGCACTGATCAAAATTCCATAGCATTCATCATCTATCCCTAAAACTGATCAACTGTCCCTAGCACTCATCAACTGTCCCTAGCACTGAACATCTGTCCTTGTCACTGATAACCTGTTCCTAGCATTCATCAGCTGTCCCTAGCACTGATCAACTGTCCTTAGCACTAAATATCTGTTCTTAGCACTGATCAACTGTTCTTAGTACTTATCAGCTGTCCCTAAGCACTGATCAACGGTCCTTGGCACTCAACCACTGTCCTTAGCACTGATTATTTGTCCCTAGCACTTGCCATCCCCCCCTACCTTTCATTAAACTCTTCATAGCATTAATTGTCTGTCCCTCAAACTGATCAACTGTCCCATGCACTCATCAGCTGTCCCTAGCACTGATCAACTGTCCCTAGCACTCATCAATCTAGCACTGAACATCTGTCCTTGTCACTGATAAACTGTTCCTAGCATTCATCAGCTGTCCCTAGCACTGATCAACTGTCCTTAGCACTAAATATCTGTTCTTAGCACTGATCAACTGTTCTTAGTACTTATCAGCTGTCCCTAGCACTGATCAGCGGTCCTTGGCACTCAACCACTGTCCTTAGCACTGATTATTTGTCCCTAGCACTCTCCATCTCTCCCTAGCTTTCATTAAACTCTTCATAGCATTAATTGTCTGTACCTCAAACTGATCAACTGTCCCATGCACCCATCAGCTGTCCCTAGCACTGATCAACTGTCCTTAGCACTGATCAGCTGTCCTTAGCACTGAACATCTGGTCTTATCACTGATCAACTGTCCCTAACACTATTCAAATGTCCTTATCACTCAACAACAGTCCCTAGCACTGATCATCTGTCCCTAGCACTCATCAACTGTTTCAAGCACTTATCGTCTTTCACTCACCCATCATCTATCCCTAGCAGTGATCGTCTGCCCCTTAAACAGATCAACATCTTCCTAGCACTCATCATTTAACACTCATCAATGCCTAACAGTGGTCAACGTTCTCTAGAACTCATCATCTGTCCTTGAAACTGATCAACTTTCCCTAGCACTCAACAACTATCCTTAGCACTGATCATCTGTCCCTAGAACTCATCAACAGTCCCTAGCACTTATCAACTGTCCCTAGCACTCATCAACTGTCCCTAGCACTCATCAACTGTCTCTAGCACTCATCAAATGTCCCTAGCACTCATCAACTGTCTCTAGCAGTGATCGTCTGTCCCTAAAACTTATCATCTGTCACTAGCACTCGTTATCATTACCTTGCAATCATCTCCCTAGCACTCATCATCTAGCACTCGTCACTGCTTAGCACTGATCAACTATCCTTAGCAGTTATCATCTGCTCCTGGTATTGATCATCTAATCTTCTGATCAACTGTCCCTCGCATTAAGCATCTGTCCCTAGCACTGATCATCTGACTCTAGCACTGATTAAAAATCCTTAGCATTCATCATCTATCCCTAAAACTGATCCACTGTCCCTAGCAGTGATCGTCTGTCCCTAAAACTTATTATCTGTCACTAGCACTCATTATCATTCCCCTGCAATCATCTCCCTAGCACTCATCATCTAGCACTCGTCACTGCTTTGCAATGATCAACTATTCCTAGCACTTATCATCTGCTCCTGGTGTTGATCATCTAATCATCTGATCAACTGTCCCTCGCATTAAGCATCTGTCTCTAGCACTGATCATCTGTCACAAGCAATCGCATCTGTCACTCATCATATGTTCCCAGCACTGAACATCTGTCCTTAAAATCGATCATCTGTCCCTGGCCCTGATCATCTGACCCTAGCACTGATCAAAATTCCTTAGCACTCATCATCTATCCCTAAAACTGATTAACTGTCCCCAGCTTTCATCAGTTTTCCCTAGCACTGATTAACTGTCCTCAGCACTGAAAATCTGTTCTTAGCAGTGATCAACTGTCCCTAGTACGTATCAGCTGTCCCTAGCACTGATCAACGGTCCTTAGCACTGAACATCTATCCTTAGCAGTGATCAACTGTCCCTAGTACTTATCAGCTGTCCCTAGTACTGATCAACGGTCCTTGGTACTCAACAACTGTCCTTAGCATTATATGTCCCTAGAACTCATCTTATAATCCTAAACCCTAACCCTAACCAAAGCGCTCATCAGCGTCCTAGCACTGTCCTTAGCACTGAACATCTGTCCTTAGCATTGATCAACTATTCCTAGAACTTATCATCCGTCCCTAGCACTCATCAACTCATCACTCACCAGCTGTCCCTAGTACTGATCAATCATCCTTACCACTGAAAATCTGTACTTAGCACTAAACATCTGTCTTTACAACTGATTAACTGCCCCTAAGAATCATTATCTGCCCCTAGCACTCATCAACTGCGCCTAGCACTCATCAGCTGTCCATAGCACTTATCATCTATCCCTAACACTCATCATCTGTCCTTAGCACTTGCCACCTGTCCCTCGCAATCATCAACTCTTCGTAGCATTGATTCTCTGTACCTCATACTGATCAACTGTCCCTGACACTCATCAGCTGTCCCTAGCACTGATCAACTGTCCTTTGCACTGAACATCTGGACCTTAGCACTGATCATCTGTACCATCAGCTGTCCCAAGCACTTATCGTCTTTTTCTCACTCATCATCTGTCCCTAACCGTGATCGTCTCTCCCTAGCACTAATCATCTAGCACTCATCAATACCTAGCAGTGGTCAACTTTCCCTAGCATTCATCATCTGTCACGAAACTGATCAACTTTCCCTAGCACTCAACAACTGTCTTTAGCAATGATCATCTGTCCCTAGAACGTAGCACTCGTCACTGCCTAGCACTGATCAACTATCCCTAGCACTCATCATCTGCTCCTGGTACTGATCATCTAATCATCTAATCAACTATCCCTCGTATTAATCATCTGCCCCTGGCACTGATCATCTGTCACTAGCACTCATCAGCTGCCCCTAGCACTGATCATCTAACACTTATCATCTGCCCCTAGCACTCATCATTTGTCCCCAGCACTGAACATCTGTCCTTAAAATCGATCATCTGTCCCTAGCATTGATCAAAATTCCTTAGCACTCATCGTCTATCCCTAGAACTGATCAACTGTGCCCAGCTTTCATCAGCTGTCCCTAGCACTGATCAACTGTCCTTAGCACTGAAAATCTGTTCTTAACACTGATGAACTGTCCCTAGTACTTATCAGCTGTCCCTATCACTGATCATCGGTCGTTGGCACTCAGCAGCTGTCCTTGGCACTAACTTAACCGAATTAAATTTTTTTCGGCATTTTTCCCAGTTCCATACGAGAATTCATTAAGTGAAAAACATTTTTGGGGGCTATAGGCACTTTAAGGAGACCCAATTGCCTTATGCAATTTATTTTGTGATACTCGTAAAATTTAGTTCCTGTCTATAAGTTTCTGATACTATCTGGTATTACTGCTCCCAAAACTTTCCTATAACATCGTATGTTTTGATAATAGACAATGGACAGCAAATTCTTTAATTTTCAAGTTATAAAATATACTATGTAAGCATCAATAAGTGCAGATATGTTTCAAGAGACATCTTTTCTAAAGGACCATCTGTAGTGCTTTAACGTGCCTTTAATATTTTCTATTTTGATTGTAAACAATGGACAGCAATTTCTATAATTTCCAAATTGTATAATTTACTATGTAAGTACAGTTAAGTACATATTTTTAAGAGATAAACACATTTACTTACAAAGTCTTGAATTCCTGCCCATGGTTGGTTTTGGTACCTGTGTTAAGGAGTAAGGAAGTATGCCTCAAAAGTAGCAAAGCTAAAAATGGCGAAGACTTTGGATATGCGATATTTTGATAAGTGCACGTAATCTCCTAAAGTAGTGCCGAAGACTGTGTTAATATCGGACGTTTTAAACCAGTCTAGTAAATGAAAAGCACTATGCTATTGTTAATGTAGGCAGAAAAGGTACACTTCAGAAATTATGAAGGGTGACGAGTTAATTAGAATTGTTAACAGGAAGTGGTATTTAAAACTGACCTGAATGCTTTTTAAAAGCTTTTAATAACAGCTGATTACAAAACTCGTAATCAACTCGATTGTTTTAATATTCTTGGCATGTTCTCGTGTCTTTGAAATCCTGAACTCAACGAATCATAGAATAAATTAATTAATTAATTTAGCTAGATTATATATAGTTTCGGGTTGTTTAAATTCGATTGCAGAAACTATTTTAAGCCCCTGAATTACCTGATTATGATGACTATTGCATAGAGTGTCCCATCCACGAAAACAACGAACAAGATAATCATAATGGCCTTTTCAATTTTAAATTGTGTCTGTAAGAGTAAATAAAATATATAAGTGAATGTCTTGATATAAAATCAACAAATCAGAATTAAGGAATACCTAGTTGTAATGGGCAAAGATGCTTTTAAGGTTGTTCACGAAAATTTCAAAGCAAAACTGCAGAACTAGTTTTTTTGAAAAAAGAACCGGTGTAACATTCATGACGATTCAATAATCTAGCGAGCGAAAACATGGCATGCTTTTGGGTAGGAAAGATCGCAACCTAGACTTCACTTTATGGGTACTCACATCGGCGTAATAAAGATTCTTCTACTTCTATTTTACTTCGCTTTCCACGCCAAGATGTAAATAACCAAGCTTCTTGCTTGCCAGCGTCCTGAAGAATAAAAGGACATGTCGTTTTCTCTCATTGATCGAAGACGATAAGAGGAAAAGTGGAAAAGTCAAATGTGGTAGACAAACACGACATTCGTGATATTATTTTTCATGAATTAAATGGATTGTTTCTTCCTCTTACCTGGTTTAAGTTCGTGAAAGTATCATTCAATGAATGTCGAATCCACGCCAACCTTGCTCTTCGCTCAAAACATGAAAGTGTACCCAGTCTTCGCTCGTCGTTTCCTTATTTGAATAACAAAGAGTCCTTCTCTATCTCCAGGTTAATAGATCGGTCTGTTTTGCATGTACATACCTCTCGCGAAAAAAATAGATCATACACTTGCACGTCCATCACGTTCGCCATTTCTGCAGGATTTGTTACTTTGCGAGGATCAGTGAAGCAGGTTTCCTCCCTGTTCATGTAGAAGTGCCGCGTTGTGCGAATCATTTATGTGGTCGAAGATTGTCGCAAAGAATATAATCTTGTCAGACCTTTTTGTTCGCATAGCTGTTTGATAGGATCTCTGAGCACGGTGTCACATTATTTCTGTTATTGAAACACTATATTAAAACCAACTGCATACAATCGATTCTAACACCAGCTCCAGTACCGTTGCTATTATTCGTATCTGTTGCATATGACTTTGGAAAGTGCAAACTTGGCGTTGAATTTTGGTGGCGTCTGCAGTGTTGGTCTATTCTTGATTTCTCAGAAATGAAATCCGTGAAACAACTTGGAACACCCATTGAATTCCAGTAAAAGTATTTAAGTACCAAGTGTACTTCTGGCCAGCCTTGTACGTGTGAACTGAAAAAAGTTGGAAAAGTGTGAAAAGTGTGAAAAAGTAATTGACATGCATTTGGCTTGGTTAGTGAAGTTATATTTTGAATACAAACAGGTATATACACAAGTTATGATCAAGACTTGTGAGAAAAACAAATTTTAAGAAATGAAACTAATTTCACTAGATGTCGCTCTTCCTACTTGTAGTCTGGGTATAAATGGTCATTTTCAATAGCGTCTACAGAAGATGAATTGAATTACTGACCCATTCAGGTGGCGGAAGAAAAGAACACTCACAGAACACTGTATGCATCCTTGATTGTAGTCCACACTTCACCATTGAATTCTCACAGCACATACATTTTTTGGGAATTTTCCGCAAACCAAGTGCAGAAGAAAATAAAGAACACTTTAATACTTGACTTAAGTTCATGTTTTGTTCCCTACCGAAGAAAGCTCTGGTCAAAAGGCCTCGTGTTTTTTCATGAAGCAAAAATCAAAAACGTCGGTTCTGTTTTAAATTTGGTTTACTAGTCTTCGTTTCAAAGCACACCACAAAACTCGATGTCCGCGAAAAGGTTCAGATTCGACGACAAAATCGTACGATTTTTTCACCGAGCACGCTTCATCGAACAGATTTCTTTCTAACCTGAAATACCGCTGAAATGTATTGTAACGTCAGTTTTGCCGGAGGGAGGGGTGGGCAGAGATTTATTCTTATCTGACGTAAACTGTACACTTTGCCCAAAAATACTTGATCTGTTCGCGTGCGTTTGGATCTGCCATATTGATTATTCTCATAATTATATGGCTAGGTCCGGAAGCGAGAACGACAAACTAAACAAAATCCTTTGCTTTGATTTGCTAACCATGTCGGCAGGACGGAGCTATCGTGCTTCGGGCAATATATTCGTCACTGGCTATGCTTGTTCGGTCAAGATGGCTGGATATTGGCCTCGTTCTCCTTCGTTCTCCTTGACTTGGTCTTGCTCCATACACACGTAAGAGAAGAACTTGACCAATATCCAGACATCCTTACCATACGCTTGGTCAAGAAGACAGACTGCTACTTTCTTTTAAATCTTGTTCTGCGCGTAGGTCACTCAACGTTGCTGTTCAGATAAAAAAGTAAAATATAATCTAAACTTACCTATGTTGAACCACCACTCTCTCAAATTTCTTGTGTCAGTGAATGCAATCCTATGTCAAGCCAATGTAGATGTTACTGAATAAGGAAAACGGGAATAATGGTGGCCGCATTTCACTGACAGACATTTTGCAACTGTTAGTATTAATAGAAGCTGGTTGTTTGACTCTTTTTCCTCCAAGTTGAAAGATTTCTTTTTCTTTCTCTTGACACCGTCGTGTAATTGGAAGTACATGATGCCCCTATGGACAAAAACTTTGAAATGTTGTACGGCTGCTTTCGCGGTGATCAAACAATTAGGGTTCCAGTTGATTCAGAGTCATGCATGAGTAAACTTTCTGTCCCGTTGACTGAGTATGAGTCATGCTTAGAAAGCAGACAACACTGCCGTTTGTAATAGGCTTAGGGAGCACGTAGGAGGGGCCAAAATTGTCCAATAACATACGTAGAGGAAATGCTTAGGTTGCACCATTGTTTAGGTCAAGCCGCAAGGCATTAACTGCCATAGCTATTACGGTGTACCAGTGATACTTTAGTCTGATTAGGTGCATCTGGCACGCAGTTGATTCTCTTACGGAAATTAAGACAAAGAAAGCAGATATTTCCACGGTTAAGTACGACCGGCATTTATAGAATACGTGTGTAGACCTTGTTTTGATGAACTTAGTCGATGACCCTTATAACGAACATGTCACTGAATGTCTTTGTTCTGTTATGCTTCAAACGGATTTACATCTGCATGACAAAGCACAAGACTCTAGCTGTTGACACTGAAACAGCAGCAGCTATTTTTGTTATCAAGTTCTCGAACTTTAGACTTTGAAACAAAAATTATTTCATTGTGTTTTCTTACTTTGCACTGTTATCATGGGCTGTAGGCCATAACTGCCAAGACAGTCAGCATGTGGGTTTGTTGCTACTTGGAGTGAAAGTCCCGTTTTAAGAGAAAACCTACAAATTTCGAACTTTTCCAGTCCGTTCACGGTTGCGAAAACTTACATTGCAATTTGGAGTGCAACTAACCCCTCATTTTTCCTCTTTAAAATAAAATAGTTTTCCTAATTACTTCAGCCAAAAGTTTTCTCGATTGATAAAATCCCCGCTTTTTTACAGGCGTTTGAAGTTGTAACTTAGGCCCGCGACCGCGGAAAGTGAGATTTGGGTTGGGCTTCATGTGACGTCAAAGGAGTAACTACGCTGAAAGCAGTCAAGAGACGTTTGACTGGGTTTCGATTGCTGTGAGAACATTTTTGTGGGTTTGTTGCACTTACACAAAAATTGTAAAGGCATCAATGTTTGTTTCTATTAATTTCCTTTATGTTTTTTTTTCTTTTAATTCTTGTGACTTACTTATAACTTACGACTTCCACCAAAGTATATAATATCCCCTCCTTATACATTAATCGGCTTAATCTGCTTCAAGATACAGTATCAGATCATTTGATGAAAAACGTTTACAACCACCCCGAGATCGTAGCTTTTGCGTAACTGCTCCAACTTTATGGAGCAACCTCCCATATTCCCTTCCCTCGTTGAGAACCATCGAATCATTCAAACAGCAATTGAAGACATATCTTTTTCGCAAGGCATACAAATGAACATCATCATATTATTTAGTAGCGATTTAATGTAAATATCATCTAAGTAGCAAACTAATGTAAATATTTGATTGGATGTAATTTTAAGCCTAGGATATTAGGAATCAGGAACTTAACTTATGTAAGACTTAATGTGATCTCTTTTTATATTACTCGATGAAAAGCGCGCATATCCACACGAATTGCGCGCTCTATAAGAAATAAATTATTATTATTATTATTATTATTATTATTATTATTATTATTATATAATCAACATTTTTTAAAACAGCAGTGAACAGCTTTGTCGTTTATAGCTTAACGACTTTTAAATATAATAAACTTTTAAACTGTTAATTTAACTGTCCCTTCCATGCATTTGGTCAGTCCGCTGATACAGCACCTGCAAATTAAGTAAAAATTAGCTAATGAGCTCCAAGTTGAACATAATATTTTCTAAGTATTTGCTTTCCTTTTTGTATTTGTCTGTTTGTTTGATTGGTTGTTTGTTTGTTTGCTTGATTGATTGGTTGTTGTTTTTTTGTTTGGTTGTTTCTTTGTTTGTTTCTTTATTTGATTGGTTGGTTGTTTGTTTGTTTGATTGGTTGTTTATATGTTTGATTGGTTGTTTGTTTGTTTGCTTGATTGGTTGTTGTTTTTTTTGTTTGGTTGTTTCTTTGTTTGTTTCTTTATTTGATTGGTTGGTTTGTTTGTTTGTTTGTTTGGTTGTTTGTTTGTTTGATTGGTTGGTTGTTTGTTTCTTTGTTTGATTGTTTGTTTGTTTGATTGGTTGGTTGGTTGTTTCGTTGGTTGTTTGATTGGTTGTTTGTTTCTTTGTTTGATTGGTTGTTTGGTTGGGAAAAAATATAACAGACTCATTTCCTTTCCCATCCTCGTTTAAGAAGCTGATGATCATTTTTTCTCAGCCTTACGAGGGAAAGTAAGAATGTTTCGATCTGAGGACATTTTTTAATTTAATGTAAATTCTACTTATAGATTGCCTTAGTGCCTGAAGGAATTTCAGCAGCAAGAAGGTTCAAAAGTCATTAAAAGAATCAAGCAAAAAAAGAATCATTCCCTGATCAGGAAGAACCCAACGAAGGAAAGCAAAAGACAAGAAAAAAAGTAATGAGGTGCCACTCAGGCAAATATATTGCCACACCTGTGTTTGACTGTTGGGGCCAGCACTGTTTTGGGGATAAAGGGCATTTAATGCATCATTGATTGTCACTTGGGAAAGGAAAGGGAGAATACTCTTGTATGATTGGCAACTACGAGCTTCCTGGTAAAATGTATGGATGGACTGTTTTGATACACAATGTGGTGCATGTAGACACTACCAAAGGTGTTACTCACTTCTGATTTGGTCCTTCGTATCATGAGTATTTTAAGACGGGTGGCAAAGGACTCCCTCTGAAAGATAAAGTTCACAGTGACTTTTCAGCTTTCTGGAAATGTACAGCAAAAAAGCAAAGATTTGGTTCAAGCATGCTACAACCAGCAAGAGGACAAGTAAACAAGTGGAAGTAATGTGAAATGCATTTCTGCGTACCTGGAGCCTGGACAAGATTCTTTCTTCTTCCCTGAGAGGAATTGTGGTGATTATTATGAAAGTGAAGATGAAACAATGTGGTCAACTGATACAAAGGTACTAGCACAAGTCTAAAAGAGAGCATCTTTGGTGGAAAGATAAGCTAGTGTTGTTGGTCTCTGCGGAATGGTAAATACAGAGGCAGATAGTACTAGTGTGCTTAGTACGTTTTACCAAAGGATCAATGATCAATGATTTATTGCTAGTCTTACACCAGTGCTATGCCTAAAGTTAAAAGGAACGAGGAAGCAATGTGTTCATTGTTTTGCTACAGTATAGTCTTGGCACTCAGCTATGATGTTTAAAGTTTCAATGTAGCTGAGCACCAAGGGGGAATAGATTCTTTCAGGTATTCAGCTGAGGTGTGAATGACGATTACATCTTATAGTATGTGTAAATGTGGTGAAAGGTAAAAGGTTATTCTTGGGCTAACGAATAAGCACATCTTTAATCTGTAGATATAGAACGCCTGCATGCCTATATTCGTTACATTTGAAGAAGAAATTAGGCAAGGCATACCTTCGGTGTTGGTGAGATGCGATAACATTCCTCCTTATTAAATGCATCTCGTTCTAAAGAAAACAAAAAGATATTAAGTAAGGCTATGCTGCCAGATTCTGTGATAGTGGCACACAGGATTTGGTTTAAGCATGCTACAACTAACAAGAGGACAGGTAAACAAGTGGAAATAATGTGAAATGTATTTTCTGCGTACCTGGAGCCTGGACAAGATTCTTTCATCTTCCCTGAGAGGAATTAGAAGTGTGGTGATTATTATGAAAGTTAAGATGAAACATTGTGGTCAACTGATACAAAAGTACTAGCACAAGTCTAAAAGAGAGCATCTTTGGTGGAAAGATAAGCTATTGTGTTGTTGGTCTCTGCGGAATGGTAAATACAGAGGCAGATAGCATTTCACCAATACTTGGGTAAATCTTCATTGAGCTCTCAACAAACGCACGGATCTTATCAAGAGTACTAGTGTGCTTAGTGCTTTGACTTGGAACTTGTTTGCAGTGTGGCATAGGGTTCGTTTTACCAAAGGATCAATGATTTATTGCTAGTCTTACACCAGTGCTATGCCTAAAGTTAAAAGGAACGAGGAAGCAATGTGTTCATTGTTTGCTACAGTATAGTCTTGGCACTCAGCTATGATGTTTAAAGTTTCAATGTAGCTGAGTGCCAAGGGGGAAAAGATTCTTTCAGGTATTCAGCTGAGGGGTTAATGATGATTACATCTTATAGTATGTGTAAATGTGATGAAAGGTAAAAGGTTATTCTTGGGCTAACGAATAAGCACATCTTTAATCTGTAGTTATAGAACGCCTGCATGCCTATATTCGTTACATTTGAAGAAGAAATTAGGCAAGGCATACCTTCGTTGTTGGTGAGATGCGATGACATTCCTCCTTATTAAGTCCATCTCGTTCTAAAGAAAACAAAAAGATATTAAGTAAGGCTATGCTGCCAGATTCTGTGATGGTGGCACACAGGATTTGGTTCAAGCATGCTACAACTAACAAGAGGACAGGTAAACAAGTGGAAATAATGTGAAATGTATTTTCTGCGTACCTGGAGCC
>OMLO01000845.1_pt1 | contig 21995 bp, 12 predicted proteins | sample 1674811 | NCBI WGS metagenome assembly OMLO01 (sample SAMN06265003, study PRJEB25207) | coral metagenome | isolation source: Coral host | place: Mexico:La Bocana,Puerto Morelos, Mexico | collected 2008-11-13 | reverse complement strand
ATTTGTACTTTGTATCAGTCAAGCGGCTTCTGTGGTCATTTCTTTTGATTGTTCTTTACTGTCATATTTTTCCATCATAGTCTGCTTTTTTTGTTGTTCTCTCAGCCACTGTCTGTAATCACTAACATTCTTGATGCTTTCACCGTAATAGTCATCTTCAAATTTGCTGTATGATGAAGCCCTGCGAGCTGCCACCCTTTCCAGGAAATCAGCTTCACGCTACAAAACAGAAAAGTTTGGACATAAAGAATTGACATTTACTTCCCATGGTTGACATTTGTAAGACCTGCATCATGTTTTGAATAATAAAATGTATTGGTGGATGGATATACATGTATGCATTTATGAACAAACTAACTAATTAACAAATTGGCTGTCGATTTATTAATATTTTCAGGTAGATCAACATCAGTATTATTGTCAATTATTAAAAACTGGATCACTGGATAATGGAATTTGAGAATTTTCATTATACAAGTACCAAGCTTTACAAATGTGTAAGCATATGTGTAATATTTTGGGACATTTTCATTTCTATTTTGGTGTAGTTTTCTATATTTTAGGTGTTATTTTAATAAAACAATTATTCATTGGATATGAGATGATTATAGTCATCACGGCACTACACACCTTGTTGGCTAACTGTATAGCTGCTACCATCTCATATCCAATGTACACTTGCAGTGCCAGCTGCCGGTGAAATTGGCCGGCCGAAAACGAGGTTATCGTGGGTTGGATTTTGGCAAACATTCAACCAGTAAAGAACAGTAAACGGTTTTTAGGTTATGCATGTACAAACATTTGATATCTGAACCATATCCAACCACCCAAATGAAACGTTTGGAATAAATTCCTGACTACCTTGAGTATCAGTGCCATATTAGCAAGTAAAGTAATTGAAATTAATTGTTGTTTGAGCACTTGCTTAATGTGTTCTGTTTCCGTGTACTGTGCGTGTCTGCCATTTTGTAAACACAAAGCTTGAAGCCCTGCATTCAAGGTGTTACTAAAGATTGTTCCAGTCTCTCGCAAAAAAGGGTGACTGGCTTTGAAAATATTAGACAGGAGACTATTTTCTTAGCTACAGCCTTGTACTTGTGGAGTATTTAAATAGGAAGATAACAAGAATAATTAAAGAAATTGGTCCATCAGAGGATAGAAGCATTTTTGAAATACATTTTAAAATCAACAATCAAAACATCAATATTTTAAGATATATGACAATGTATAGCCTCAAGCAAGAACAGTTTCCATATTGACATTAGGGTTTATTTATACCTCTTGAATTTTAGATGCCAAGTCTTTGTTCCATATATTCCAGATTGCTTTGAAGGCAGCAGTTCCAGCTGCAAACCCAACTCCTGCGCTCGCTACACCACACAAACCACAAAACATTATGGGATCCATTCCCCTTCAAAACAACCAAAAAGAATATAATTATGCAAATAAATACCCTTAATAGTAAGATATCTCTATTAAATTGAAGAGCAAACATGTATAGTAAATTTGTACACAAGGCATGCATAATGATTAATCTGAGACCACCTTGAGAAGTTTATATTATATATGATCAAACCCTTCTACAACAGCCAATGGATAAAGAAAAGTGACAGTTGTAGAGAAGTGTCTGTCACAGGAAGGTATGGGAGTAATACAACTCCAGTCTTTTTCAGGGGGGTAAGATTTCTGTCTTTCAAAAATGCTTATTGCAGAATACAAATATATATTAATATGCTTAAAACCCCAAAAATGTTTTGCGCTTAGTGAAATCTTTGTATAAAACTGGGTAAAATACAGCAATTTTTTTAATTTGATTAAAACCCGAAATATTTAAAGCGCACTTTTTCAAAACACAACTGAGCAGCAGAATCACTTAAAAGAGTCTGGGACAATTTGTGAAGTCATTCCAAGACATTGATCGCTTTCTTGTTTGAGACAGTCTTTGCTTTGGTTGTGAGAAAGAAAATGCCGGATTAATGCATTGTTTTTGGATGCAACAACAGGTCAAACAATGAAAAGGGCATATCCCTTCATCTCATTTCTTTTTACAGGACTGATGACACAAAGAAACGCAAAAGAAGAAAAAGTGAGTCGACTTCGATCATGCTGCATCACTTACCTTGTATTTGTAAGTGAATTCCTCTAAAATAATATTTTACGTTTCCTTTAATTATTCACAGAGGAAGAAAGACACTTTGGAAAGTCCGGAAATTTGTGTACACACCACTCAAAGCTCACGCGTCAAAACTGTGGCAAAACATTGTAGAAGAAGCTAGGAACAGGCCTCTTTTTCAACCCCTATACTGATTGCTACAGAAGCAAGACCATCAAGTTCTTGTTCCTTTATTCTTTCTGCCTTACATTGAACCAGCCAATTCCTGTCTACTAACAGCTCATTGGCATAGGCATCTTCTGGTTCATCATCATTATTTCAGGTGTCTTCTTGTTTGCTCTCGTTTGATGAACCCTCAACTTCTAAGTCATACTCTACGTTTGTCTCTGCAGCCTTGAAATCGAGCTTGAGTAAAGCTAGCATCGTCGGGCAACATTATCAATATATATGATTACTTATTTTTGGAATAAACTTTCTTTCAAAAAGTGCTAAATGCTGAAACCGAGGTGATGTGGGTAAAGGCCTGGAATGACATCACGTTCCATTCTCCCCTTTGTTCAGTCATGCTACATATGATGTTCACTTTAAAATTTTAAAAAAAAATTATTCATGCAAAAAATTATGCATCATTTTTCCTAGTTGCAGACAAAGATTTCACTACGAGAAAAACATTTTTGGGGGTTATAAGAACTAAATAAAACAGAAACAGAGGCCAACAATGTGTCAAGTTTTGTGACCTTTTACAATAGAAAATGGGGTTTTGAAGACACTGTTCATCAGTGGTTAATTAACTGGACATTGTTGAGAGGATATCCTGGCGGTTGGAATGCACTTTAGTGGCCACAGTTATTGTGCAGAGGTGGCCATTGTAGAGAGCTCAAAATAAAAGTAAATGACTGGACCAAGCGCTAGGAAAAAAAATGGCTGTTATGATGATGGCGTGGTGGCTGTTAGTTATGGTTTGACTGTAAAACAAAATTCTTGATTCTGATTCTCTGCATGTCTATTTGTCATGTACCGACATGTAATCTTGTTACCTAACTTTTAGTAAACATTATGGAAAATACTGCTAACAGTTCGCTCAAAAGAATCTCTTCATCTCGTAATTTGTCGTTGATAGGTTTAATTATATAAATAACTTAACAAGTAACTGAACCTCGTATCGTACAATTCAGAGGGTAATTGCGCTAATAATTTTCACCGATTACTCCCTTAATTGTACTCTATTGCTATTACTAGCAGCTCTGTGTAATTTCAGTATTTATTACCCCACTTACAATATCGGTTCGATCTGTTCCGGCGTGGCATCAAACATATTTGGAAACATATAAGCACTGACTACCGACGACGTAAGCAGAGCTGTCATTCCAATTGGTAGACCTGCCAACCTTTGCCTCGTACGTAATTTCCTTCTTAGCTTCTGAAACTCTTCGAACGATAGCTGGAATCTTTTCGGCGCGACCTTCTTGCCACTAAAGAGTGGACTTCTTGAAATGGTTGGAGAGCTTTCACTTAAAACATCAGCGCTAATTGGAGACGTACTATCAGAAAATGGACGATTCAAGATCGCCATGCACGGAATACTTGATTTTATACCAGTTCGGAGAACCACAAGAGTTCTTTTTGTCATGGTAGCTCCATTGAAAAAGTTGCGAAAACTTCTCGCAGCACCGGCCGCCATCTTTAAAATCAGAACTTTCCCATAATGCAGCACTTTTCAATGTTAAACTGCTGTCTAAGATTTGCGGGCTCGTCTTGCTAAGACACAAGAGGAAAGGCGAGATCAATGTGCACTATTGAACTTTTTTTCTAGAGACAAATTAAAGAAACATGGTTCGGTGGCTGCCATTGGAATCAAATCCAGATGTAAGGTTAAAGCTTTCCTGTTGTCACGTTGAATTTTCTAGAATTCTTTTGGTTAGATACTCATTTCTTCATTTGTCTTGTGCATTGCTGTGATCCTCCTGCTGTCATTTACTGGCAAGGTTATGAATAAGGTTAGCATATATAACGTATATATAGGCTCATATTGTTTTCATGTTGAGTTCAGTTGATGTCGAAACCTTTCTAGATAGCGTGCATTTTTCAGAATAAGAATTTGATGAGTTTGGCTGACGATGATTTGAAAATCAGTTTTTTTTTCACTTTCCTGTAAGTTAGAGTGGTTAGACACACCTAAAAAATAATTAATTCAATTGCTATCGAAGTATAATACGAGGTTAAATTTCACAGTACTCTTGGGTAGTGGGACGATTGACCTAAGAATATAATTTTATTTAGGATCCTTGGCATGTCAAATTTTTATACTGCAGAAAATGCTTTAGACAGAAATTTATTTACTTTTTTAGTATTTGAGTTAGAATCACTGATAAATTTAAATAACTCTTACATGATCGAGTTTTTATAACATGTTCATTAAAAACGCAGTGTTAATTTACTGGTTTTGTTCAAATTTTATTCTAGTTTGCAACAAGTCTTGGTTTGAAGCCAAGTTGGAGTTTTGTAGATGTGTACGGGCTTGATTCTGAACTCTTAGCCATGGTGCCGCAGCCCACATGTGCTCTTCTACTTCTTTTCCCAACAAGTGACAAGGTAGCAGTTTGTTTCTTGTTGTATTTTTTTCAAAGAAACCATTACACTATTTAGAGAGGAAGTCTGAATAGCTTCAGCTGGCTACATGGAAAGTTACATGGCAGAAATGCACAAAAGAAGATTAGCTAAATAAGTAGAGAGAATCAGTGAGTATGCATAGAAAAAAACTTCAAGCAAGGTAAGAACCAGCAATAACATATCCACTCACTGCACTATCCCTGTTTTCCCTGCACCCCTTGTCCAGACTATGTTGTCTTGTAAATTACTGCAGGTATACATGCAAATGCAACATTATTAAACTAATCAGCACAAGAATTGTGAATCATAGTTTCTCTGCCAGTTCAATCTTGGATTGAAACAATCCAGAGTCAATCTTGAAAATAGTCATTGTAACATTATGCAGTAGTTATAGCGGAGCTCATGTGCCAAGAAGAACATCATACCCACAAGGAAACCCATGAACTGATGGAGTCCCACAAGAAGGCAGCTATTCTCCAGCTAATAGGTTGACAGAGACATGAGGTCTTGATTTATAGTGTTCTTCTTTGATATTGGGCATCCATTTTATCGTCAATTGACACCTCCTAAAACAAGGTATCCACTGACCAGAGTAGTATATAGGGTACCAGTAGACCCTGCCTCACACATCAAAAGAAGATGGCTGCCAACAAAAGTTCAAGAAAAATGACATCACCAAAATTTGACCACATGCTGTGACGTCATGCCTGTTTTTAGCCCCCAAGTGGTTGATTGGGTAGTGGTCTGGGTCCTATTTGGGGATCGGGGCTGATGCAATGGTTGGGGAGGATTGTTAGCCTGACATGTGTGTGGAGGGTGTTGGGGGATCATGCACTCGTCGGTGCTAATGCTACAACTGATTACCAGGGCTATTAGAAACCCAACTAGGCTGAGGCCATGTTTGGGGAGAATTGGGGCTGATGCTAAAGTTGGGGCGGGATCTGGCACGCACATAATCCTAAGAACTGACATGGCTATTATTAAACCCAACTAAACCCAAGGGACCCTAACCCTAAATGGCTCTAACCCTAAGAGGTGAACCCTAAGTGGTGAACCCTTGGTGCTTAGACCCAACTAAACCCAAGGCTGACATCAGCATTTTTTTTATTCAAACTTGAATTTATTTATTTAACAGTGGCAAAAATCTTTTTTTCAATAAAAGTCATCTAACATCAGCAGTTGTTTAGAAGAAAGATTTCATGTGGTTTACATGGCGCATGGTGTTTCCAGTGTATCCCAGCCCAGGAATATGTACCACCACCGACCTTCATCGTTCAGGTAATACCCGCTGATGTGTAGGCATTTTTTTTGTCTTTTCAAGCGCAGGTGGCCTAGGCCCCAGGCCTCTTTTACTTGATGGTACTGCACCCATATCGGCATGTAGCAGTAACCTTTTGTTTGGTTATTTTATTGCGCAAACCATTGTTTAGAACTGCACTTTGTGTGTTGACATAAAATATAGAAATCCAGAGTTGAATGCTTCCCCAAAATTAAATAGGGCAATGGTTCTTTGTATAAATTTCCATTCAATTGTAACAAAAGCTTTTCGAAAATCAAGCTGTTAAAGTATACCAGGAAAGTTGCGAAGCTTTGTTTGTTCAAGAATATCATTAAGGTTACTTCAAACCTTCGCGGGGCTACATCGGTCTATTTTTTTTTATTCCATAAAATTTAAGTTTGTCATTAAAGGTATCATTTCCAGAAAAAAATTTATATAAAAACGGGCGAGTTATGGACAAAAAGAGATTTTTTAATAAAAGTTAAGAAACCACCAAGGTGTCATAATCCTCATAATTCATTGACTCCCCAGCGACTTTTCGCGTCAAAGACCCCGTTTCAACTCGATAGCATTTTTTGTTTACACTCAATAACTGTGGTCACGCTTTTGAGACCAATTCATTTCGTCAACATGAAAAGCTCTGGAATGGAGAGAAGTCCATGCCATGGATAAAAAGCAAAACAAAGCCAGGACTAAACATGGAGAAAATCTATGAATTTCATGGTGATAGAAGGCCAAATCTTGCCAAAAGTGACAAGGGCTCGTGGTTCAATCACAGCTAATCAACTCTCAGAAAACAAAGCAGCTAGTGCTTCATCTCTGAATGTATCAGCAGTCAGTAAGAAAAAATAATGGAAAGCAGAAGAAAGCTAGAATGTTACGAGAGAGCGACTTCCAAAAACGAGTCCAGATTATTCTTCGTCATCAGATTCTTCATTGTACAAAACGAATGCCTCCTTGCATTTTTAAGACTACGCTGCAGCACTTTCTCCTTAGTTTGTATTTGTTTTGTGGATATACGTTTTTTTTTTCCTTTCGTTTTGTCCTTTGTTGACCATGGCTAAAACGTGTGCCTCCTTGAACCCACACTGCGGCACACACCCCTTGGTTTATTTTTGTTCTGACGAAGGACGTTTCGTTTTACCCGTAGTTGACCACAGTTAAACTGTGTACGCCTAGAACATGACTGTAACACTATGGCTTTCCTGCAAAGCTCAGGTTTGCATACTGTGAACGCTAGCGTTTGTGTTATTTCATCGGCTTGTGGCTTTTCAAGTTGACACATTCACGCCTGTGAAGGCGTGATTTGTTTATAAACCTTTAGAAGGCAAAAACTCAAACTTGTTTTTGGAGAGAATCTCTTCTCTTTAAATTAATTAATAGGGTATGCAAATTTGATGGTTTTCCATGAAATTTGGTCAGAACATTCACTGATAGATGTGGAACAAAACCATGTCGGTGAATTCCATTATGTTAAGTATTTTCCTTGTGACAGCCTTTAACGCAACAGGTTACGCGAATTTTTCGATAGTCCAACTTGACAGAAGAAACGATAACCAATAGAAATAAAAGAAAATGCTGACATGGTTTTGGAGATTGACGTTTTGTGATTAACACTGCACAGTTATTTTGCATGAACGAGTGTATTTGATACCCGATTAATTCGCTGGAATGTTAGTCGGTCATTTTGGAGTTGACGACCTCTGCTGCCTTTGGAAAGTAAAATCCAAAACAAAACGTTGATGTATAGTTTGTGGGGGTTTTCTTGAAAACAGCACGCAGACAAATTTTTTTCTGAAGGACACCTGCAAAGGTTTGAAGTAACCTTAATTAGCCTAATGTTTTGTCTGATGTTTCTACCTTTTATGAAACCTGTTTGGTCAGGGTTGATTACAAGAGTTAAGATTGATGCAATTTAATAGTATGTTTAATAGCGTTAATGGGCGCTAATTGGCAAGTGTGGAGAGGTCAGAGTCTTCTTTGGGTGTAAGTGTAATTACGCCTCTCCCTTGTGAGAGTGACATTTTACCCACTCTGTATGAAGCGTTAAACTGTCGACAAGATCCTGACCCAATAAATCAAAAAAGGAGTTGTAAAATTCCCAAGTAAATCCATCCTCGCATGGTGATTTACCTCTACTGAATGTGCATAAAGTATCTTTACACTCCTTAAGAGTGATTTCTCCTTCTAACTCACTACTCACCAACTAATCAAGTCTGGGTATTTCTAAATTTTCAATGAAACTTGTTAATGTTATTTTCACACCCTTGTACCGACACTGAGAGGTTTTGTTATCCTTCTCATGTCATGTTTACAAAACCCACACTGACCATAAAATAAACAATAATGACTGTTACAAATCATTTATTAAAAGTTCTTGGTCTGGTAATTACCTTTTCTCAAAAATGCCAATAATATTGAACCTCTAAATATTTAAAACTGGAAACTCTGAATTTTTTCCTTACCAGCGTATATGACCGCACAAATTGTCTGGCCATCTAAGGATTTGACCAGACAAAACCTATTTTTGACCAGATATTGTCTGTTGTCCAGCCATTATTTCAAGCCCTGTTTCCCTCATGTCACCTTTTCTTCACAAAAAAAAATATAATTTTTTTTTTTTTTTGTCATGTGAAATCAAAGTAACAGTGTTAGTTAGTTCAGGGAGTACATTTCCACTATAGTTATTGCCTACTTTGTCAGGCATCAGAATAATATCTATTTGTGCAGTACATTTCAAGTATGTTTAAAACCTACTATATCTTGATAAATATTATTCTTACTTATGCAGTATACTTTAACTATACTTTCCAAACTGTACTGAAATTATAACTGATAGCATGCAGTATTATTCAAGTATACTTAAATTATACTTACCTACTGATGCAATATTCTTATAGTCTACTTAAAGTATACTTTTGGTTTGTTGTTTAGGGTAGGGGATACTTAAATTTGTATTTTAGTCTGCCCAATGCAAGGTTTTGAGGATAGTCTCCCTGTAACTGTCAAGGACAGTCAAATACAAAGAGCAAAACAGCATGTATATAAGATTATTCTTTTTCACAATGAAAGTGTGTAAAGGGCAGTGTTTGCCAGAAGCATCGGCGGTCGGCGTTTTCGCCGGCTACTTGAGTCTTAAGCACCGGCTACTTTTGTTAGACAAAACCACAGAAAATGATTCTTATATTTCTGTAAGAATTTCGAGTGTAGCTTAAATGTGCGCTTAAAATCTTAAGTTCCAGAAACAGTATTGAGTAAGCGAACAAATTATTTCTGAAGGAAACGATAGACAATAGCAACTAGTGCTATAGACAGATAAGAACGGAAAGTGTCCATTTAGTTACTCAAATGCAGACATGTAGCATTGGGAAAACTGCATTGGCTGAAGGCTGTAGATTACAACTCTCGTCGCAATTCTGTTCCATTCTTTCCGTGTATTTCGTATATTCCAACGTGCCGTGAGTCTTTCAAAGAGCATGTGGTGCAAACAATGTTACTTACCCCAACGAGAAAATTTAGATTTAGAAGCTCAGGTGTTCGGACACCTGATTTGCAAGTGCTCGCTACTTTAAATTTTTAGCTGGCTACTTCAAAGTGTATGGAGAACACTGGTAAAGGCGTCCCATCAGGGAGTTTTTTGAAAACTATGAACCCTAAAAATCCTACTATTATAATTAAGACCCTGAAACTTGAAAACTAAGACCCTTAAACAGGACCTGGAAACTTTCTGCTATCTTCCTTCATGAATTGTTAAAAATCTTTGTACAATATGTGGTAAATTGAGCATAGCTTTTCTTGTTTGGTACAAAGTACTGAGAGATATTTCTACCTGGTTTTCCATACTTCTCATCTGGAAGTAAAAAACAAATAAATAATGACATTTATGTAACCATAGAATGTTAACATTCCTGTACTGTCTACCATTACACAACCAATCAGTCATACTTTCAAGTTCACTTTAAATTTATTTGCACATTAAAGCAACCACTTTTGTGTACCACATGTAATACCATCATGCACAGTAAGTTAAATATCAAGGAACACATTTGGATCTCCTGTTAGGAGATTATTAAAAATTACTGTAAACAACTTAGATATCACATAATGCATTCATCATAATCAGAATACAGCAGGGATTACAACAGCCATACAACCCGCGGACATTCCATTTAACTATCACAAGTAGGGTGGTTTTAGAAGCTGGTAACCACTCGAAATGCACTCATTTCAACTTATTAATAATATAAAACTAGCTGTTCATTATTACATGTATCATCCTAGTGGTGGATCTAGGAGAGGAGCCCAGGGGACCTGGTCCCCAACCCCGCTATTTTGGGTAAAAAAGAAAACATCACAGAAGGAAGAAAAGCTGGCAAGCTAATTATATAACAACAAACAAGTCACAATAAAAGTTTGTGCTGCAACACACATACAAGTGCCTAACTTTGATCAATCACAGACTGTTAAAGAAAGTTACCAATAATTTGAAGCTAAGGATGACCCCTTTTGTTACCATGTAAACACTACTATATAGCTACTTAATTTATACCCATGACTTCTACTGCAACCATGGTACAAACTACATTCCATTCTGAGATAGCAAACTTTGTATCATGTTGGCTAGTTGGGAGAACGCTGTAGGGCAGAGTTGCAAAAGACTAATACAGAATATCCTTTCTCCAACAGCATCTGCACATAAAGCCACTATGTGGTCTCACAGAGAAATTTAGTATTTTACGGCAATTTTCCTATTTTGACACAGGGAAAAAATGTAATATTCCTTCATGGGTCAAAAAACAAATTCCTTGGAGCTGCCATTAGGTGGATGTGAATACTGTACACCTAATGCAAATCAAAAGAGGTCTGAGTGATAACTGACAAAAAAAAACTGTGCAAATTTAAAGCAGCTACAAAAAATATATATGTTCCATTGTACTTTTGATAAACTGGGCTGCAGAGTAACCAGAAAACAAGTTTATCATTGATTCAATATAATGTGAAAGATTTTAAGCCAATTTGTTTGTGGAAAAACTTTGCCAGTAGCAGTTTTGGAAACTGAATCAGTACAGCTGGAGACAGCATTTGAAACAGCATTCCCGCAAAATAATTTCGTCTCATGATCAAACACGTGCAGAAGAGTTCCCAGGATTGTGATAAAACCATGAATACGGTAACCGCCACAAATGATAAAGACGACAGCCACATTGTGCGTGCATGCTGCTATTCCTGCCCCTGTACTATCAGTAGTGTAAACTACTACACTTCTCCTGCAGCTGCTACAACTACCACTACCATCGTTTTGTGTCATGTGGGACCAAATCTCCTTATTGTGGGAGCTGACCTCTTTGTTCAAGAAGAAGAAGCCTGGTATACTGCTGCAATCGCACATAATTGGAACTTACGTATCCCCTTGTACAGTTGAAAAGCCAGTTCGACACGTCAGACTTGCAGTTGGACACAAGGTACCAACCAGAATGAAACTCCTCGAGGTCAGATTTGTTGATGTAACCAGAATCGAGCAGATGATGTTTGGTTCCGTTTATACTGTAAAATGCAACTTTTAGTCTCTCCTCCCCCAGGGGGCCTGCAGCACGCACACAATAATTTTCAGGCAACACATAAGACATCTTGGTCTCACCAGGAGAGCTTTCGGGTTCAAATTTCACAGTCCTTCTTGTGATAAAGTGGTCGAACGAGGGTATCCAGGAGGAGATAACGTAGAATTTGCTGGCATTCTGCATATTTGTATCGGAATTCTGACATTTTCGCCACGTTGTGGTGTAGAACACTTGATGATGGTCATTGCCACTTAAAGTAAAGCAGATATAGCGCGGAGGTCGGTCGTACGTCGAGCAAGAAGGTGTTGGTCGAAAAATGATGCGAGGAGCGGTTAATGAGAGGGTCGGCTTCAGAAACATTGACACCACTGACAGAAGCACGAACACTACAATACAAGACACCACCCAACGCCAGCCTTTCGTTGCGTCTGTTTTCTCATAAAAAACTGGGTAGAAAATGAAAAGCCCGATACAGCACACCAAAGAACAGGTCACTGGATACTGAAGGAAAGAATCTACAACCAGCCCGGCCATATGGCCACTAAATGGGTCCAATCCCATGCTTGTTATTATAAAAAGTTCTGTCCGCGACTTCTGCGAAACAAAGTTGCAAAGAAGCCGGAAGTGGCAATGTTCACACGCGGCGCCAAATGTTAAGGGCGGACCATTAGAAAAGTGATGGGGGTGGAGGGGGTGGGGAATTTTTTTTCCGCTTGCTGTTGAGTGTTTTTTTCAGGTGAAACCCTCTGCGCGTTTTTCTTTTTTTTTTTTCAGACAAACATCGCTTTTTTGGAACAGTGAAATCTTGATTCATTATCTATGATTTCGTGCTTTATAAATTATTCTACACTCGCAACGGAACAAAGGATACAGGCCACTTTTCAATGCAAAATGTTTTCGAAAATGTACACACAGTGAGAGAGGAGGAAGCCACTTGGAGTAGACGGCTTCCCTGTGCATTTTTTCAGTCCCTTCCCGCTGGAATTCCTGGGACGATGAGGATACAAAGGTAAACTATTCATTGTTTCTTTCCTTTATTAACTCTCTCCCTACTCAGAAAGATTGTGTGCTCCCTGTGATCAGAGGCCAAAGAAAACGAAAAGTGTCTTGCTTTCTTGTCAAAGAAAACTTCGGATTTTACGCTTCACGGTCCAGAAAAAGAAAACTGATTGGGGGGGGACAAAAAAAATCATGGAAGGGAAAATGCCAAGAAAAAGAATTCGTGCAAAGAAAAAGGTAAAGAAAAAAATTATGCAGAAGCAAGGTCCAATTGTGACTTTTTATTTAATATGTAAAATTTTGAATTTGTGTGTTTCAGTGTTTTCCGCACACTGCATGAAATGACAAATATAACGTGACATAAATTAATTCATACTTCAATAGCCAGAAATGTCATTCAGAAATCAACAATATTACCAGGTACAACATGAATAAACAAAACCACTTTCTTCTTATTGAAAGAAGAATATTAGAACCTTGCTTTTGTTTCAAATTGCAGTTAGTGTACCTGCAACACATACTGGTCGTGAGCAGTAAACGGAATGATACTCGACCAAAACACTTCAAAATCGGTAAAACGGTAAACTCTAAACGGCACAAAACTCTTTAAAAGAAAGGCATAACAACTGTTCACTGGAAACTGTCCAAAGCTCTGCTGATAAAAGTCCACGAAACTTACTTTGTACGCGTAATAAACGTACGCACAGTTTTTAATATTTCAATATTATTGGCATTTGTGAAAAAGGAGGGAAGAAGGGTGGATACTTAAGGTCATTCCCCAGTATTGCACTGCGCATCTCCTACTGCGCACAATTTCACATGCGATTAGCGCGCGCATTAGAAAATGGCGGCTTTTTCTTTACGGCTGGACCCCACCATAGAAGTAAATCGTCATTTCTTCGAAAACGAGTGTGGTGACCAATAATTTTTTTCTGTTTGTTTGAATTGAATAATAAATTTCTCTATGTAAAATAAATATGGCCCAATTCTCAGTGTAGGACAAGAAGCTATCGAGGGAAACGTGAATTAAGCAAGTAATCGTGACTATAATCATGGTGCTATTATAAGGATTTATAGGGTACAAATAAGGTGCTGTTGCTCCTAAACGAACATGGGGACCCTTTGTTTTTATTTCAAAATTTAAGTTCCTATAACATAAACAATCAATAGGTAAAGTTTGACAAAAATCTCAGTGTAGGTTCTATTTCAGTGGAATAACCTTAACTACCAGACCAAGAACTTTTAATAAATGATTTTTAATAGTCATTATAGTTTATTTTATGGTCTGTGTGGGTTTTGTAAACATGACGTGGGCATGAGAAGGATAAGAAAACCTGTCAGTGTCGGTACAAGGGTGTGAAAATAACATTAACAAGTTTCATTGAAAATTTAGAAATACCCAGACTTCATGAGTCGGTGAGTAGTGAGTTAGAAAGAGAAATCACTCTTAAGGAGTGTAAAGATACTTTATACACATTACCAGGCAAGGATGGATTTACTTGGGAATTTTACAACTGGTTTTTTGATTTATTTTGTCAAGATCTTGTTGACAGTTTCAACGCTTTACACAGAGTGGGTGAAATGGCACTCTCACAACAGATAGGTGTAATTACACTTATACCCAAAGAAGACTCCGACCTCTCCACACTTGCTAATTGGCACCCGATAACGCTATTAAACATAGCTATAAAATTGCGTCAAAAGCTAGTACCAAGATGTTTGAAAAAGTCATTACTCTTCTAATCAACCCTGACCAAACAGATTTCATACAAAGTAGATACATCGAACAAAACATTAGGCCAATTAATGACATTCTTGAACAAATAAAGCTTTGCTACATTTCTGATATACTTTTACAGCTTGATTTTCAAAAAAAGCTTTTGATACAACTGAAAGGGAATTTATACAAAGAACCATTGCACTATTTAATTTTGGGGAAAGCATTCAACGATGGATTTCCATAATTTATGACAACACAGAAAGTACAGTTCTAAACAGTGGTTTGCTCAATAAAGCAACCAAACAAAAGTTACCGGCACATGCCGAAATGGCACAGTACCACCAAGTACAAGAGGCCTGGGTCCTAGGCCGGCTGCACTTGAAAAGACAGAAAAAATCACCTACACATCAGTGGGTATTGCCTGAACGACGAAGGTTGGTGGGGGTACATATTCCTGGGCTGGGTGAAATCTTTCTTATAAACAACGCTACACTGCTGATGTTAGATGACTTTAATTGAAAAAAAAATTTGCCACTGTTGCCAGCCTTAGGTTTCGTTGGGTTTAACTTGAGTTTGATAGCCACATCAGCCCTTCGGTCTAGTTAGGTCTAACCACTTAGGGTTCAACACTTAGGGTTGGAGCCATTTAGGGTCAGGGTCCCTTGGATTTAGTTGGGTTTAATCCCTCCTCAAATCTATTGTCAGCCCTGATCCTCCCCAACCAAGGTGTCAGCCTAGTTGGGTTTATGATAGCCACGTCAACCCTGGGTAATCAGTTATAGCAGTACCAACATGCACACTATCCCTCAACACCCCACCAACACTCTCCACGCACACATCAGGCTAACGATCCCCCCCCACCCAACCATGGCGATAGTCCCAATCCCACTCAACCAACCATTCACCCCATGGGACCCAGACCCCCACCCAGTCAACCACTTAGGGGCTAAAACTAGGCATGACGTCACAGCATGTGGTAAAATTTTGGTGACATCATTTTTCTTGAACTTTTCTTGGCGGCCATCTTGTTTTGCGGTGTTGGACAGGGTCTACTGGAATCCTGTATACTACTACCCTATATACTTCTACCAGTATCACATGACCAAATCATTGACTCAAGTTTAGAGCTCATTGAGATCACGTTTTTTTTTTAAATAGTATATAGAGCTGACCAAAGCCTGGTTTTCAACTGGATTGTGGGCTTACACCAAGTTTACTTGTTGTAAACAGGGCTGGGTTGTTTGGAAGCCTGTTAACACTAACCCTGGATTGAAAGTTAACTGAAGTATATTTTTTCATATACAAATGTTTTTCACTGCTTTTGTTTTGTTTAGTTTGATATTATTCAAACTCAAAACAGAAGGCTAAGCAATATACAGAAAACCTCACTGTAAAGTTACAAAACTCAAAACAAAATTATTGGTTATCCAGGGTTAACTTAATAGGGCACTGAACAACCCAGCCAAGGAGATCTGCTTTTTAAGCTTGGCTAAATCTATATATTAACTGTGAATTTAGGTGTTAGTTATCAGTTGTGTTGTGTTAGCTGGAAAAACTGTACAGTGGAATTTGTTTTTCAATAGTACCATGAATTCAAAAAAGAACAAGAGGAAAAGGTGAAGCAAAAAGGCCAGGTATGTAATGATTTGTTCTTTCAATTATTGGTTTTTTAAATTTTGATTTCAAAAACATATTGAAGAAATCAAAGGCAAGGTTGATGTCCCATAATTTGACACAGTATTTATTGTTTTGTGTACATAAAAGGTGAACCAGTAACGTACATTAAAACTGAATTTACTGTGACTTTTACAGTTTGACTACAGAATTCAAAACTACAATTTTAAACAGTACCTATACTGTACCACATACAGTACCATACAACCATGTGCCATAAAATAAGCCACACATGAATATTAATAATAGCTATATGTTATCAGGAGGTGAGCCCTAATGTGTACTTCATGAAGCAGACAATAGGAAATGCGTGTGGAACAGTAGCAATTATCCACTCCATAGCAAACAACACAGATGTACTAGAGTTTGGTAAGGCAATAATCAGAGTAAAACTTTAACTAGCTAGAGATAAACATTTTTTATCACCTGTTGTTGCTCCCAGCCAGTTTGATATTTGACAAAGTTGCCACTAGGGATAAGAGATGCCTTAATTCAGGCTATCATTGTAGAGGCATGGTGGCTTCAGGGTTAGTGCACTCACCTGTGGATTGAGTAGTCCGGGTTCAAGCCCTTGCCCGGGACGTGGTGTTGTGTTTTCAGGAATGACACCCAGGGAATTTACCGGGTATTTAATGCTGGGGGGACCCTGAAATAGACTAGCATCCCATCCAGGGGGAGCAAAAATACTCCTGGCTACTTCATGCTACTGAAGCCGAGGATAACAGCTGGCTTAATTGGCCACTTGGCTTATATGCAGACCTATTTACCATCATTGTTTGAGCTGAGAAAGTCTTGTGTTTCTGAATGGATACTTGTGATCCAATGCTTTCTGCACAAGACAATCACTAAATGATACAACAATGATAATTGTGAGGATTTTTTTTACAGTGCTTACAAAAATACCTGGTGAAAAGAACAGGGACTAAGAAGATCATTAAATGGAGGATTAGATTTAACATGATTGTATATAGTTCATGAATTGTGATAATGATTACCATTAGATTACAGGTCTTAGTGATATCTTTCAACTTGAGTTGGCAAGTCACTATCTTTCTAGAGTTTGACATAAAGGTTTGATGTAAAATTGCATTCTGTTTACACAGATGAGAATGGTTTTTTCAAGAGCTTTGTAGACTCCACAAAATCATTGTCACCAGATGAAAAAGGGAAGAAACTGGAAGATGATGAGGTTAATAGTAACTTTGTTCTCTTCTTTGAGAGAGAACTTAACACCTTAAATAGCAGTACATAAACTAGTAATAGTGTTCACTATAGTTGCCCCCGCTTTTGATTGTAACGTGCAGTCATGAAAGCAAACCCATCAAAAGTTTGTCTTTCACTTTTGCATATGCTTACTACAATCGATATAAGTTTTACAATAGATCAAAGAATCAATTATATTTATTTGCAGGAAACTCGATATCTTTTGAGTAACATTCATTGTTGATTCCTTTCAACAATAACTGCTGGAGCACCCAGGCCAGAGCAGAGCCAGAGTTATAGGCAAAGTTTATCTCCAGATTTTTACGCAAAGAAAATTTGATGTTTAATTTGTGCTTTCTTCATTTTAGTGTCATTTCACAAAGATGCAGAGTTTATTTGTCCCAGAACGTGTATATCTTATCTACAAATTATAAGCATGACCAAGTCCCGCAATACCGTGATTTGCCAGACACAAAGTACTTGGCTAGATAAAAGACTGAAAAGACTCGATTAGATTAGATTAGATTTGCAAATGACAAGCGGCCACGATATGTTAGATAACCAAAATGAAGATTGTGACTGAGACTCGACAGGAAGAAGAGAACCATTCAAAATTGTTCTCAAGATAATTAAAACTCATGCAAGGCATTTGCATTGACAGAGGTGAGAAAATCTTTTGGCGTCCTTTTCGAGTCGGCTCTCGAGTTGGTAATTCGTGCTTTAGCTCCAAATATATTGAAAACAGTTGGAATCAAATCATAGTTTAAAACATATAGCTATAACTAAAGTTACACCGAGATTATTCATAACAGCAAAACAGGCAAAATGATTTCAAGCTGTGGTAGTGTAGTCAATAGTGTCGTAGTGTTTACGCGATTATCAATCTTTCAGAATTTTTACATGAGTTCGCTTTGTTTTTCTTTTCCTCGTCCCACCTTAAAAAAGAGAAGGCCAAAATCCATCTGAAAGTTTGTCAGTACAGCACAAGAGTAATTTAGAATACACACTCTGCCATTGAGGGTTTTTGAGTGTTTTCTTCATAAAAGTACTCCCAAAAAATGATTTTTAATCAATTACAGAAGAGCCAAAATATCAAGCAAAAGCATTGACTGTAGTAACGGATATGATTAAAAAAAAACTGAATAACAGCGGGGGCCCGCTGGGCTACTCCTTGGAATTTTTGGTGGGGTGTGCAGCCCGCAACTCCAAATCCAGACCCAATTTCAGACCAAAAAATGCCATTTCCCATATCCGTTTTCAGACCTGGCCTCAAAATTCCACACCCATTTTCAGACTTGACCTTGTAGGTGATTAAGCATAGCATATGCATCAGTACTGAACAGAAGTCAATGTTACAAAGGCGAATAGGTTAAGTTTAGCTGGAGTGATATATTTTATGTATTTCTCTTTCTCTCTCACCAGTTACTCGCCGTGGTTGCTGGGAAGAAAAATAAGTTTAAAAGCTTTCATGAACGTTCCCCGATAACCATACCCAATTTCAGGCCAAAATGTTCAAAATATATACCCATTTTCAGACCAAAACGGCTTAAAAACCATACCCTTTGGGGTGGCACATACCAATATACCCGATATAGGGGAGTACCCCCACCCCCACTCCCCCGGGAGCGGGGGCAGCTGTAGTGGTAACTATTCCTAGTGATATCTTGTTTAATGGATGTGTATTGAATTCAAAGATTGCGTTTACAGCTGCTGAGAAATTAATGTTTGAAGCCTTTTATTGACCTTCAAATGCTGCAACATGCTACTAGAAGATGGTGAAGCTCGAAGGCAACGAAACAAACGCGAACTCGTAGATGCAAGACCTTCAAATGCTGCAAGATGCTGCTAGAAGACGAAGGTGACGAAACGCGACGTCGTGGTTGGAAGTACCGGACACCACCATGCACGCTTGCTAAAATATTACCTGAGACGACAGTGCGCGCCTAGTTTCGTCAAATCGAGAACGCTTCGCCCATTACAAACACATTTCTTACTTTTCAACAAATATTCTTTGTCCTTGTATGTATACACCCGGGGTCTCTTAGGGTGCCTTCTCAGGTTTTGGCCTCTGGGTCAAAACCCCGCGGGGGCAATAACAACTCACTGCCATTTGTCTCCATGTTGGTATACATCCATTTGCATCAGTAGATAATCACATTTTCATCATCAACAATCTATTACTGGTATTTGTTGTCCTTTGTAGAAAATTGGTGATATACATGAAGCTTGTGCCCAAGAAGGTCAGACAGAGGTTAGGAAAACATTTAATTAAGAATTTTCAAATTTCAGGGCATGACTTTGTTCTCACCTCAGCACTGTGCATGCAATTCAAAGTGCCAACCCAAAAAACTTCAGAATTCATCAATAAGAAGTTACCTCTTCTCAGTGCCTATGGGTCCCTGACTAAGAAAAGGAGTCTGCAAATTCCATACCCTAAGCTCCAGAAATAACTTCATACCTCTGCCAGTCCCCCTATCTGTGAGAAGGTCAATGGCGAATAATCCGAGTTAGAAGGGGGCTGAAAACCAAATGTTTAGAGAAAGTGTGAGTCTTAACTGAAATTCCAATTGATTAGGGTGGGAGATTCCAGAAAAAAAGAAAACCTTCAGGAGAAGTATTATATGGAAATGTTCTGGAGCAACACAGTTATTACCTTATAAATAGGCCAAAATGTGGAGAAAATAAGTTGGAAAGTTGGAACTGTGTCAAACTGTGTTTGGATAGTTGGTAACATATATGTAAAGTTAACTTAATAGGCATGGCGTTGGTAGTGACAGGTTTTTCCTTGCTTTTTGAACTGTGATTAATAAGGACAACAAACGTAAAGTAAGGCACAATACTGTAAGACAGGGATGCTGGGGTTTTAGCTCTTTCTGGGCTATCAGAGAAAGAAGGTACAGGTGCTAACGTTTCCCACTAATTTTAGGTAATTTAACTGGATGCACTGAAAATTTGTGATTGAACATTTGTGTTTGTAGGCACCTTCTGCAGAAGAGCATGTTGAGCTTCATTTTGTTGCAATTGTTCACAAGGATGGAAGTTTATATGAACTAGGCAAGTGAATGTGTCTTAGCCTATAATCGTTTGTCTAGTAGATGTTTTACACAATGTAATCATTGTCACATGAGCACTTGATAACGATTTCCAGAAAGTGGTGTTACTTCTAAACTCGTGATGCCTAAAGAAACTACTGGCCAAAAACAGTATTGGCCATCTGTAGACAAAATTCTCTGCTTCTAACTAACAAATAATTGCTTATTGTCATTGGTCATTTTAGCTTTGTCAGCCAGATTACAAAATTTGCCTGTTCCATGTTGGTGAAACTAAGTGAGGCAGTGTACTAATCTTAGACGACAAAATGGATAAAAGATATTCATACTATGTTGCCTCCTAGATGGGAGGAAGTCATGTCCTATAAATCATGGAACCACAACAAAAGAAACATTTTTACAGGCAAGTGCACAACTGTCAAGTGAATATTACTCATGTCCTGTTTTGGTTTGAAGTTTCCTTTCATTCCGAGCTTCTCTGAGATGGAGGTAATTACAGAAAATCAGGGTAGCTCTCTGCATGCATTGCAGGCCTATAATGTAATTGTTCATGCATGGCCAGTATTCTGAAGTAGGCGAAAGCAAGGGTTCCTACAAAGGGCTACGAGCATGGCATCAAGGGAGGGGGGGAGGCAAGTAGTGCTCAGGACTTGCAGTTTCAGGAAAAAGAAATCAGGAATCAATATAGGTTCCCACTTTCAGAGCCACTAAGTTCTGTAATGCTTTCCAAAGTGAAGTCTCACTTTATTTTTCTTTAGCTAATAACAGGGTTTTTTTTCCTTATTTTTAGGACGCAGCTGAAGTTTGCAAAGAATACATGAAAAGGGACCCTACCGCATTAAACTTCACAGTTGTTGCACTGTCCAGCACACAATGAGTTCTGCAGACTCGCATCATTGCAAAACACAGATTTATTTTTAAGCAATAGTAAAATTAAATTATCAACGTATTGTTTTTGTAGTTTTTCTTTCTTCACTAAAAGTGTTAATGAAGAGAAAAAAAACACTCAGCATAGATATTTGTGTGAAGTCATTTTTATTCTAGTTGGGTTCAGTTTGTTCCGGTTATAGCGGACATCCGCTGGACTGTTATTTGGTGTCAACAATAGAAGGGTTTGAGGAAAATGGCCCAATGTTCGGTTGCAAAGTGCCACATTTATCGCCTTCTTTTATACTCCTTCAAGAGTTCCAGTTTCTTTCAATCTGTAGTACATATTTACTTTGGTTCATATTTCTACTTCCCCCTTAATGGGATGCTGGTCCATCGCAAGGTTCACCCAAGATTTAAGCTCGACACTACTCAGTTATACTAATTCTTTGCACTACTCATTTATACTACTCATTTACCTGGGTGGAGAGAGGCACTGTGAGACTTTAGTGTATTGCCCAAGAACACAATGCAATGTTGTCCCCGCTAGTGCTCGAACCCAGACCGCTCCATCCGGAGACGAGCGCACTAACCACCAGGCCGACGGAAATAGAATAAGTCATTCCATACGTCCAAGTTGTAACGAGAAAAAAACAAAAATATTCATTGGGACCACATAAGCTGTTCGGAATTCCATAACAACAGTAGTCCTTAATAGCGGGACTCAATTTTTTAGGGGTTTCGTACGGGGATGTAGCTTCTGACTCGTGAGGCAGCACTGCTCAAAATAAGAGTAAGTATTTATAGGTTACAAAATGTCTTACTTTTAGTGCGTATTATATGAGCTTATTATACGACTAGCTCCGCGAGCGGGCAAGATGAACCGAATCTCGCGCTGTGATTGGCTACCCGAGCGGGCAAG
>OMLO01000843.1_pt1 | contig 22004 bp, 10 predicted proteins | sample 1674811 | NCBI WGS metagenome assembly OMLO01 (sample SAMN06265003, study PRJEB25207) | coral metagenome | isolation source: Coral host | place: Mexico:La Bocana,Puerto Morelos, Mexico | collected 2008-11-13 | reverse complement strand
TTCTGCATGTAATGAGTGCCCCTCGCCCAAGGCTAGGTTTTAAATATTGCTTAAACAAACTAGCAAAGTACTTATAAGGTATAGCTCTATAGCGCAAAAACAAGTACGGTGACTCCCATTTTTTATTTCATTTATTTGATCTACAAGTTGTATTTAACAACTGTGCAAAGTTTTAAAAAGTTTTGATTACAGATTCTTTTTCAATGGAATTACCTTAAAAAGATTTTTAAAGAACAAATGTACATACACTGTACTATCCAGTCTTAAAAGAGAAAACCTTGAATGTCTTAAGATATCCTAATGAGGCAAATTCTTGACGCAATATGGTGCAAGCGCTCGTAAGAGACCACTTCCAAAATGCTACCACATAGGCTTTACGATTTGGTTGCTCGCTTACGGGAGGCTCGACTATAGCTGAAAATTGAATTTGCTATAAACAAGGCTAATACCAACGTCTCGAACCACGGTGTGTTCCAAATAACAGATATAAGCTACAATAGATTTGTTCGTTTAATGTCGAATAAATCGCAAAGTTCAAGAATTAACAGCGTTTCATTACTTTCATTTTAGCTGAATACCTTAGGTATACCGATGTCTTTGTGTCCCTGAACGGATACGATTCGGAAAGTTGTGGTAAAGTCATTCATCCATGTAGGTCTATTGCTAAAGCAATCCGTCAGGTTACCTGGGGAGGACGCATTTACCTCGATGGCACTGGGACCGAGCGGAAACCTTTCCAATGTGACCTTGCAATGGCGCATGAGCAAAATCCCGGAGCCGTTGTCGAAAAAAGTTTGAGAATGGAGGGTTGGAGAACCTTGGCACATATATCATGCTTAAAAGGTTTTCAGTTCATAAAAAAGTCAACTATTATGAGTCGGGTGCTGGCCATTGCTTTTTCTGGTATTGCCTTCCGCAAAACGCCTTTGACATTTCAGGATTTTGAAAATGTAACAATTTCTAACTGTTCTTTTGAAAACACGGCCGTTGCTTTGTATATTCAAATAAGAAACAATGGAAGACTGCAGCTAAATATCGAGCGATCTTCTTTCGTAAAAAACAACATTTCATGCGTGGAAGTCATTTTGATGAAGAATGCTCAGGACCAAGATCAGTTTGTAGCCGTAAATATCAGCGAGACAACGTTTACAGAGAACGGGATGGGTAAATTGCGGTTTGCAAGAGGTGTAGTCACCATCCGCTCACAAACCACGCTGCCATCCAGTGTGCATGTCCAAATATCTTGCTTGAACATCACATCTGCCAATAACGTTGGCTACTTTATGAACCTTGATCTGCCATCAGCAGTAACAAGCGAGGTATATGATGATGTCAGATTGTTCAGCAATACTCTTTCTCATTTGCTCAAGGTATCCACAGGTAGAAAAACACAACACGTGGTGAACAGTTTGTACAATTCGCATACAAAGAAAACGTGCGTTAAGTTCAGCAATCTAATATGTTCTCACAACCATTTATTGCGATGTGTAAAGATTCATTCTGAGGAAGTCCAAACAGAAATTCTCAACTCGTCATTCGTTGGTCAGCGTCTTATAAACGAAAGAGGGGGAGCGATATCTTTTAACTCAGCCGCACACGGGTCTTTATTCATATCCAACAGCAGGTTTCGTAGGAACAGAGCTACGGGCGGTGGGGCTTTGTTTGCTCACAGTAATAACGGAATCCTCCGTCTAAACATTACGAATGTTAGCTTCATTGAATGTGCCTCAGACAGGAATGGGCCCGGATGTGCAATTATGGTTGAAGAACAAAAACTGTCAACATGGAAAAACTCTGAAGAGACACCCAAGTTAATTGCCAACTTTAGAGAAATCAGAGTGTATAACTGCTTTGGCTTGTATGGTAAATGCGACGGTATCTGGCTTATGTTATATAATGGCGAAGTTACTATCGAGGATTCTTCGTGGAAAAACAACACCAAATCTGTAAATGGCGCTCTGACGGTAGTCAATGCAGGTGGTCTCATCAACGTCACTATTTCTGGCTGCGCATTTCTTCGCAACTTGGGGGAAATTGGCGTTGTTAGTTTGCTCTCCGTTTATCCCCAAGCAGGGACATCGACAATCGTAGACAGTTTTATATCTAATCAAGACAGTCTTCTATCTGTGGCTCCGGCTTTAAATGCGTCTTCGGAATATCATATCAATCTGACGAGCGTTGTATTTACTTCAAATCGTAATGCACTCTTTATAAATGACTCGATACTAAAAACACACTCAAAAGCCTACCCTCTATACGTATCAATCTATAACTGCACCTTCCTCGATAATTTCTGGGACATATTGGTCAGTTCACAAGATCCAAGTCAGGTGGAATTAGCCATTAAAAACACAATCTTCACCAGCAGACAGTCCATTCCCCAATCATTTGGACTCTTTATCCTTGTAAGAGCTTTGCAAATACTCCCATTTTCGAATGCTGTCATCGAACTGGATAACGTAACTTTTAATTCGAAACCATGCAATGTAATACGTTTGCTATTTCGAGGTCAAAAATCGTTACACATAAAAGGATCTTCGTTTCTGAATAATGTCTGTTTGGATCGACTCGGTAGGACTGACGAAAGTTACGGTAATGTTTCCGGCGAAATATCAACGGGCGCTATATCAGTCGTCTCAATCTCTGATAAAAAGCTGAGTCCAGGATGCGTTAAACCTGGATCAAAGGGAGACATTCATCCGACTTGGCGATATGAAACTCACGTGAGATTTGAAGATACCATGTTCAAAGACAATGGAGGATTAATCACGGGTGCTGTACACACACGTAACGCCAACACTACTTTTGAGAGATGCAATTTTCGAAATAATTTTGCTGTTGACATTTCCGGACATGTTTATTCTGCATATGGAACTGGACAAGTGGATTTCAAAGATTGCACATTCTCTTCAACAAAGGCAAGCATGACAATGAGCAATAAAACGCTTCACAAATCGACGTTCTTGCGGTCGGAAAGCGGGGGACCTATAAATCTAAGAAATACAACCATGGTGTCATCTGCTGCCCAAAGGAATTCCTATCCCGTGCTAGACATTTCCAATGGAGGCTACGTACACATGGACTATAGTTCGACCATCCAGTGTCCTATTGGAAGCCAGCTTTTGTTGGATAATACGACACATTTTGTATATACAGAACAAAACAACAGTGTTTGCATAATAAATGTAACCGTTCTAAAGTACTCTTGTCAGCTGTGTTATCAGGGCTTTTATAGTATTCAAAAAGGAGTATCACGTGGCTTGATTGTAAGCAACACAGTAGCTTGTCTAGAATGTCCTTTTGGTGCCAGTTGCATTCAAAGGCATATAGGTAGTAAGCCTAACTTTTGGGGTTACCAAATATCCAACGACCCACCATCATTGAGATTCATTGCTTGTCCAGAACATTACTGCCAAAAATCAACATCAGAGATAGATTACAACAGTTGTCATGGAAACAGAAGCGGCACTCTGTGTGGTAAATGCAGTCCAGGTTACAGTGAAAGTCTCTTTTCTACAGAATGTCGAAGGAATGAGGAATGCAATAACTATTGGTTTTGGATTTTGATGATTTTGTTTACAACTGGACTGGCTCTCTACCTTTTGTTGAAACCTCCAATCCTTGTCTTTCTTGGAAATCAGATATTGTGGTTTAGAAGAAAAGAAGAAAATCACCAAGAGGATGACTTGGGCCAAAGCGAGCTACACGCAGAGAGTGGCTACATCAAAATTACATTTTATTTCTACCAAGTTGCCGAATTACTGATGGTCGGTTCTTTCGAAAGCCTTCTTAAAAAAATGCCATTCATTCATATGGTGATTGCTGCTTTCAATTTCCAAGTTCGTACCATTAATAAAGGAATTGGTTGCCCTTTTGAAGGACTGACAGCCGTTACAAAACAATTTTTTCTCTCAGGTACAGTTTTCGTCACAATGGCTGATGTTGTTCTCATTTATTATTTCCACTCTCTCATCAACATGTTTAGGCGAAAACAAAAGCCAGCAATCATCCATTACATGGCCGTTGTCATGGAAGTACTACTGCTAGGTTACGAACGGTTGGCAGAGACGTCGCTGAAGTTGATGCACTGTGTCTCAATTGAATCCCAAAGGTGGCTATTCATTGATGCAAATGTTCCATGCATGCAATGGTGGCAGTATTTTCTTCTCGCTTACATTGTTGTTTTTGTGGTTCCATTTGTCATTGTTCTTTACTGTGGGTCCTACAAGCTTTACAGGGCCTCTATTACTGCGGGTGAATTTCTTGCTGCTTGCGTGCTTCCATTACCATTCCTCGTCATCTGGTTTTTTAAGACGATAGTGAAGCTAAAAGGCCAGGGAAGCACCATGGTACAGGCTATGAATAAAGATGTCTTAGAAGTCCTCTATGGTCCTTTTCGACCGCCAAACAATGAAGATAAAGGAACGTTACACTGGGAGAGCGTATTAATAGGTCGAAGATTAATTCTCCTCACGTGCCAATCGTTCCTAACATGTCCAATGTCGCGAATGGTTGCTATGACTGCAGCATGTCTACTGATGACCATTCATCACGTTATGAAGAATCCATATCGTGAACCCATGGCCAACAAAGCTGAAACACTGTCTTTGACGACTTTAACTTTGATTGCCGTAATAAATCTGACAAAAGCGACCCTGCTAGCATTTGGTATAACTGCTGATGGGCTTTATCGATCTTATCTGGACAAACTGGAGTGGTTTGAAGTGATTAGCTTAGCCTTTGTCCCTGTGTTAGTGTTGGGTTTGGTTCTCTTCGCGATTCTGTCTCAGTTGGCTCGGTTGGTGGTGTTTCTTATAGGTCTTTTCAAGCAATGGTTTCGGCTAAGCCCTGAGTGGCCCACGGAAGTACGGAGACCACTTATGGATATTGCTCTATAGAACTGTTAATAAAACTACCGCTGTAAAGGGTGATATATTTATTTTACTTTGGCTAGCTTTCATTAGATTTTGAGGCGTTTGGATTGTAGGATGCTTAACTTAATAACGTATCAGTGGCACAGGGGAAAAGTGTCAAAAAAGGTGTAGAAATTTAAGTAGATATTGGAACTTCTTTCCAAAGGTTTTTTTTTTAATTTGCAAACTGATTAAGATATTTTTGAACGCCAATAGTGCATAAATGTGAAACGCTTACTAGTTTAACGTGGAATGTTGTCCTTCGCATCGTGTTGGATTTAGTGTTCATCTGAGAGGTATTTATGTGCTGCCTGCTCTAGTTAGCCAAGTCGTTACATCACACCTCAATACCAACCTGACTATGTACATGTGTAGTTGATGAACAGCGGAATATTCCCTGATGATGCCATCCCACTTCTGACCCCATACAATAAAGACCGGTAATGTTCATCAAGTTTTAACCGGCGAGGACCGACTCACATGGTTCCAGCAACCAGGATCAAACTTACAGATGGGCGAACATTGACGTGACTCAATACAGTGGTTTTTAAAAGGCTTCACTCCAAAGAACGCTAGCGCTCACACTAGCTTTGTAGATTAAGAGTGTCATTTGTCAGTCATGGGAGAATTTATAGAAAGGTGTTTCCAAGATAAAGTTAATATCAAGAGATTAAGCTACTCCTTCAACAAAATTTCACATGTGATGACTATATTAAACATTTTTAAATGACGTGCACATCGCAGTGGAAATAGAAAGTTTAAAAAAAACGAACCAGATGAAATCAAAGGCCTCTTCAAGGCTACGACTATGTTGCACGATGAAGTACATGCATCAGTATAAGCAGAAGAGATGAAAATATTTTGGTTTTTTTGCAAAAATAAATTTCTTTCTTTTGTCCTTTATTAGCACGCTTAATCACTGCCCTGACTCCGCAATACAGTAATGCATAACGATCTAGACACATGCACGCTTTGCGGACCTATGTGCTAAGTTAACTCAATGCATTTGTGATTGATCGTCGCAGTTACACACACACAATGCACACACTCAATGTGTTGGTATACTGTATTGGAGAGAGTTTAACACAAACGCCCGAATATTTTTTTCTTTTCTTTTTTTTCCCCCCGACAAGTTTTTTCTTTCTTTTTCCCCCAAGAAGCTAATAAGTGCTTCCCAGTTATAATAATTTATTATTTTGCTCGATATTCATACATTGCATGCATCGTGTTATTAAAACCCATGCTTGCCAGGAGCCCGCGTTTATTTCGTAACTAGGACAACAAATGCTTTCTAGGTATTTTTTTCAAACAATTCAAATAAGATAATGCTCGCACCACATGCTGTTGACATAGCAGTAATTACCTCATCACTCATTGCTTCACTGTTTCACATTTGCCGAAACATTCGACGACATTTTTCTCTTCGTCTAGTCAAGTTGTGCATTGGTCATACGAACAAAAGTTTACGACCCAAGGAAGGAACGTTTGACCGAGCGACCAAGCGAGTGAATTCGCGCTCGCTCACTTAACTCCTATTTCGCATTCTGCAAAATAGTTGTAAAAACCCAAGGGTGTCAGTTTCGTTACCTTTCACAGTCTTAACTATCTCGATTGTAAATGATTTAGTGACCTTATATGACCGCCGGGTGACTCATAAATTGAGATAATTTTTTTATGAAAAATAAGTAAACAGAAAGACCTTAACAAAGGCACCAAGGGTGGGACGGAGAAAAGTATTAACGGCAGTATATCCCCATATTGTTGGTGATGATAACAACATTAAGAGTTTTATTCACTCTTCTGTGGAAATTTTACTATGCCACAACAGTGAAAGCCGAGTAACAAGTTCCATGTTTTTTACCAAAGTCACCGTTTTAATAAAATCAAAACGTGAAAGATATGTTGTCCTCGCATGTAGAAGTACAAGTACAATTGTAAAATCTTAAAACACAGGACATCACAGCCTGCAAGCAAGCTCTGTTGAAGGAAAGTTGGAGGGTGGGAGCTGGAGTAAGGATTGGAGGGGAGGAGCTCCCTCTATCCACCCTTTATCTTGGAGAGCTTCCTCGCAGGCAAAAGAGCATTTTCGGAGTACCAACGTAGCCTGTGAGAGAGCTTTGTTGAAGGAGGAGTGGCCCTGGAATAGGAATTGGAGGGAAGGAGCTCCCTCCTTCCATCCCGTTCTCCAACAGAGCTTTACACGCAGATTAAGGACGTGACCGTAGTCCCAACGTTCATGTTGCAGTATTCATGACAGCAATGCATTTATGTTGTCCTCATTTTTCCGGCACTTTTTGATTCTTCTGTCTTGTTCTCTCAACAAGTGTTCAATTTCTGTGGGAGAAAACAAAAACTGCCGAAACCAACATAGATACAGTGCATGGAAGCAGAAAAAAGCCAAAACAACAACAACAACAACAACAACTAAACAAAACAAACATGAAAACAAACAAACAGCACAAAAAACTACATGATATGAAATGTTAACAACTGGAAAGCTAAAACAAGAGCACAAACTTTTTTTTAATGAATTTAGACCTTGTAAGAGTTTCATTGAAATTCACTCACAATTCAGAAGTCTAAACAAAGGATTATGTTATACTCGGTCTTCTGCATCGCCTATATTCTATCAATTTCTTGACCTTGTTTTTTGCCATGGCTTAAATTTCTCATAAATGAATGCCTTTTCATAGATATCAATCACGAGCATGTGAAAAGAAAACAGTCTGTTCATCTAGTAAGACAGAACCATTCCCCACCTTATGGTATAGTAGAGAGTTGAAAATGATAATGTACCTCTGTAAGACGCATGCGTACCTCTGTTTTTCTTGGTAAGTTGCTGTCCAGTTTGTGCAAGCGATTGCAAGATCATCTCAGCGCGTCTGTAAGCTGGTTCGTTTGCTGACGGATTTGTCTGCATGAGCACTGATGCTGGAATGAAAGGTACATTGTCAAAAATTTTAACGTCTGTAAAAACTACTAAAGAGGAGAAACGAAATAATGAAATACATGAAAAAACAAAACGAAAACGACTAAAACATATAGAGAAAAGAAGGAAGGTACTAAGGTATGGTAAGATGGACTAGAGAGTGTAGGTAAACAGGCTACTACCAGCTTCAAAAGCTCTCTCACTTAGTTTTTTTGATGTGAGCTCTTCTTGATTTCTGTGACCGTTCGACGCACGCGCAGATTTCGTATCGCTACCTCGTTTTCTGATTTTGAGGTTCTGCGGAACTGGGCGCGCGTGTTTCTTTGATAACGACACAGTGTCAGACATTTGACTTGAACTCGGCTGACTACTAGTTACCGAGGACGCACTTGACGTCGGCTTCCAAGAGCGAGCCGTGTTTAAGAGCTCGCGCGAAATTACAGTGTCTGCAGTAGACGTTGACTGGTCGATTAAAAGCGACGTGACATCAGAGTTATCACTTTGAATCGATAAAGACAGTGGCGAAGGTGGCCTGTCAAATGTTGGTGAATGTTCACTGAGCACGTCGCTGCTAGCAGTACTATCCTTCTTCGGAGATGAACTATGAAGCGGAAGGGCAAAGTCGTTAACTTCCTCGCCGAGGTCGTCGAGTTCGTAACTGGTGCTGAACCTCGAATTTACATCTGTTGACGAAGCCACTTCTCTGTCAAATTCACGTTTGTAATCACTAGAAACAACTGGTTTAGGGCGTAGGATTTGCTCCTTTCGGGCTGTATTTCGTTGTTTTCTCTCTGACAGTTCGCCGTCTTCTCTTTTGCCCTCAGTTATGGGATCAAAATTTTCCTTTCCGGGGTCGACCCCAGAAGCGATTTTTCTCCGACCCTTTGTCCTAGATTCCGGTTCTTCCGGGTGAACGGGGCCATCATCCAACAACGCTCGCTCTGTAGTAGGCCCGTGGGACGTAAGCGCAGTGCTCGGAGTCTTGCCTGGGGTCCCAGTTTGAGAGACATGAGCTTGAAAACTTGTGATTAAGCTTCGCACTTCATGTAGTAACACCTTCAGGTCGTCTGCAACTTCGTCGTTCTTTTTTGAAGAAGCTTCCTTTGCCTGTAGATTTAAAACGCATATAAGAAGGTAAGGGCATATAAAAGACTTTCTACAAACCTTTATTTACTAAACGCATAGGCACACTAGAAAGAATCCTTTCCTCCACTGCACAGCCACAGAGTCCTTACCTCCCTGGACTGTCCACCTTGCGTTAGTTCCCCAGTCTCCAACACCGCCACTTCAGGCTGTGTGTCTTGGGACGGAGGTAGAAGCGACTGTGGCAAAACGCTCTTTTGAGACAACATAACATTGCTGTAATTCGCTTGAGTCGTCAGCGTAGGCCATCTGGAAAAACAAACAAATAACACAAGAACACGGAGTTATTGGGAAATCGGATTTTCCCCAAATATTTTTAAAGATGGAAACGTAACCCCACCGTGGTCTTACTCACAGTGTTTTATACGGGGAGGCCCGCACCAGGGTCCAGCCCTATACCCTTTCCTATACCTTTTATTGAACACATACATCTTATACCTTCTTAAGAAGATTGCTGCTCTTTTCTTAACCCTTGCAATAAATTTACTACAACATGATATTAACTAGAAAGACAAGTTTTTTTACATTCAGTTTATGTTCATGCTGGACTTAGATAGTAGACTTTATTACCCTTTTATACTCTTCAACTTGTGAAATCCCTACACTTTTATATACCTGAAGCGTGAAAGAGGTACACCTTTCGATCTGAACCTCCCTGTGTAGGCCCCCTATTTCCCCGGGGTATGCCCATGCGAAAAATATTAATCCACATGACGATCATACCCTGAAAACTAATAAGTATTATTAATAATAGTGTAATAGCGATTTAATAATATTTTTGTCACACTCCAGTCGTATGCACATTTCAGAGTACTGTGTGACGAGAACTGTTGCACGATGACGCGAACAATGGTGGCTATTACCATCGTAAATGGGTTACTGAAGCTAGATTTCACTTCCTGGTAGCAGAACATTTTTGAAATGTTTGCAAGACCCTTACCTAAGTCCAGTATTTAGTTTTGTCAAAAGCTCAACCAGCGATGCAGCTTCTGGCCTGATTGAAAGAGGAGCCTTTGAGGTCCGCTGTAGTTCCTTGAATAAAAAAAAAAAAAATGAGTTCAATTAAGTGTATTTTGGTATGGACCAACAAATCGAGACCCCGGGAGAAATGGGAAGGTCAGTCAGTGTTAGTCACAGCGTTGAACGCATGCACATAATGCAATCAGAACCACGATTTTCAGGTTTTGGTTTTTAATTTGCACAGAGTGTCGGACGTTCGGTAACCATTAACCGAAAACGGTCGAACTCTGGGAAGGATATTTTCATACCACTTGCACGCATCGCTAGGTATCATGAAAGCTTAAGTACTGGGCACCTAGGATTTCATGGTTAGGAACCTTGGGGCTCCCCCAATTTTTTTTTCTTAGACCACAACATTGTAGTATACTGATGCAGTTGCTTCAATCTGTTTCGCACTTCATGGCGTACCTTCACCTCAAGAGAGTGCTTTAACTTTAGCCTGGCCATCTCTTGTTCCATCTTCTCAATTACACCTTGCGAGTCTGCATGTTTGAGAGCAGCCTTCGGGAAGAAAGATGCATATTATTAAAGTAAATGACTTTGGAAATATATAGTTTTGGCTGACTTCTCTTCAAAATGTCAACTTTCCCAAATTAAAAATGAATTTCTCTGCCTTTTTCCTGACCTTGAAGAATTGTTCTTTCCCTGACCATTTCCTGACCTGTGGCAACCCTAAGATTGCTATCCATTACTTATTATCCGCCTGTTTGGTAAGTAGATGACATTTTCATTTTCTAAAACAGAGGGACCTGTCGTAACCGAACTTCAAGAAAGTGTTTACTTGTTCTAGTTTACATATTTATTGTGAGACGCAGTGGACTCATGGGTAGTGCACTCGACTCCAGATCTAGCGGTTTAGGCTTGCTTGGGACATTACGTTGTGTTCTTGGGTAAGACACTTAACATTCAAATCGCCACTCTCCATTCAGGTGTATAGATGGGTAGTGGCGAATTTAATGCAGGGGGTAACCCAACAATGGACTAGCATCCCATCCAACAGGGGAATAGAAATACTCTTAGTAGCTTCATACAACAGAAATCGGATCAGCTCCGGCCTGATGGGCCACTTGACTTGTATGCAGAGCTAGGATCATCACTAGTAGACTATGTATACGCCTTATTCGAAAATGGCCGCCATTATAGTGTTCTCTTGTTTTCCTTCAAATCAGCTTGTTGCCTCGTTTTTAAGCTTGAAATCAAAAGAATATTTTCCCTTAAACGAGGCAACAAGGGCTGATTTGCAAGCAAACAAAAGGACACTAAAATGGCGGCCATTTTGGAATAAGATATATGGCAGGTGTCTACCTACTATCTATCTACTCTAAATTCCGTTGATTTACCCAAAAATGGGTGTCCAAAGCCTTTCTCATTGTTATAATATCGCACCTTTTCAAGAGCTTGCTCCATGTGGTTAATCTGTTTTTTGCATTCATCATTGTGTTCTCGGATCGTTCGCAGCTCAAATTCCTGCTGGTCTCGCTCAACCGTCAGTTGTTTTACTGTTCCCGACAAGTCGCTGCTTCTCCTCTCGTAATAGCGCGCGTCCTAAAGCAACAGAGGCACCAGTGAGAGAGTTAAAAATTAAGTTATCGCTTATCCAATGACCAGCCTGCAAATACACGTACAGCTAAGCTCACTGTAGCACGACATTGCATCATTATCACGGGGGGAGCGGGCATATGGCATCCACCGGTACCAGTGTGCGATAAAACTGTTTCCTACCTTGGAAGCAGTATTTAGGCTTTCTGTCAACCAATGGATTCTGCAAAACAGACAATAACAAGACATTTTTCGTATGAAGAAATCAAGTTTGCAAAGCGATGGCGTAACCCTGGATGGTTATATAATTATATTTATGACAACTTACTTGTTTTGCAACGCGTCTAATTCTCCGCGTTTCGCAGTCACTTCCTGTTGCATGGCTCCAGCCACTCGTACAGCTGCAAAGTAAGTACAATATTGTAAGAGTCTTCAGCTTTAGGCAAACATCATAGTCTACAGAGTGCTGACATTGTTGCAAAGTTGGCTCTTTTGAAAAAAAGCCAAAAATATCATGAGTTGTTCCACATGAAGCTCAAAATGAGCGCCCATTTAAATTAACTGCGGCTTATGCAGATTGCAAACCTTTTCCGCTCATGTCTCCTTTTGTCTTCAGTAATTTTCGCGTCAAAGCTAAATCCTGTTCTGAACCTTTAAATCCAAAGGAGAAACACAAGATATCAGAGGAGATAAACCAGAAGGGGAGCAAGGGAGCAAGGGGCGAGCGAAAAAAACCGACCACCTCCTCTTATTGCAGTTTCTATTCAATTTCACTCAATGACCAGTAGAAGAGATTTAAGCAGTATAGGACTTTTCCCGTGTTTACAAGGCGGCATCTAAACACGAGGAAGGTTGGGAGAATTCTACCGACCCCCAAAGTGTTTAGATAAGGCTATGTAAACTCTTTTGCTTTTATAAAATATTTCTCAAAAATATCGAATCTAAATTGTCACAATCTCTTTTTCATCTAAACATACCTATCGACCAAAGAGCGCGCGCGTACTGTAGTACTTTGAACAGTTATTTTTCAAAAATAATTATAGCTTCTCGCAGTGTACTGTCAGGGACAAGGAGTGTGACACGCGAATATTGACTTTGTTTAAAATGATGTATTTTATCTTTGCTGCATGCATGAACTGTATACTGTTAGCGACGAAAGTATTAATGATACCTTTTAGTCGAGAGAGCAATTTTGTGATCTCCTTTTCGCGCTCTCCGTGTTTTCCCTCAACCAGAGAACTCAACGAGCTATTTTCGTCCTTTAACTTCGTCACCTCAATTTGCCGCAGCTTCAGCTCCGCCATGATGCTACTTCGATCTTCCATAATGGCATCCAACTCTTCTTGTTTGACTTGTAAACTGTTTGATAAAGAGTTTTTCTCTTCTTCGAGCTCCTTGACTCGCCTATCCTTGGCTCTCAATTTCTTGGCCAAAATTTCCCGATGACCTTTCATTTCTTCCACCTCGCCGATTCTTTCTTCCAACGTTCGAATTAAATGCTCTCTCTCCCGTTGCAGAGAATCACCCGTCTGGCTATTCCTCTCAAGGATTTCTGCCAGATTAGTCCCCTGCGCTTGAAAGCTCGCTATTGTCTTCTCCCTTTCATTAAGTTGAGTCTGAAGTTTTTCAACACAATTATCAGCCTCTACCAAGCCTTTTGATTTCAATTCTAATGATTTTGTCAATTCTTCGACTTGCCCTCGCAAATTGGAAACGACGTTGTGTGTCTTTTCAAGCTCTTCAGCTAAACGAATTTTCTCTTCTCTTATGACGTTCATTTCCTTAGTTCTCAGTTCTAAATCGCTTTTCAGTTTGACATTTTCCTCTTGTCCTCTGGCTAGTTCGAGTATTTTATTATCTAAATCCGCTCTCAAGGTCGAAGTATTTTGATTTGACTTAGTAAGCTCGTTTAGAATTCCATCAAGCCGAGCATTTGCTTTCTCTCTTTCCTGATTCATCGCCTTTTCCACTTCACTTTCCCGCAGTCGTGAGCTCTCTTCGCGAATGTCTTTCACAAGTGTTTCCTTTTCTGCCACATTAGCTCTTAAATGGTTTACTTCTTCGCTGTGCTTTTTCTGAAGAATGGTGAACTCTCTGCTTAGTTCTTCGTTCTTTTTTTCTGCTTCTTGCCTAAGTTTTTCCGTTGCACTGAGCTTGTCGTTCAGTGCAATAACGTTTGCTTGCTCCTGAGAAACTCGAGATAGTAAGTTTTGTTTCCCCTCCTTTACGACTTGAAGTTGGGCTGTCAATTCATGGACAGAACATTCCAGTTCTCTGGACTAAACGACAAAAAGAAAAAGAAAAAGAATCACTTTTAACAATTCTCGCAAGAGTTAAAGCAAAATACAACGCTGGATATAAAGCGTCTGCATTTCTACAGTTAGGCTCACCGTCAACACAAATCCGTTGCGAAAACGGAGTTTTTCAAAAACGCTCTTCAAACCGGAGGCATTTGAAATCACCAGCTCGTTCTGTGTTTTAGTGGGGATGGAAGGCATTATAGAAAGCTTTCCGAAAACGATGACATCACGATAATCATATGATATCCATGCCGAGTTTTCATCAAACACAAATTCCAAATTTCCAGTGACTGTTGCGTTATTTCAAATTTCTCTGGTGTTGTGTGACAGGGACGTAAAGGATCCAGCAGCAGAAAAGTTTAGGAATGAGCCAGTTATCTGTTTTCATTTGACTGAACTTGAATGAAAGAAATGAGATACTAAACACAAGATTTCAAGTTACCCACCTTAGTTTGAAATTGTACCATGCTTTCATTACTAGATTTTTTTGTCTTTTCAAGGTCCAGATCAAGCCATTTCACTTTGTCTTCCATGGCGGACACTTCTGTTTGGTGTTGCTCTCTGAGTAAATAACACATTTCTCATTAGAAAAACAACATTAAAGAAGAAAAGAAAGAGCGCGCATAAAATAATTCCCAACGGCAAGTAATGCATTGTGGTACACAGTAACAAATTCACCTTCTGCTGTAAATAACACTTATGTCCAGGATTGAACGCAAGTATTGTTCAATTAGTACTTCATATTTGGTAGGGTTATCTGACATTTTCATATCACTTCATATTTGACAGAATTGTGTGTGCTTTGGTGTCTTTTTACCAATGAGGACACTTTGTGATGCTTGTCATAAGGAATTTGAATCTCATTAGCGTTCAATCCTGGACATACCTGCACTACTCGGCCATTAACTCTGAAAACGCATCACTGAACTGATTTCTATTCACACTACGCCAGAGGGTCACTTTGCGTTTGACGACTACAAGGAAATCACAATATTATCGTGAGGCCGTCGAAAAGCTCTGTTTTTAAAGAGTTTTTCGTTCACATGAGAAGCGAAAAGCAGGCGTTTTCAAATTCCCCCGGTTTGAAGAGCGTTTTCGAAAAGCTCCGTTTTCGCTACGGATTAGTGTGGACGGTTGGCTTATCCGTAGAAATAAAGCTGCGATTTCAAATTTTCCCGGCGTACAATGTAGTGTAGGAGCTGCCTGACTGATACAATAGAATGTTTGAATCATTGGGAACGCCACAGACCTGAGTTTGTCTGTTTCTTGGTGTAAGGTCTCCAGCTCTTTTTTGACAACTGCTATCTTGTTAGCTGAGGATTCTAACGCTTGGCTGTGTTCTTCCTCCAACTTTGAGATCCTAAACCAAAGAAAACAACAAAACTCAGTGGGAACTGCAAGTCTTCACTAAAATGATTCCTTAGATTTTTCATTTCAGATCAATTAATTAATAACATTTTCTCACACTGCAAGGACACTCGCTTACTTCCTCTTATATTCGCTCTGCATTTCTTCCTGTTTGTTATCTGTCTGTGTTCTTGTGTTCCTGAGCTCTGCCTCAACCTGCACAAGCATAAAATATTGAAGGTTAAATTGCCCATTTGTTCATTGTTTCAGACTGATATGAAAGACGGTTACGCCTGTCATGAAAATCTAAATTATAAAAATAAGTTGTTATTTGAAAGCGAAGGGATGGGACTATTTTTTCTTCTCTCGTGTAAGTTTACTTGATGAACACATCAAATATTATGAAATATTATGAAATATTAGGCAGCCAGGCCCTTTTACCCCATCCAACTTTGACTGTAGTGTCTTCTTCTCGTTATCATCTTCAAACAGACACTTTTGGAGGATTTCAATAAGCGCATCACCGATCTGAGTCACAGACGCATTGTTCTCCACTGCACTAGTTACTAAGCCCGAACGAAATCTTCTCTTTTCCTCCTCGAGTGAAATGCGCTTTATTTTGTCGAAGAAAGACTTGTGACCAGCTAGGTCTTCTTCGAGTTCCCTGATGCTGGATTCCATGGAATTTAAGTCCTGAAGTAAAAAAAAAAAAAAATCATTATATTCAAGCTTATGTACAGAGTATTGCATTTCATGGCACGAATTACCTGACGAATTACCTGACGAATTACCTGACCTGTCCTAGGCGTTCAACTCCAGTCCCTGTAGATGGGGAGCAGTGCGGATAAGAGCGAGTGACAAAGAAAGCGAGCACTTGGGTTAACTAACATTTGTCTGTCTTTCTTTGTCATTTTTGACGTTGGCCCCATAGCAACCGAACACCTTATAAAAGCTACACCTGCATGAATAGACCATCGGTATAGGACTGGAACTAGCTTGCAACGGTGGCTAATGCAGGGAATCTTTTCAAATGCAAATGATATTAATCTCTTTTTAATGATATTCCCCCGCAGGAGCCTCAATTGCAAGCTAGTTCCAGTCCAATACCGAGAACATGAATATGGTCTATTACTGAAAGATGAAAACGACCTACAGTCGACGGCTTAATTAAAGTCGAGTGGGCCAGCATGTGAACGCATGTGAAAATCACTTTCGAATTACGTTGCGAAAAATAAGCGGAACCAGTACTCTATGACTCAGGTCTCCAAAAAGGAAACACTCGTTATAAACGTACCTACACCCTCCGGGACGGCAACTCCCTTATATGGGCTACATTGGTATGGGCGGCCCCAAAGGGTATGGTTCTTTAGCCGTTTTGATCATAAATAGGGTATAGATTTTGGCAATTTTTTGTCTCAAATGGGGTGTGGTTTTTGTACTCTAGTCTTGAACGAGTATGTGTAAAAGTATTTAAACATTGTCTTTAACACTGGTGTGAACTAGGGAACTTAATATAAAGCAGGTCTGAAACGGGATATTGAAGGGGCTTTGGGAAGCGGGTCACACAGTGACAACGCCACCCAATTTTGCTGGGAGTACCCCACCCCCCTGGACCTACACATACACGACTGATGTTTCATAACAAGGCTTGAAAGGAAACGCCTCACTTCTTTTCGTTGCGTACGGTTAAGTGTATCACTGCTGAACACATACCTTGTCCTTTACATCTATGATCTGCTGTTGCTTTCTCAGTCCAGCTTCCAGTTGATGAATTAACTGTAATTGACCCGCGGCTTCGTTTTCTCTGAACAACAGATACAGTTCATTTATGGTTAAATGTACTACTTTCCAAGAAAAAAAAAAAACAAGGTATAGAATACAATATTTGTAGATTCCTTTAAAAATTATACAGGAAGTAAGGCTGGGCTTGATAAACATGCCATGCCTCAGGACACACCAGCAGACAATGTTCCAGATACGTTGGTTTCTGAGAAAATTTTTACAATTAATTTCAACGGCTGTTATGTTAGCAAGGTGATGAAAATTATGTCTGTATTTCAGATGACAATGACTTATCATTTACAAAGTTGACATAATCTGATCTGTTATTTTTTTCTAATTAATTGCATTCCAAAAATAATCGTGCATTGTACAAGCAAAGGATTTTCACGTTTGGTAATATCATTACTTCTTTGTGCTTCAAATCCCTTGTATTTTTCTTATAATGAACATTTTCTTTTACCTGAGAGCAAGAACGTGATCGCTTCCTGCAACAGTTTCTTTCAGGCGATTTTCTAACTCACTGACCACCTCTCTGTAATATGCATCTTGCTTTGCACAAAGCTCTGTGGTCTGTTAAAAGATATATGTGGAAACTGGTAAATATAGAGTTGGAGATATCCAGGGAATTTCACTGACATAATTACCATTTGTAACTTTCTTTTCAAATCCTCTATCTGAGCATTAGATTCTCGAAGACCAAACTCTGTTCCAATTCTTCCAAATCCTGAAATCGGGTACCCAACAGTCCTGGTACCCAGACCTCCACTTTGAAGAGGTCCACCACCATAAGTGGAGCTAATACTGGGATAGAGGTGAGAAATTAGTCAGAGTCATTGAACTGAATTGAGACAACACACAGTATACTTTACATGCATACAATGTACCATGTTTGAAGGAGCATAAGCATCCTCTAGACATCCCAAAAGCCATTCTGCTAAAAGCCTGTACTCAAGTGCACAGCTCAGTGCAAGGGACCCTTTTATCACACTGTACTTACATTGTACATGTACTAAGTCTGTACAGCTGTTTTGATAAGTTACCTTGCCCGGAATAATAACTACATGTAACCTAGACCAAGATATTTACAGGAAAATCTCAAGCATCTTGACCGAGTGATCAAGGCCAAGGTTTGAGATTTTCCAGTAAGTTGTTTATCATGTAAATGGGTTTTTGCTTGGCTTTTGCAGGCCCGTGCATTACGGGGGAATAATGTCCTGGCATTAGCCAATCAGGGTGTACATTGTTTGGCTACAAATGCAACTCAATATAATAAATGTACATCGTGATGCATACAATTATTGTATTCCCAGCATTGGACTGGAACTAGCTTGCAATAAAGGCTCATGAGGGAGAATATCATTAAATTAAAAACTAAGATAATTCTGATTAATGTCATTAGCATTTCAAAAACATTCCCCACAATATCCTCAAATGTAAGCTAGCCCAATACTGAAAATTAGAAAAATAGTTTGTTGTATGTGTTACAGGTCAAAATTAAATGTCTCTTAACCCTACTTATTCATTGATTATGAATAATTAGGGTTAGAAGACAAAGGAAATTGAGAATCAAACCAGGTTAAAATAATTTTTACCTGACTTTAATTTTGATCTGTAACATATGCAATGATGCTGTATTATGGGTAGTGCTAGTTGACTGTTGTTTGATTAGAGTTGAATTCACAGTGTATTGAATTCATAGAATGTATGCATGTATTTCATGTTATCATCACTGTGATAACTGCGAACCTCTATGATGAAATGAAAACCACTACAAGCCATAGCACAGGCTCTGACATCTACATGTACGTTGCTATCCATGGTTTTAAGCTCTTGTGTGACAACATTTCTTGAAACAGCTCTATTTTACTGATCTACATTATACTAACAACAGCACCATCCATGTGTTGCAGAATAGCTAATGTACCAACTTACTAGTGACCAGAGGATTTAGTCCAGGTTGGGAAATCAGTTTGTTGGGAAATGCCAGAAAACATATCTTTCTCCTTGTGCTGTAACATAAGAATGACATCAGAAGTGTTGTTTATCACAGACTACATGTACACTCTTGAAGTCCAGCGTATTCTCGCACAAGTGCAAGGGCTGTCACAAGAGGGTTGTCAACAGTAACACCTGTAATACTGTAATGCCTTGAGTATGCAAGATAGGCCCCTGTCATTACTGGGGAACACGCTGCCTGTTGGTGTAATTCACCAACAAAGCAACAAGTTTGTTAACGGTGAAGATCAAGGCAACAGGTATTCAATGACAGACTACCAATGACTACCATTGCAACCACGCTGCAGGCACTCAATTTCAGAGACACCTACAAATACACTGTACCTATTGTGATGAACAAACAAGGCAATGAATCCTATAAAGCAACAAGCAATTCCCATTGATAAAATGGCTTGACTACTGTGTTTTATTTAAAACTGGATCATGGACAAGACCTTTCATTGACTTAGCCATCATAGCATAGGAGTAGTTATGGCGTGCTCTACAAATATGGTTAACCTATGCATATTAAGTGATGGCAATTTTAGGGAAATTTAATTTTTCTTCATCTTGGGGGCATTTTTCATAAAAAAAATAAGTTGTCTACATGTATCATCTCATATCTAACACACGCTCATGAAATTAAAGTTAAATATTTTCCAGACCATGTGAATTTCTTCACATGGACATTTTCAACCATGAAGTCAAAATTAACTTACTTCCATGTTTTGAAGATCGACTCTGAGCTGGTCAACCTCACTGGCCTTTGATATCAGGTGTCCTTGAAGATCTTTGATGGCCCCAGACTACAAATGAAATTTGAAGTTTCTGTAAATTACATAAGAAAACAGCCCTAAAAAGATGCAATCTGACTGTTTAAAAATCATATTTTGACAAACAGTAGATTACATGATTGTACATAATGTATGAGCTTGAGATTTCCATTGCATGATATGACAGTTGATGAGGACACAGCCCAAATCAACTATAATTGGTTTAGTACAAATCCCCTAGGCTAGTCATTCTAAATTTATTTTAATCAAAATGCTCTTCAAAGACACTTTGAAGACGGAAAGCAGTCCCTAGGACACACTGCTCTGCTACTCACTACCTGTGAAGGAATAGATAGTGAGTGACCTAACCAATCAGAGAACACTGAAAAGTTGGTTTCTTTTCTTATCACAGTGTTTTCTAAAAGAAATAGAAAGCAGCTTTTCTATTGAGTTATAGAAACATTTGCGAAAGTTTGGGAGGACACTTGCCTGCCAGCTTGTGCTTCTATTACATGTATATGATAGAAAAAAGGTAGAAGCATTCTATTTGTTAAATAAAATTACTGAAGGTACAAGAATATCTCAGTTCATTACATACAAACACTTTATCCACTTGTTGACCAACTTGATTCCTTATCACGCTGTCTAGATCTTCTGGTGGTCTTTCAATTCCAGAATGAGTGGCCAGCCTTTGAGTAGCTGGTTAAAACAAAAGGATGGCAAGCTGGGATTCAAATCTTTTTCACTCCCGGGAATGAAATAGCCTGCAGATCTATACATTATCATGGTGTGCACACTTTGTGTTTAGACAACATCAAGGAGAATAGTAAGATTGATAAAAATGTAAGTAATAATTACATGTGCAGTGCAAAAAAACTCTCCTAACTATCATGCACTAAGAACAGTGGACATAAACTAGCATTACTATTGAATTAATTGGGGAGCCATTGACCCATACCTGGTGGAAGCCGCGGGTTTCGCCCATAACGAGATTCGCCCATGAAGCGCTTCGCCCAGAACGAGAATGGTTTCGCCCAGACATAAACTCGAGGACCTCTCTTTGTTCCTCCCAAAGAATGCGTGGGTCACTGTTAAGAATTCGAAGCAATGTTTCCAGAGCTTCTTTGGTATATTATTTTGTCGTCTTTAGTTTCATTGACGATTTGAGAAAGCTTTGAAAATGCTCCATTTTCCACTAAATGTCTGCAGCCAGTTGAACTAGAGGCGAACAAAGCGATAATTTGGAAACAATCTTCGACGGTTCCTTTGGTCAAATCCATTTCAGCTGATTTAGAAATACCGTCCAGAAACAACAGTATCTTATTTATCATCACAGGGTGTACACAGAGTTCTTTGTCGGAAGAAAAACCGGCAAGAATCGTTAAAGCTAACGACTTGTAGACTTGAGCAGGACAATCACTCGGTACATTTCTGGTGTTCAATAATCTATTCATGAACTTGAAACCGATTGCATCAAACAGCTGCCTTTGTCCGTGGCCATCCATCTTGTTCGAATGAACTAATTGAGTGACCAAAAGTAGTGCAGTGAAAAGTTCAGTGTCACTTTTCACTGCTTTGAGAACTGAAATACACTTCTGGGTGAAACCATTCACGTTCTGGGTGAAATGATGTGGGCGAAACTCGCTATATCCTACCTGGCCCAGGCATTTACATGTGTTGGTGTGCTTTGAAGAATGAGGTATATGACAATAGTTGCTATTATTATTCAATGAGATGCAAATGACTTGGCCAGGTATTCAGCAATTTAGTCCTAATTGGTATTTTTGCAAAATCTTTCAAAAGATCGAGGCAGAATTAAAGTTTTTGGATCAGGCAGGAAAGAATTCTTTTCTGACCTCCGAACGTTAAATGTAAATAATTAAGCTCATGTTGTTATGACCAGACTAGATTAACAATTCTAGTAACAGACTCTATTGTAAGCTGGCTGAACGAGATGCCATACCTGTTAGACCATTCTTTGATAGCTCTAAAAAAAGGTCTTAACCTGCAACTTGAGGTGGCAGGTCGTTTCGCCCGATGACCTGTTTGCCCGGAGTTGCTTCGCCCGGACCCAGAGTCAATTCGCCCGGAGTCTGAAGTCGTTTCGTCCGAGATTTGAGAATAACTCTTTTTCTATTGGAAATATCTGAGAATCACAAGAATCAAGTCAAGTTCAAGATTTTTTTTGATCGATGGATGGATGGATGATTGAGTTGCAACAAAGCTCGTTGTCAAACAAATCCCGTTGATCAATGTGTAAAAC
>OMLO01000842.1_pt1 | contig 22006 bp, 13 predicted proteins | sample 1674811 | NCBI WGS metagenome assembly OMLO01 (sample SAMN06265003, study PRJEB25207) | coral metagenome | isolation source: Coral host | place: Mexico:La Bocana,Puerto Morelos, Mexico | collected 2008-11-13 | reverse complement strand
AAAATTACTTGATTTCCAATTAAAGAAGGAATTAAAAATACACTTTATTGATTCATATTAAATATTACAATTATTTTAATTAATTAAAATTACTTGATTTCCAATTAAAGAATAAATTAAAAATACACTTTATTGATTGATATTAAATATTACAATTATTGTAATTAATTTATAAGGCTATATTCTGTTCCGCTGTAAGTTTGCATTCTGTTTGTGTCTTTATATTTGTGTGTGTGTGTGAGTGTGTTACCGACGGATAACTGTATAAATAATCTATGTAACTTAATGCCTGTCCATTCCTTTTAGCCCTTGTGGTTATTTTGGGCAGGCCGTACTCTCTACTTATTTAACAATGTTTATTGTAATTATTTATAAGTTGTATGAGTACAAATAAATGGTTGTTGTTGTTGTTGTTGACCTAAGAAGCATATGCTATCGTGTTGGCCACTGACACGTTAAAAAAAAAACAAACAAGACACATCAATTAATAGAGACAATAGAATATGAACATCACAAGTGTGCAGAAAAATCATGCTAAAGGATTGAATAAATCATGAGTAAGTTATATGCAGAATATAACGAAATTATGCACTGGAGTAAGATTGAGTACAATGATCGTATTTAGCATGTTAGTTATTTTAAGACACTTTGAAAGTCCAACAGCAGTTAATTAGCCGAAAAACTACGTATTAACTTTAAGTGTTGTTCTTGTCGTTCTTATAGTACAGAAACGCGTGCCTTAAAATAATAGATTGCTCTTTTATTCCCGAAAGTATTGTGTTATTAAGTTTTAGTACAAACCGCTGTTTCGGTTGATTTACCGATGCTTAATTGTTTTTTAAAAGTAAAAGAGTTCCGCGGGTGTCGTGTTTCTAAAAGTGTTAAATTTTGTTCATAGTTCATTTAGTTTCTCGATTACTTTGTTAAATAAGTTCCGCGTCGAACTCACGTCCGCTGTTTATTCAATAGGAGTAATTAACAACCTGCTGGTTGCTGACTCAACGCGTTTTAAATATGAATACAGTGCTGCCCCGTCTAGTCCTTTAATTAATGTCCAGTTCATCATCATCATCATTTCTCGTCGCGCCAGTAGGCACATAATGCCGTTAATGTATACACATATAAAAGTGTGATCGAGCGGCAGGGAACCGCTAGTTAACACTTCAGGATTTATATTACCTATTCAATAGTTTAATTGCGTTCGGTACCTTTTAATTTAGTGAAATTTTAGTTTGAACTTTCCCCGATAGTTGCGAACACCTTAACAATAAAACTCTGGAGTCAAGTTCGAGTTTTATTAGGTTGCGCTATCCTCAAAGGGCATTAAAGTGCACCTAACCCCTAGTTTTTTTGTCTTAAAATAAATTTTCGCATTGTCCAGAAAATTTATTCTAAAAAATTTTTGATTTGGTTAAATCCTCGATTTTCTGTAAATTTTTTAAATCGTCAAGATTTTCGTTCAAGTCCGAGTAAGGAAGAGATCTGGGGCGAGAACGATCGATATCCCGGGGTTCCCTTTCTGAGGAAGAGAGAGGATCCTGGGAACGAGGTTGGTTTCACTCGGACTTGACCAAAATGGCGTCTTTTTTGGCGAGATTTTCCGCAATTCAAAAAATCACAGAAAATCGAGAATTTAACCAAATTAAAATTTTTTTCAAATATGTATTTTGGATAATACAAAGAGAAATATTTTTAGGGGTTAGGTACACTTTAAGTTCTTTTGTTATTGCTTTTCAGATGCTAGTGTTAGCGCACTTAATATATTCGGTGAGCAATCGCAATTGTTGTGGTTTGGAGGGAAAGAGTGTGTGTGTGTTGGAGTTACAAACTAAGTTGGAATAGACTGCTGTTGAAACCAAGCTGACTTGTGGCTGTTGCTGTCCGTCCAGTTCGTGGAACTGTGTGTAACTGTGCGAGGGAGAAGAAGCTACATTAAATCGGTACAGGACGTAAGCAAAGTCAATTTGTTTTCAATATTTCTAAGTATGACTCCATTATCCGTACTAGCGGTAGCACTGGTCAACAATGGTAATCAGGCTTGGTACGCGGCGATGGTCTCAATTAATGGCGCGATTTAACAAACGTCATTTTTTTTTTATGCGGCTATCTTCTTATTGGTGATAAATTGCCTCATAACATTGTCAAAGTGGCTGTGGAACCACGAGCCGCAGGCACTGATGACAATTTGTTTTTCCCAAAAATAAGACCCGAAACTGGTGAAATGCTGGGAATAGGTTAAGGTTTTGAAAGGGAAGTCTGACGCATACAAGTAGCTTATTTACATAGTGCAGTGTGTGCAGTGTGTCAATAAAACATATGTAGAAAATTTAGAGTGGAGCGATGTGGAGTTCTCGTAAAACAAACAGTGGAACAAACAGACATAATAGCATTGAGTTATGGGCCAAACTGCCTAATGAAATAAATAAAATAAAACTTGGTTTCCAGTTCGTCGGGAGGGGATGTTTGTTAGCCATTTTATCGCGCCGGAAGCGCGGAACGAGCACTCTTGCCAGTGCTTCCCGTTTCACCGCCCTACATATAAGCTCTGGCGTTTGTGCTCAACTTGGACGTGCCTCGGGGCTGTAACCTCGTTTCGAGGCATATTAACCCATGATCGAGGCTGCCCTAGCAAGACGGTATGAGTGCACGTTTTCCCGCTCTCGAACGAATTATAATGATGCTTCTGCATAGTTTTGATTGCCCCAAAAGCCAATATTTTCGCGCTATTAATAAAGTTTCGGATATGTTAAAAACGTCGAAGTTATTTCCGCATGCGCATCTAAATACTCTCATAGGGATTAAAACTACGGTTACTGATGAAATAAGAAGCAGTCATGATATGTGCTATAAATTCTAATAACAATTCAATTTGACCGGCATTGACATGACTACAGGAACAGTACTAATTTGAAACCTGGGCAAATTCATTCTTCTTAAACTTTTATAATTGTTGGGTTGTTGGGTAGTTTTCTGCATTCTATAACGTTCATTTATACCAAACATGATAAAACCTTCTGCGTAGCTACAGACCCATTCTCAACTCTAGAGAACCAGAGAAACATGGTTGCAGAATAAGGAGCTCATTCGGACAAACGCATTGTTTACAGTGCACGGTCGCCTTGTGACGCTGTTTCTAGTGAAGTTTGCTGCATCATAGTGACAATACATCGACACATATGATCATATCTTTCAAACTACTCCAGCATAAACTCGAGACACTGCAAAGGAAGGTCTTTAGATTTTATTTCTTAATTATAAATTTCGAGACCTTTTTCGAATTAATTGTTGAACTTGAATTATTTTCTAGCACACGTGGTATATCTGTCATCATCTTGAAACGACATTGCGGAACTTATGTTTGTCTATCGACTTAAGTCCGAAGTTTTGCTTAGCATAACATCAAACATGACCCTCACGACGCCAAATAGTGGCTAATGGTGATGACATCAGACCTCTGTTTTAGCTTTGATAAACAGTTTACCGACAAATTGAGGCAATAAACCATTTCTCCGGATTATAAATCTGTTAAACTATTTATTTTTTTGTCCTTTCCGAAAATAAATATTTTCAGTCTTAACAGTAAAACGACGAAGAATTCAAACACTGAAATCGCAAACACGTTCACGATATCCTGGCAGTCTATGCTAGGACATCGTTTCGTGTGCGCTTGTTTATTTATTTCTTAAGCTGGAGTATTTCCGTCGTAAGGACTTAGTCCGAGGAAATTCTTCTACTGATTCGCACACCGTTTGTGTATTTTGGTGATTTTGTGGACAGCTCTTGACATATACGCCAAGCGTGTTTTTTGATGGAACAAAAAGTTTAAAGAGGGAGGGCAGCCTTAGTTGGTGGGCAACTGTTTGGTGTCGGTCTACCAATTTTTAACTTCAAATTAACATCAAATCATCAAAATTTCCGATTTCTATAAATTTCACTAATTAACTATTTATCCATTAACGAGATATTTCGGTTAAAAGTACAATACCCAGCCAAAATACGATACGGCCTACAGGTGTACCCCCCGCCCTAAGGTCTTTACATTCGGAAAATGCTACTACTGCAATTTAATAACAACCTTAAAATTGTCTCGTTTGTTTTCCCACCGGCGCGGCGCAGACGTTCTTAGGCTTGTCACGCGTCTAAGGACGTCCGCGTGGGAGGCACTACCTGTCGCGTTGCATGTTCAACTATAGTGATGTGTATCATACAAATTCAATCAGGGTTTTCTTCATGTGTTCCTTCTAGGGCGTTTGCCACGTCCTCATATCATCTGAGAACAAGGTAAATACCTCCATTGCTCCCCCCCTCTCAACAAATATAAAATCGGAGACGGTTTACTACTCTGTCTAGGCGAGAGCCAAAGAAGGGAGAACTCCCTTCTATAAGTGTATTTTCGTGGAACTCCAAAAGGTATGGTTTAAAATCCTTTGGTTTGCTCTAAAATCGACTAAAAATTTTTACGATTTTGCTTTGAACTCGGGTATGTTTTGCAAGGAAAATAGTACTGTTGTTTAGATATAACTCGGTAATTTTCCGCCATCAAAATCGGGGAAATCTCACCCAGTCTCGGCAACTGTTCTCGGCTAATCAGCAGGCCATTCCTGACGAGCTAAGGTCATGCAACAGCCACGAGCAGTAATTTTAGCCGGATTTGAAAAAGGAAATGCAGTTTAGATCAGGCCGGGGTTACTCGAAAATTGGATAAAGCTATCCAGCGGATAAATCACTATCCGGTGAATAGCGTAGTTTGTTTTGTTAACACTTAACTACCGCATAGCGATTCTTCTGGTGCAAAGCGTTATCCAGCCTTCGAACAACTGAGGCTAGGTCTGAAGTAGGGTAAGGCCTCAAGAAGCATGAGGCACACTCCACTGCTAAAAATCTCAGGGAGCCACACTGCTCTTACCTGGGGGAAAGCTCTAGTAGCAAATAGCTGACATTCCGAGGCAACTATTGCTTGGGGAAAACGAGAAAAGAAAACTTTCTTGCGTTAGTAGAAACTTTCCCTGCTCTACAACACAAAGAAAAATCATTAATGAAATTTTCATTTGAAGATGCTGTCATGCTCAGTGAAGTCGCTTTCACGATGTCCAAAATTCAGGTGAATTTTAGATAGAATAAAACAAAACGTCAACATGATACCATTTAAGATGCAAAAACAGCCACGAAGTAATAGCAAATCTAATATAAATGGAGTCATTGGCCATCCGCGAGGAAGTTTCTAGGACACACGCGCGCGCGCGTACCTATAGCAACTAGTCCATAGTGAACGAAGGCTTGGCAAAGCCACGAATATAGCAACAGCTCGCGCGCGACCCGAATAATTTTGTTTTAAGGGATAATTAGTGAATGATAGTATGTGCGAGTGAGGTGGCAAGTTTGAGCAACGAATGTTAGCGGAGGCACGTACTGAGTGCGGAAGGAGAAAAATGAACGAGTTTTTCCCTGGATTTCAACAAAGGAGCGAAAGAAAGCAATCATCTCGATAGCACCAGTTTAGTTCGGCCTGGATTCGCGCTTTCGACCATATCAGGATCGTATTAATGATATGTGTTATTGTCATGCTCAAGTCATGCAGCTTGATGACCAAAATAAAGAAGACATGCCTTGAACAACGAGGGATACTTTATTGATTTTCTATCAAATTCGCAAACCGGGATAAACAAAACGCACAATTATTAATATTGATAATTAATTCGCTGAAAGAGTCCGTGGAAAGACGTTTGACAGTAGCTCGCGTTTCGTCGCGCGCTTTCGTGACAAGTCGCCCACTTAGTTTTCCGAGCTAAGACGTAAACTTGAGGCAAGTGAGTCCTTGGCGTCTGGTGCGCTTCTTAAAATCGTCCTGGTAAATTCACGCTCTTTATTTATTAGAGGATGCTGTTGCACGTGTTGTGGGGGAATATTATTTTGGATGCGATTTTTTTTGTGTATGTGAGCTGGAATGAAAATTTACAAGAATGAAAAATCACAAAATGAAAAATGCTACAGAATCGAACTACAAACAGCTTGGACTGTGTCCATCAAAAGTTCTTAATGTTAATTAATCATCCTTTAATCTTCCCTTTTCCCTATTTATTCAGCACCAAATCCACTAATTCCCTTATTCAAGCCCCTTTCATAAACAGCTTAACTATTATACAAAAAATTCTGACAATTTTGCGGTTCCTAATATCGTAAAAAGCTGTACGTAATACGTTTTACCGCCAACCTATGCCGCGCAATAAACGCGAGCAAAGTGCTACAACATCGAATAATGTTCGAGTGATTCAGGTTTCAACATGTATAATTAAATTATTCTCGATTCTTTTTGAAACAAAATGCTCGTCTTACTTGTATTAAGTATTAATCACCCATTATTTCTTTCACCGACTCTTTACTGAAATGTCTATTCAATATATTTTTGACAGTCTGAGCTTTACAACGTGTCTATTTCTCCCGGGAGCGATAAAAATCCCTTTTAATTTTCCTGTGCGTTCAGTCTTGTTGTTATTAAACAGTTCAGCGACAATCCCTTCTGAATGTGTGAATTGTATTCCATTTTTCGTATGGATTTAGTCATTAATTCGAAATAAAAGTGAACTAAATCAACCCTAGCCTTTTAGTGTCGTACGTAATACATTCTTAGCCTTCTACTTGTTTAAGCACCTGTCTGTTTGAAAAATCAAGCGCTGCTTTGGCGGTCCTGCTTGAAGTTTTGACGGCAAAAAATTATTTCGCAATCATCTGGATACTTTTCAAATATCTTCCTTACTCAACATCTGTTTCTTAAGTAAGTCCTTTAACCCGATCATAAATGCCACTCTTTTCGGTCAGAAAACATCTTGGTCGGTGTTTTAGAAGCTCAGGAGCTGACATAACCTTTTCAACGAACACTGTTTAAGGTTTCCCTACGCTTACAAGTTTATAGTTTGAGGACAAATCTTTCCATACGGACGAAGAAATTGAGCCTACTTCTACTGATTTATCATTGAAATCTCAGTTCAACTGAGAGGGGTACAAAACAATAACGGTGTAAAAAGGAAACATTCGCATTCGCAGTTAGTAATTCCGTGATTTTACTGTTATCTTGAAGAATCAAAAATTCTCTTTTAATGAATATTACACCGGACAGCTTTCTGGCGCTTTGTACAGGGGCAAAACCGGAAAGGCTAGTTGACGCCATACGAAGAATAGTAGTGGAAATTTATGATTAGTTTGAGCTTATCTGTGATCTGGCTAATCTGCCATATGGAAAGAGTTCAAATTTTGCCTCGGGAAAAATACTTATTAAAAATTCGCGCCACGGAAAAGGTATTGTGCTAGGAAAAGAGTCAAGGCAAGCTTCGTGATATACTCTGCAAAGTTTATACAACTTCCGAAAAAATGTATTGTATCATGGTCAGTTTAATAAATTGTTTAAAATTTTCGAGCGGTAATAGCTTGGTAAGTTAAACGCAGGCAGGGCCCTTGAATTTTTTAAGGAGTTTCAACGAGTTTTGATTTTAATAATTTATCTTGCACCTTGCCGCTCTTCACTAGTCCATCATTATTTAACATGGAACGAAGCTTCTAGGTTTGTTGTGTCGAAGCAGTTGAAACGAATACAGGGATTAATCATTTAAAGCCCATGTGGGGTGTCAACGAAGTCAATGTAGGAAATAACAAATTGATTTTATTAAAAGCAAATCAATAAGGACCTCATACTAGGAGCTGCCGTTGAGATTGAGCACCGCGTTATGTCAATCAACTTGAAGAGCTATTTACATTACTTGGGTTCTTGCCTTTTCGCGCGTGGAAAATCTTTGTTGACTTTGGCCATGGCGTTTATTAAGTAATTACGTAAAAATGACTAATCTGGCAAATAAGTCAACAATCGACTGTTCTCTTTGTTGTGTTATCTCACCAGATCAAAGTGCGAGTTCATTTGTTGTCCGTGATAGATTTGGCTCTAGCGCCATGAAGAACCAAATGAAATGCTATATTAATTTTCTCGTTGATGAAAAGATATGATTCTACAGCTTCATCAAGTGCTTCCGAAATTAGCTGCCAAAAATGTTAATTGTTATCGCCTCTGGTTTTTCTGTTAAGAGCAAAAATTCGCTGCGGAGTATCATTTTCTAAATCAAATTTTAGAGTGGTACCCAAAAGTCTGCGGGCAAAATTGCTCAACATCCATCTGACACTTGGGCCACTGAATTTAATTGACCTTTTAAGCCATTGCTTTGAGAACTCCGTGATGCTTGATCGTGTTCCAAATATTTATATGGCGTATTTTGGTCCGACGTCCATTGTTTCAATATATTTGCCTTTCAAGAAAATGCGATAAACGCATATTTGTCCTGTCCTGAGGCTTCCAATTGGATGACATGGCTACCTATGTATTTCCTCCTGGATTGAGTTAGGTGCGTTTGTTTCTGGGGGTTTTAACATTTGATCGGTTGATCCAGATTGAAGCCTTGCTGTTTTTGCAACAGAGGTAAGTTTCAATTCTTCAGTGTTAGAACTTGCATAGGCTGACGTAAGCTGACATACCGTCTCCGCCCACTTAAAGCTTTTAACGCAAACATATACATTTTTCTGATAATTCAACAGAGCGGAGGCCTTGGCAGATCTCTGAAATTAAACCAGCCTTTCCTTTCTGATTAAGTGATCTTTCAACGGGGTTTCGCCGAATACCAAAAATCGTCAAAACAACGTCTCTTATCCGTTGGATGTGCAATTGAACAGCTCTGCACAGCTGCACTGAACTGAGGTCGAGCTTGATATGGAATCGCGCGCAACGTTGATTGCAGCTATCCTCGTGCTTACAATCGGCGCGTCTAATTTTGTCAAGTCTGCAGATGACAATGTTGTCATTAGGACAAGATATGGATCAGTTCAGGGAGTAATCCGCCGCTTCCCGAGTATCAACAAAACCATCAAAGCTGTGAACAGGTTTCTTGGCATTCCGTACGCTGCGCCGCCGATCGGAGAATTGCGGTTTAAACCTCCGCAACCAGTCTCCGCTTGGAAGCCTGCCACTTACAACGCGTCGTACTTTCGAAGCATATGCATCCAACCCGGAGACTACAATGTGCTCTTCTGGCCGAATTTCTCCCACCCAGAGAGCGAGAATTGCCTGTTCTTGAACGTCTACGCACCCCACAGGGGAGACAGCTCAGAGGCTGGAATCTCCTACCCAGTCATGGTTTACATTCACGGAGGGGGGTACGAAGTGGGTACCCCTGTCGTCTCCCCCGGAGATGTGATACCCCTGTGGGGAGTCGTTCTGGTCACCATACAATACCGACTAGGGCCCTTCGGATTTGTTACAACTGGTGACCCTGTAGCACCCGGAAATTATGGGATGTTGGACCAGATCGCGGCTTTAAAGTGGATTCAAGAAAACATCAAAGACTTTGGAGGAAATCCGTCAAGTGTTACCATATTTGGAGAGAGCGCAGGTGGGTCCAGTGTCGGATTGCATGTGCTGTCTCCGCTTTCGAAGGACCTTTTTCACCGTGCCATTGCTATAAGTGGTGTTGAACTCTCTCCTTATGCAACTGGGTCAAATACTTCTGCTGTGGAACACACAAAATACTTGGCTGAAGCAGTTGGATGTCCTGTAGATGAAAGCAACGCGATCATAAGGTGCCTTCGTGCAAAGGAAGCTCGTGAACTTTTGATTGACACAGCTAATGTGTGGAGACCATTGGTGGATGGTGACTTTCTTCCAGACACACCCGAAAATCTCAGAAAAACTGGAAAATTCAACCGCGTTACGCTTATGGCGGGCTTCACAAGCCAGGAAGGCGCGTACTTCTTCCCTGGCCAAATTAACGCTCTTACGGTTAAAAACTTCTCAGAAACGGTCCGTTTTGCGCTGCAATACATCCTCAGCCGATACGGACAAACATGGACACCTCAAACAAAGGTAGCCGAATCTCTGATAGACGCTGTTGTTTTTATGAACACTCCGTGGCCTTATGTTGAAGACCTTTATAAAGTGAGGCGCGGTTTTTCGGATGTAGTCACTCACTCGTGCGTGGCTGAACCTGCGCATGCGAGTTTGACATTCCACAGCAAGCAAAGCCCCGCCTTCCTGTATGAGTTCGCGTATCGTTCAAAACTGAACCCCTCTCCCGCATGGCTGGGCGTACGACATAAGGATGACACACCATACCAGTTCGGGTTTCCATTGATGAACCTCACCGTGCTTCAAGACTACGACGAGACCGATAGAAACATCAGCGACATGGTCATAACACTGTTTACGAATTTTGCCAAATACGGTAATCCGACTCCAGAGCCCGTCGGCGGCGCCTCGTGGGAGAGATTCAACCATAGTAACATGGTCTACCTACGGATTCTAGAGGAGCCGTCAATGGCAATCAACTATCAGCCAACCAAGATGGCGTTTTGGCGTGAGTATTATAAAACTTTGACAGCAGAGAAAGAATGTCGTGTTTTGGGCGTAAAAAGTCGGGGAACTAGAAGCAACGAAATACGAATCAATTCATTTGTTTTAGTGTATATAATCATTGTTATCGTGTTGTTTTAGTCATCTTTCTTGACGCACTACAGAAATTGTGAAACCTCAAGGTATATTGTAGCTTAACCGCTGTCCGAAATACGATTAACACTTATCTGAAATTAAAACGCTAATCGCGTTTTCTTTAAATTCCCATGTCCAAGTTCCAGTAGTTTGAAGATTAGCTTAGTCAAAACTGAGAGAAAAATGATGTAAGTTTGGTTACCGTAATCGTACTTTAAGTAATCGGGACCTCTACTCTGATAGGACTTGCCTATTCCAGGTTCTCGTGTCACGTAATCGGGGACACCGGTGATCAAAAAGCAGGCGATCGAAAGAAAAACGAGCGGGATCTGGGAGAGAAAAAGGGAAGTAACAGTCCCGCTCGTTTTTCTCTTCGCTTTTTTTGTAGTCTCAGCTGACCGAGAGCCTGGAACAGACTAAATAAGACACGAGGCTGCATTCTCAATGACCAAACGTAAGTAAGTAAGTACAGCACAAAGGCCCTGGGTAAAGAATCGAGTTAAGGATCCGGAGATAGTTAAACCAGTTGTGTTTTGAGAGCGGTTTTCATGTAAGTTTCGACAAGTAATTCGTTTTGCATCACTACGCTACACGACTCGACTCGTACTCGTTTTCCCGCGCATTGCGTCCGCTACATAATACCTCGAGTTTTGATTGGTTCACTGTATTGCCCGTACCGTTTGTGATTGGCTAATATGCCTAATTACTTTGGTTTTGGTTTAACGACAATCAAATGTAAACCGCTCTACGTTCATCTGAAAGTGAGTCTTTAAATCTATGAGAATCTCCCAATACAACTGTGGAAACTATGAAAGAAAAACTAGAAAGCCTAAAAATAATAACAAAATTTAAAGAACCTCTGACTTGATCAAAAGTAAAACTTGCTTTTTTCAAGAGAATAAGAGAGAGACCCGGCGCGCATAAAAGAACTGAAGTAAGACGACCGTGAAGCAAATAACAGATTCGCAATTTGACAAAAACGCTTGACCTGGTCTTTCGCTATTATACGGCATCACAGCTGCAATAAACCGAAACCCAAGGCCGTCCAAAATTAAATTTGTTTTTATGTCTAGCTAGCGGAACTCAACATCATGGACGTGAATAAATTCAGTATTTGACTGGATTTCCATATTATCATGCAAAACAATACCAGATTTACAAATACATCGGACTGAAATATTCAACGGAGAAAAACAGAACTTGTAGCACTTTGCGAAACCAATGCGGTTGACAAGAATGGAAGTGGATTACAGTTCATTAAACTGACTTTTGTGAGAAAATGTAAAGAAATTAAAATAACATTCTGTTGACAGTTTGAATCTTTCAGTCATGTAGACTTTTCCTTTTTACTTGTTGTTCCTATATTCACCACATTTAGCGTCTTTTTCAGGTTTACTTGGGAGATTTATAAGCAAGTTTATAGCAAGCTACGACCGTACAAAACAAGTCAAACAAAATATCACAACATCCAGTCCCTAACTAGCTTTTACTATGTGGCTCGCAAGATGAGCCGAATCCTGCGCTGTGATTGGCTACCCGAGCAGGCAAGAGGGCGCTAGCTTGCTCACGCGGGATTTCCCGGTGTGTCCAGCTAGTACTAGTACTATAAAAAGGTAATGAGAACAGTTAACAACTGGAATTACACATGGAGGCGTAAGATTATATATCATTTGTCTTTAACTCTTACCGTAATAAACGCTAAACTGCTACTAAGAAGAATTTTTATGTTGATACAAGTAGAATTGGTGAAGTAGATCTGCACCAGCAATAGTTTGTTCAATGTTACAATTTCGTTTTAACAAACACGTTAATAAAACTATTTTAAAAGAACCGTAGAGTACGTTCCCACTTGAGTTACTTGGTAGCCAGGTTCCTTACAAATATATCGAGTTCTTTGCTCTCTTACACTCTTACTTTCTTGCTTTTTCTCGAACTACGTACTACTATCATTATCGTTTTCTCCTATCTTCTTCCTTCTCTCCTGTAGCCTTTTCCAAGCTATCGGTTAGTGGGGACGATCGAATATGCGGGTATCATGCCAACAAGCGTTTCTGTGTGGTTGGGGAGCAAAGAAAGACCGAGGAACGGAATTTTCGGTGTTTTGGCCGCGCGAAAAATAGGCTGAGAGCCAACAAGAGGAAACAGGGGAGGGGAGCAGAGGAAGTTTCCCTCCTTCCCCTCCCCCTCCCCCCTTTTTCCTTTTTTTAACTCTCTCTCTCTCTCCTCACTTTTCGCGCGGACAAAACATTGAAAAACCCGTTCCTCGGTCTTTCTTTGCTCCCCAACCCCTTCCCCGCTCTCCACCATTGGACTGAACTTCATTTAATTAAGAGTGCCAGAGACCTCAAGATAACCACGGTGTGCAGATGTCGTAGCTGGTGGGTATCTTCAGCTCCGCTAGTGCTTTCAGCTCAAATATTTTTTGGTTGGTATTCGGGGCTCGGCTACGTTCTGCCACAAAAATTATCGTGTTCCGTGTAACCTCATACAAGGGGCACAAGCCCTAATTGGACAATGAGAAACAGAAGAGTCCTAAGTCATCTCGCCGTTGAAAACGTGCCGAAGAAAAATCGAAGAGCATAAGTTTTAATCTGTAGCAGCTTTTGAAATTTTTGCTTCCGATATCTTGAGAAATGGCCGAATATTAATTAACAACTAAGAATTGCGCACCTCAAGTTAAGCTGATATTTGTTCTTCATGGATAACGATACCACTTCATACTAGTCTCGTACAGTCAAGATTTTTATTTTCAAACACACACGAGGTTTTCCAGTCTAGCTATAACATCTCCCGATTATATATTTCAGACAAATTCTGTATTCAAAAGAAAATGAAAGTTGGAGAGTTAATCCCACATACAGGCCCTATATCCACGGTAATCGAAATCACCCCGCGGGTTCAGAATTCTCAGGAGCGCCTAGAGAAAGCCAATCTTTGGACGCGAAGTTTACTCACGTGCCAGCCCAGGGAGCCTTAAACGCCCACGCAAAACGCTTGACAACGTTTTCCGCGGAGAAACTTGCTACCATTTTAGAAAATAACTAACAATGTATAACCTTAGGACTAAGGCGTTGATGAGGAGGATTAAGTTTCTTAAACTTGAGTATTTTTTGTTGAAAGACATTGATTTTGTTCTAATGTACTCCTGTGCTAATCTGTTTCAGCTTTTAGTCTAGACTACGCATGCCTCATGTTTACTTGTTCCTAGTGTTTTATGTTGCTATCGGAAACTTAGCTCTAATTTTGCAGTACGTGGTACATATTTTGTTCAGGTGAGTTAAGTGTCTAACAGGAAAAAGCATACAAACATGGTCAGGCATAAAAAACTAAGGCGTATTTTAAGAGCACTGGACTGACTGACTTCACAAACGTAAGGCTCCTTTACCAGCATCCTTTCGTAATAGTCATTCCAAAAGGCCATTCTGGTTGGCCTATAATTAACCGCCATTTCCAGCTGCCGTTGGATGCGAATATATGCCTTATGGCTTGTGTTAAATCCTTCCCATGTTACACCAAGCACAGGCTGTGGCGTAGGATTTCCATATTTGGCAAAGTTTGTAAACAGAGTGATCAACATATCGCTGATGTTTCGGTCAGCATCGTTGTACTGTTGCAGAACAGTCAGGTTCATTAAAGGAAAACCAAACTCGTACGGCGTGTCGTCCTTATGAGCCACACCTTTCCACACGGGTCTTGGGTTGAGGTTCGAGCGATGGGCAAACTCGTACAAGAACACCGCAGCGTGTCTGCTGTGAAGGGCTAAGTCTGTGTGCGTTGGGGCAGTCATAGTAAAATCTCCCACGGCATCTGCTAATCCAACTTTTGTCTTGATGTGATCTTGTTGGTCCGACCATGGTGTGTACAATAACGTTATCGCATCGAGGAGGGACTGCGGGAGATTTCCATTTAACATTTGTCCGTATTTGTTACCGATGTTGTAAAACACTGTTTCAGTGTAAGAACGGAAATTTGCAGACGTCACGCTGTCAAGGAGCTCAGGGAAAAAGTAAGAGCCTTCACGGCTGGTAAAACCAGCCATGTAAGGGACATAGTGGAATCTTCCAGCTTCCCTCAGGTTCCTTGGAGTGTCCGGAAGAAAATTGTCATCAACAATGGGTCTCCAGACGTTTACCTCCTTCACTGGGAACTTAAAAGCATCAACGGATCGTAGACACTCCACCATTTTACTGCTGTCTTTCACGGGACATCCGACTTGTTTAGCAACTTTTTTGCTCTGTTTAGTCACTTCCTCTAACGAGCCAATGGCAAATGGAGAGAGGTCCACTCCGCTGATTGAAATTGCACGGTGAAACAATCCCTCCGAGTGTGGGGACAAGAGCAGTAGACCCACACTGGATCCACCCGCGCTCTCCCCAAATATGGTAACCGCAGAAGAGTCGCCTCCAAAAGACCTTATGTTGTTTTGAACCCACTTCAAAGCCTCGATTTGGTCCAGCATCCCATAATTTCCAGAGGCCTCACTGTCACCGGAAGTTATAAAGCCAAATGGGCCTAGGCGGTATTGAATTGTCACTAACACAATACCCCATAAGGGAATCACATCCCCCGGGCTTACAGCGGGGGACCCGGCATCGTATCCACCTCCGTGAATATATACCATGACGGGGTAGAGTTCCTCTGGGTCCGGATCTTGGTGAGGAGAATACACGTTTAGAAACAAGCAGTTTTCACTCTGATTAATGGTCAGGTTTGGCCAGAAGAAGTCGTTGTATTCAGGATCTTGAATGCAGACACTCCTGAAGTAAGAAGCGTTGTAAATGGAGGGCTTCCAAGGCTTTGGTTGCTGAGGAGGTTTAAATCTTAATTTACCGACCGGCGGCGCCGCGTACGGAATCCCAAGAAACTTGTCCACGGCTTTGATGGTTCTGTTGATCTCTTTGAAATAGCGAATATTTCCTTGAATCGTTCCATATGTTGTAGTCACATTAATCTCATTGCCACCAGACAATACTAAACAGAGTCCAATGCTTATTAGATATGAAACTATGTTGGAGATCTTGAAGAATTCCATGGTTGTCGACTTAATGTGCAGGATAGCCGGCTTGCGTCACAAGTCGACTAGCCTCGACCAAAAGAAATAATAATGACTACTGATTGCAATTAATGATTTGCAACCTCACACCAGCGAATTACTGCCTGTTTGTTCAGACTGCTTCATTTCCTTTTCTTAAATGAAAGGTCACTGACAGATCGTTTCAGCTCTTACCTCCACCTCATCTCAGGCATCTAATGGATTCATTCAGCATGTGGTGATCTATAAAACTTGACCCTAGTTAAATAACTGGTTAAAATGTTGCTACTCGTTTATTTAAGGAAGTCGAGGACCTAATGGTTACAATACAAACATCAAGTCCCCTTAACATAGCATCATTCACTATAAATACCATCCCATTCAAGATAAAATGAACAGCTATCAATATGTGATTACATTTCTCGAAATTGACAGCCATAGTCTTGTTACAACAAAATACCGCTCGATTGCTCTTGTGCACGCTTGATTTTTATCTTTTGGGTTCAAAATAGATCATATCAAAAGATACCTCAGCAGCGTGTGGTCGACATTTCATACTTTGTAAATTAAAAAACTTGCTTAACTTGAGACATAAAAGAATTCTTGTAATGGAATGACCGGGGGGAGAGGGAAGGCTACGATCAATACTTGTGTACCCCTTGTGTACTTTCTGGTAATATTGTCATACTATGAATAAATAGGTTTTTGTCTTTTGTAGAGCAAGAGATAAATGTTTATTATCTATCATAACTAGGTTGCGTTTTCGAAACCTATCAGTGTTACCTTTAAAGGGACAGAGACATTAAGACTTCACAAGTAGAACTTGCTGCACCCTTTATCCCCCCCCCCCCCTCGACCTGATCCCAGACTGTGAAACAATCAAGATCGCGGGGACCGCATGAGTGGGATTGTTGTGAACACAGGTTTAAATTGCAGCTTAATTGGATTTACAAAGATAATCGGATCACGCTGTCTTGGTCTTACTAGAGAATCAAGTTTCGTAGTGCTTTGTTGTAAGTTGAACATTTGTTAGCTACATCTCAGAATCAAACCTTGTTTCCTTAACTGTCGCGAGATCCGAATAGACTCGTAATACATACCGAAACCTACCGCTTCTATTAGTCGTCAAGAAAGAAATAGTTTAAACTATTTCGCCCGACCTATCGACCTGAGCAACCAACCTATCACGTTTTATTTACCCATAAGGCTCTTATAATTGATTCAATTTTTAACCACCGATATCTTATGACCATTAAATTGAATTACAAACCACAACTGGCCACCAAATGACAATAGTGCATACTTCAACACGGCTGCAGCACGTAACAAATATTTGCTGATGGACACGTGTTTACGCACTATAGACCAGGAGGTCTGGGTTCTAGCCATGGTCGGGTCCTTACGCAAGCTCCTGGCTACACCCACAAAACAGTCTCTTAGTGGCTCTTTTTAAAATTTGTGATGAGCAACCCATTCTTTTAATAGGGGGGGTACCCCCGGGGTTATTTTCGGCGATAAACAATAGCCTCATAATAGACGTTTCCAGGAGCCCATCACCTGACGTTTCACTGTAAAAGAAATAAACCTTTAATTCTCATATCAGTAAACTATGGTTACCTCGAAACAACTACTATGGGTATAGTTTTGTTACAGAGTACATTGTTATAGCGAAAAAAATTCGATCAACTCGTACTTTTATAGGATACCAATTCAAAAAAGGGGTTCGACGACATTGTAGTTAAAGAACCAGTGTTGACCAGGATGCATTGCGTGCTGTGAGCTTTGGAAAACAATAGAAACCTCATTATCATGAAAACCAAACAACGAGAGATACGTGAAAAGCATTGTGGTCATTATGGGTCTTTAATGATTGACAGTTAAAGAAATCTTATTTGGAAGATTCCGTGTACTAACTGCCAAAATAAGGTTATACGCCACAATCTCGAGCTTCAAACGAGATGGCAGGGCTTCGAAATAACATACAGTAAATAAATGAAAAAGCGTATGTCTAAGGAAAAGTTTAACTGAGTTCGGATCAACAAAGAATTTGAAATATCCGAGTTGAAAATAATAAGGTTCAGCTGTACTAGCACTATGTTGTATAATAAGTGATATCATATTTATAGCAGCCTAAGCAAGTCATTGCACCTGAGCGAAGTTATTCAGCTGCAATTCAGAACAGCACAAAAACCATGACGAATGCAATGTAACTGAGCATTCCCATGGTAACACCAGCGCTTCCACCGCAGACCACCTCTTTCTTGCTATCGAATTCCACTTGCTGCAGCTTAGGATGGTAATCATTCCAGAAAGCCATTCGGCGAGGAGCAAACGCCGCCGCCATCTTGGGTTTGGCTTCAACTCGCAGATAAGCTCTGTGAGTGGAGTTGTACTTCTCCCACGAGATACCGCTGACTAACTGTGGTGTTGGATCGCCGGTCTTGGCGAAGTTTGCGTACGTTGCCATGATAAACTGACTGACGTTTTTGTCGGCCGCGTCATACCTAGGAAACCACAGTGGGATTCCAAAGGGAAAAGGCACGTTTTCGCCATGAACCACTCCCATCCACTCAGCGAAAATACTGGCGTTCTTTGGACGGTGCGCAAACTCGTACATGTACACTGGAGCATATTTGCTATGAATATCAGCGACTTCGTGACTTGGTGCAACGAACATTTTATCACCGATAAGGTCGACAAGTTGAGTTCTCAGAGCGTATTTATCACTGTTATCAGGCCACGGCGTGTACATGAACTCCAGCGCTTCCGCGACCAGGTCACCGGTTTTATCTCTAAAAAATAAAAACGAAACAATTGTCTTTAGATATTCATCCAGAAGAAAAACAATAGAAGGCGCGAATCTTATTAGTGCAATGACTTGAGGCTGAATTTGTATTTTACTTTCAACTTGGGCTGAAGATATCTTCTAAATTAGCGTTTGCATGTAACGTAGATAGAATATTTTAAGGAAAACGACCAATTTTTTAAGTTTACAAGATATGTTTCAACAGAACTTCTGTCATCTTCCTTTGAATGATTTACAAAGCAAGTTGAACAACAAGTAGACAAAAATGCTAATTAAGACAAATAGTAACAACAGAACGTCAACTTGTGTAAATTAAAAGGATAATTTTAGATTTACATGGTGTAATTGCTGATTGAGGCTAGGTAGTTTTTTTTGAATATGGATAGCCTCCTTTATCTTTATCATTATCTTGCCCTGGCCGAGAACATTATATTGTGTTCTTGGGCAAGACACTTTACTCTCACAGTGGCTCTTTCCATCCAGGTGTATAAATGGGTAGCGGGAGTAACCCTGCGATAGCCGGACTAGAATCCCGTCCAGGAGGGACTAAAACTGCTCCTAGTCGCTTCATGCTACAGAAACCGGGATAAGCTCCGGCCTGATGGGCCACTTGGCTCGTAAACGGACTTAACCTTTTACAACACGAGGTAGCCTTACACTCCTATTTTATACCTTGCCATAGAAAATACATTGGCGGCGATTGGACAGGAAGACTTGGGAGTGATGGCGAACTGGAGTTTGGGATGGCAGAAAGTGTGGACAATGGAGCGACTCCCTCATTCTTCAAGAAATTTGTGACAAACTTTTTGCGCCCGTCGAAAATGCTTTTCCTGTAATCTGATTGGCTGTATTTTTATGGCATGGCATAAATAGAGACGTTTGCCTTAGACTGTACCGTTCTTCCTTCTCTCTCGTTACTGACCCACTTACAATTGATGCCCAGAACATATACTGATATATATGGAATAGCTTAATTATAATTTACTCGAACATACAAAACGGAAATCAGTTTTAAAAATTGGGAGGTTTGAGAAGACAAAAGAAAATTTCTCACTCATAACGGTTTAGTCAAGGGAGCAAAACGAATTATTGGACAATTCAAGGGTTTGAAGCACCATACACAAGCACGCCTGCCCGTAAATTCATCTTCTTCCGTCATCCCCAGGTCCATCACAATTGAAAATAAACAGCAACTGTTTGTATTGAAACCTAAAAAAATTCTAACTCACCTTCTGTTCCGAGAATGAGCAAAGTTTGTCACAAATTTCTTGAAGAATGAGGGACTCACTCCATTGTCCACACTTTCTGCCATCCCAAAACTCCAGTTCGCCATCACTCCAAGGGTTGCTGCACCCTCCTGACTGGTAAAACTAATCATCAACTTTACTTTCTTGAAGTCTCCTTTTTTTCGTAGATTCCGGGGGGTGTCAAGGAGAAAATGATCATCCACAACTGGCCCCCAGCGTATATTATCAGACATCCCAAAGGGTATTGAGTCGGAAGCTTTCTGTATGTCCACGTCTTTGTGTTTAAGTATGCAGGCGACCATTGTGTTATGATCGTTAGTCGCACAGTCCAGATTTTGAGCAAGCTTTGTAGCGAAACGGAGACTCGACGAAACGGCTTGAACCGCGAAGGGGCTCAAATCCACTCCACTCTCTGCAATGGCTTGGTGGAAAAGACCATCAGATAGAGGTGACATGAGATGCAGGGACACACTTGCTGCGCCAGCGCTTAAACCAAATATGGTCACCTCGCTGGGATCGCCGCCAAAATGTTCAATGTTCTCTTTGACCCACTTAAGTGCTTCCACTTGATCCAACATGCCGAAATTCCCAGGGGCTGCAGAATCCCCGGTCGACAGGAATCCAAATGGTCCTAGACGATACTGGATCACAACCACCACCACGCCGTGAAGAGCCAAAAGATCGCTGGGATATGTGAGTGCTGTTCCGTACTCGTAAGCTCCTCCGTGAATATAAAACAGCACGGGCAAACTCTGGCTGACATTTGGGCTGTAGACATCGAGATACAAACAGTCCTCGCTGTACGTAAAATTTGGAGCGAACATTTTCGTATGAATTTCCATCATTTTACCTTGCCAGCAGACATCTCCATGCTTTTTCGTTTGGAGAACGTTCGGTTTCCATTCTTTTGGTGGTTCTGGTGCTTTGAGTCTCAGCTCTCCAATCGGCGGGGCGGCGAAAGGCACGCCAAGAAACTTGCTGACAGACTTGAACGGACCCGAGGCATTCGGGTACGAAGTCACGATACCTTCGATGTCTCCATATTTTGTAGACACGATTTCTGACGTGACCAGTGGCAAAAATGCATAGATCACGGAAAATAATGAAAACATTTTGTCTTTAAACAACATTGCCCTGTGCGTCGACTAACCCGGCCGAAGAAGGACAAGAATATGCTGACAAATTCCTTGGTAGCGCTTTAAGGGGGTAGATCCTAAATTAAGTACTCTCAGGAAGAACGCGTTTATATAGGGCTAAGTATGACGTAAGTACATTGTTCGTATGCTAATATAACTATGACTTCATTAGGCTTTCGTCACGTTTATATTTGTGTCACGAATCTTTTGAACCGTGAAGATTCGTTAATCTTGCTCAGACTTGAATAAAACCTAACCAAAGTATTATGCCAAAGGTCTTCATTGCCCCACCCTTTATGGACTCATAAGCTCAGCTTGACCGTACAAGAGACGAAAAGCACAGGTCATGCCCAATCTTAGAGTCAAAAGGATGCTCCTTATCGCTCGATGTGTCCATATTTGGATAACCGAGACGGGAAAGCATTATCGGTTTACTGATATGCACAGATATGCACGACTAAGCATGAGGTCGGCAGCTCATCAGATGACATCATGATCACGACATGTACAATGCTATTCTTTCAATTTATATGAGTTCACTGAGATGAAAAAAAAAACATAAGAAGAGATCTCACTCATTTTAATTTTTGTACTGTCTTTCGTTTATTTCTTGTCTACAAGTTATTTCGATGCGAGAGCGGTCGTTCCCTAGGGCCACCTTATTAGTTTTATTTAATAGGCTTTTTCAAATCTATTGTGTTTGTATTGCTTTTGCTTGCGATCTGTAGATAAACTTAAGGGTCTGTGGACCGACTGCAGATGGTAATTTTGACGTTGACTTTGTGCAAAACTCAGGAAATTTATAGTTAGTCTTTTCATATTTCGCTTGGAACTCTGTGAAAGTCCCAGCCGTATTGTGTGACAATTGCGTGACAACAACAAAACAAATATACATCTTGCATGTTACGTAATATTCCGTCATCAAAGTGAAAAGGTTGTGAGCCAATCTAATTAGATTTCTCTAAGCTTTTGGGAGTGCTCTGCGTAAGGTATTATCATTGTTCAACGTTTTGAACATTTTAAAAAATCAATGTTTGTAAACAAATATATCTTAACGAGGAATAAAACACAAATAGCGGTGATAATGGAACGTGATTTGTACTACAAAGCTCTAGTATAAAATAAGTTCCATTTATGTACCTTGTAGTTTTATCCTGATGAATATGGGAGGCCAAACCGTTCAAAAGTGGTATGAGCTAACGATTGATGATTGAGAACACGATCGCTATGGTTGAGATTATCGATTGATGATCGAGAACGACGATCGCT
>OMLO01000841.1_pt1 | contig 22026 bp, 12 predicted proteins | sample 1674811 | NCBI WGS metagenome assembly OMLO01 (sample SAMN06265003, study PRJEB25207) | coral metagenome | isolation source: Coral host | place: Mexico:La Bocana,Puerto Morelos, Mexico | collected 2008-11-13 | reverse complement strand
TGAGCTGTCCTGCAGCTGCAAGTAGGGTGGATTTCATACTGTGCGTTGATAAACAAAGGGCTTGATCAGGTGTAAGGATTGGTGGTTTAAGCCAAAGACATTGAGAAAAAAAGCGTATCAAGGCTAGAGAATGGTATCGAGTCAGTCCAGGATGGAAGCAGGAAATCTGGTCCCCAATCTGTGCCCCAGAAAAATTGGCTGCGTGTAATGCCGTGTTCCAAGGTCTGCAAGAACTTGGAGATCCAATGTCCATTGGATGGTCTTGTAGATATACCTAAACAGCAAACTCCCCATGGTTGACCTGAGACTGAGGTTTTGGTTCGCCACGAAATGCCTCGGAGAATATACCCTTGCAAGCTGAGGGATTGACGTTTTGTTCTTAGAAGGTCACGAAACCTGACTGAAGCCATGGTGGCAATAAGAAAGCACCCAAGTGTAATAATCTCAGCTAGGTTTGTGTCAGTGGAAATGATGCGGTTAACCCATGCTGCTAAGACTGCCAGTGGTATCGGTGTAGCTTCGGATCTTTCGAATGGAACACGAGTCTTTGATTTGAAAAAATCAGAAACAGTTTGGCTTTGAAGATATACAAGTATTGGAAGGTCAAGTTTGAGCGAAATCCAGCGGAGGGCTTTGATGTGTGTAGTCATCCTTGTTCTTGAAGGTTCCGAGTTCTTCTTCTTGAAGAGGTCTGAAGCGTGGAGGTAATCCAAAATGAGGGATAGTGGAGCTTCAGCAGGGATGGCTGAATGGAACTGACACCAACATGCCCAGTGATTCCAAACTTGGAGGTACATAAGTAAGCCTCCTGTTCCCAGGCTGTCACCGATACGGTCAATGTGTTGGTTTGCAAACTGTGAATCATGAATTTCACAAAAACTTTGCTGGAGAAGCCAATGTCATAGAAGATGGCTATTCCTTTGCTTTGTTGGATTCCATCGATTCTTTGGTCTCAGTAGATTGCGAGGTCCTGGTAGGGTGATGGAATTTGGCTGGTGATGGTAAATGTTTGGCTGAAGCTTGAAGTATCCTGAAAATAGGAGGATCTGATTTGACAGTGTTTGATGTCTTTGGTGAGGCGAATGGGTGTAGAACTGGAGCATCAAGACCTCCTAGGTGAAATGTAGGAGGTTTGGATTTGAGTCTGAATTTTGGAGGTGGTAGTGCTCGATCTTCCTGAGTAGCATATTCACACGGTCTTGATCTGGGTTTTGCCTGGAAAGAAGGCTTCTCCATTGTTGTCTGGCATGCTACAGAGTTCGTGCTCGGTTCTGTATATGATCTCGTACTTGGTGTAGGCTTCGAAAGTAGGAGCCATGAGTCGGAGTTGGAAGCCAAATCATCATCGATATCCGGTGGAAGGGGAACGTCAGGGACATTCCGGTTAAGAAAACGTTTGACCACCATGACTGGGAACATGACTTCCGATTTAATACCTGAAATGGGTGCAGAGGAAGAAGAAAACAAAATTGAGTCGAACACTGAGATGAAGGCATGAAAGGCGCTTCATCCAACCAACGAAAATCCATAGAACCGAAGCAAAACCCAAAAAAAAAAAAGGTTTTTGCATTGGCATGGATGTCAGGGTCCCATTGGACCGCCGCGTTAATGTACCTTGGAAATGACAAAGGGTTGAAAATATCAACCAGCTGAATTAAGACTCGTGATTCTGGGCAGAAGTTAGAGATTCTGCCTCGACTTAGATCGTCAGCGTCTGTGTTCTTTTCACCTGGGATGTGGTGAATGTTGAGGAATGTATTGCATCGGATTTGTTGAAGAGAGACCAATTTGATGATATCCGAGAGGACCTCAGTGTTGGAGAAGCCATGGTTGATATTAGCCTCTGCACCAGTGTTGTCTGATCCTGATTGGACGCTGATAATCCCAGGTCTGGTAGTACATTTTGTGTTGACCAAAAGAAGAATACAAAGTTGAGCCAAAGCTTCCGACGATGTACTATATCGCTGAAGGCTTTTTGGGATGTTGAGGAAAGGCTGCAATTCCTGACTGTTTGTTCCAAAGTTGGCTGAACCAAAAGATTTTTTCTTCCGATCGGATCCAACCACCAATGCCCATCTCTTCATCTGTCGCAAAAGCATCGGCTGCAGCATTGATTGTCATCTGGGTTGACCTCTTTAGGGGAATGGATGTGAGCAGTGGTAGAAGTGATTGTTTTGACCAAAGTAATGTATCCTTCGAGGTATCGGACAAACGTCTTTTTCGCAATTTGGATCTCGGAGGCGAGTCCAAACATGGCGTTCGATGGGAACGTCTCGAGGAAGTTGCGAAATCGAAGAGATTGGAGAATGTTTGAATTCAACAACTTGCGAACCGACTGGGAGGTGAAGGTGATTGTGTGTCGTGATGGTCGCACAATCATTGAGGAGTTTTAGGAAAGGTTCCCATTCAGTAGGCGCAATACTATAGTTGGTTGCCGGAATGGAGTAAAGGTCTCGATAGAGCGAAGTGAGAAGGAAGCGAACATGATGAACAAGCGATGTAGCCCAAAGAAGGATACCAATGATTTTCTCCAGGATCTTTCTGCAAGGAGTCTGCAACACGGTATGGATAAGAGAATTGATTTTCTCTTGTTTCGAAGTAGGTAGTTGGGCAATCATAGTCGCCGGTTGGATGGTCCATCCATTCCAGTCTATAGTTTTGTCGCATTCCAGTTTCTTCCAGGAGAGAGGTGTTCCAAAAACACGAAGTAATAAGATGGCCAATGTGAACTGCACCGCAGAAGTTGATCTCGGGGAAAGGAGGAAAAATCATCCACGTAGACCCAAGCAGCATGTCTGAAGTACAGGAAGGAATGAAGGAGTCTCAGCAGAGCTCCAGAAACCCTACCCCAGTGCCAAGCGCTAGTTTTTGCTCCAAAATGTGCTGAACGATATGCAAAGAGCCGGTCGTCGAACCTGAACAAAAGAGATCCTCTTTCATCTTCTCTGATAAGCATTCTCTTGTGAGCTGCTTTGATATCAGTTGATGCCCCTGGCCATTCTTCTTGTAATGGAGGACAAGAAGAAAGGAAGAATGAGATTTATGTCTTGTGCCAAAATTGGCTACAGTTTGTATCTTAAAAATTCTTAAGTCATATCTTAAGATATTTCTTATTCATTTAGCGCACTGCTTTTTCACTGCGGTGACGTTGGGCACTCCTGGTTCACATGCACTTCTGGCATGAGCTCTGCTCAAGCAACGACGAAGGTTCCACACACGAACGAATGCAACACTTGGATTATCTGCAAGTTCCGTCAAGTCAAGACACACGGATGTAAAGTTCACATCTCGTTTGCAAGCTATTCAAAAGATGCACTTATTAACTCACACCCCCTCTTGACCGATTCATGTGAAGGACTGCGGTGATTTCATCGACCCACTCTCTGATGCAAACACAAGGGATTCCAAGTGACTCAAAGAATGAAAGGTCTCCACGCGACAAATCATCAGAAGGATTCGAGGGTGATGGAACTCTTGCATACCAAGGAAATGCCGACGAACTGGCTTCGACTTTAAGCAGTGCATCAAGCATCAGATTGGCTGCCTGGTTTCTGGCGCTGCCCGAGATGGCAACGTCTCTAGAAGAATTATTGTCTACAAAGAACACGACGGGGCAACCTTGGAATAAGGGAGCCCATTGCGACATTGCAACCACCAGTGCTAACAATTCAGCTTCAAATATTATTGTTTCTTTATCGTCACCTCCCAGACTGATGATGTGCTCACGACTTAGGCACAACGAAAAACACTCGAGAGGGACACCATGGGAATTGTAAATGACTCCTCCAATACCGCAAGGCCAGCTTCCGGAAGTAGGCTCGTAGCAAGCATCAGTGAAGATATAGAAAGTCTCGGCAGATGATACCATGACTCTCCGGGGGTTGTTATCGTTAAGAAAACTCTGAAACCGTAGAAGTGCATTTATGCAGTCAGTGGGGATTTTTGGGCCTTTACCTGAAAAACCGTGGTTAGACACTGCACGCAAGCACAACTGACCAATGCGGCCAAACAGTTGGCCATCTGCAAACTGCATCCTGCCTCTAAGCCTCTGCGACTCAAGAAGGGACATCGTTCCTGACTTCACGAAGCCTTGGATGGTTTCAGAAAGTTCCTTAGCACGTTTTTCTGTATTGCAAAATTCTACATAGCCATCAAGAAAGTGTTCCAAGTTGACGACGATGCCGAGTGCACTGAATTTCAAATCAAAGCCGGAAGCTTTGTCGCCTTCAACTGCAAAGTTCCAACCGAGAAGGTCGAAAAGAAGTCCTACGGTGGCTTCAGTGTTGATGGCATTCTCCTCCAAGGCAAATGTGACGTAATCATCATAGAAGTTACTCCACATAAGCTTTAACTGTGAACAACCCAACCACCACAAGCTATGTGCAATTCTAAGAAAAGAGAAGACAGAGCGAGTGGCTCCGAAGGGTACTGCTTGAAGTTGGAAGATTTCCGGTGACCTGGAAAATGGATTAAAAACAACAACGTATGCAGCCCACAAAGAATCTTTATGAATACCTAATTGGCGATAGGCAGACTTTAGGTCAAACGCCCTTCCAAGCAGTCTGGTCTTGCAATGTTTTAATAACTCAAGAACGACAGATGCCACGACGTCGGTGGTGTGGGGCTTGGGGGACTCCACAGTTTGAACCGATGCATTTACGGCACTGCCGCTTAGGTCATCTATTAAACGAATTTTGGACGTCTGGCGGAGCCCAAAACGTCTGCTGAGGATGCATTGCTCGGGAAGGTCTTCTAAACTAAACGGGCCTGTGGCCCAGCCGGCCGACACTTCCTCGATCGTCTTTTCGTATACGACTCTGTCAACTTCGTCATCACCTGATGAGCGCGACGAGAAAAAATTCTTCGTCCTTTCAGCAAAACTCAAGTTCCTTAGCTGTGCAACTGACATGTCAGCGGGCTTGAATTTGGTTTCAAAGATCCCTGATGCTGGCACGGTGCCAACTAACTCAGTACCATTAATTAGTTCGTCAACAACCCCTGGATCGGGGTACCCAGCTTCCTTCAACATCTCTGACCACAGCAAAATGCGTTTAGGTGCTAGGATGCGTGACAGATGTTTTGGCATGGCACTTTTGATTTGCTTTTCATTATCTTCTAATTCCTTTGCTCTCTGGACCCACTTTTTAAACCATTTGGCTCGAAGTTCAACTAACTCGCTCAAATGCTTGTGGGAATTGAACAACACTGCATCTTTAAGAACAGGAGGAAGCAGATTTTCAAAATTCTTAGGATGGCCTCTTTTGCAGGCTACCGAAACGAATTCTTGTGGTGTGTGTGGCACTCCCCAAGCTTGTTCTCCTGAATCTTCAAATACTTGCTCACCTTCCTGTGCCCCCGATTGACCGGAGATAGGTGTGAAACGAAGCAGTTGTGATTCTTTGGGAATCTCATTCACAAAACAATTGCGCTTAAGATTGGCTGGGATGACCCAATTTGATTTCAAACGTTGCATAGGCATGACTGGTGTTTTGGATGTGTCTTTCAAAGGTCCTTTCAAAACAATGACGTTCTTATGTTCCGCAACAAGTGGCGGGATCTTAGATGCTTTGGGTTGATGTCCTGAAGAAACACGAGCATGCAACAAAGTCATCTTATCCCACTGCATGTTCATAGAAGTTACGGGGGGTATCCAACCCTTTTGAGCAAACACTTCTCCGAAGGTGGCTGCAATGGTGCCTGCAAGCTTCAATGGATATGCAGTTTCTTCGCTGGTTGCGAATGTCCTGTCATCATTCAGGCCCCAAGGCTTATGGCGATGACTTGATGATTCACCTGGACAACAATGATTTATCTTGCAAAAATTTTTATGGCTATGAGCAAGGACGGTCCATTTTGGCCGCTCTGACCCATATGCGCATGCTTGATGAGCAGTGTACATCATTTTGGAACTGCACTCACGCCACCACCTGGTGGCCCAAAAGAGAGATGACCGTGGATTTTCGACAACCACGACAAGTCCTTTTGAAATTGCAAGTTTCACGACACGACCTACAAAATCATAAAGTTTGTTGGCTAGGGAAACTCGAATGCGATTCTTTTGCGAAAGGTTTGGCAAGCCTTCGGGGAACAACTGTGATCTTAAAGGAACCGGTCCCGGTAAAAGCCTGCCCTTATCGTCTCTCAACTTTATACATCTTGCCAAGCTACAAGTTCCACAAGGTGGTGCGATGAACACACCCATAACTAAGGGGGATTCTAACCACTCAAGAAAAAGATCCTGGCCTACTTTTGTCGACAGGTCAGCTACTTTCATGGCGCTGACTGCTTTGCTCTTGATATGATCGACCCCAAACGAATCGTTAAGGCCGATGGCTTTCAAGCATGCAGTGACTCTAGCTGTTCCACAAAACATTTCTATGACCACTGGATGACTGATGTTGTCAAAACTTGAATGCTCATCCATTGGTTTACTCGCCTCACTTGAACTGCTGCCATGTGAAGGCAAATGATCTCCAAAGGACGAAAATTCAGGCTGAAAAAACGGTTGCGCCTTCTCCGAACGTATGTCGCAAGCTGGCACGGGCTTTGGCTGTTCAGTTGCATCCTCAAAGCTACTTTGTGGGATTGAAGGTGCATGGTTATGAAGAAAATGGGATTCGTTTAAAGCATCTATATTTTCCTCATGGCTTATGGTGACAACTTTATTCTTCTTAGAAGGTTGTGAATCCAGATGATTGTGAAACTTGGTGCCAACTTTACTCTCGGTTCTTTTATTTCTATCTGGGTTTGCATTAGATGTGCTCCTTCCTACTGACTCTAAACCTAGTCAATGGTTCTCATGATTCTGAATTGAATGAGGTCCGAAACACTTAGCACAAACATGCAACCCACGACGACACTTGGCACCGTCTGCTGCCTCGCTGCATCCGTTGATATTGAATGCATAGCAGAGATTCTCTCCACTGGGGTTCCTTGCAACGCCTCCAAGTTTCATGATGGCTTCAGGAACGCGGCCTTTTCCTTTTCCCTTTGGCCCTTTGGTCTTTTTCTCGTCTTGTTTCACCTTGTTTGGCTTCTCAGTTTTATCGGTTTCTTTCTTCTCTTTTTTCTCCTTTGTTTTGTTTCCATCCTTCTTTACATGCAATGGCAACAAACAAAACGAAACTTCGTAGCTCTCCAAGGCACGTTGCAGCGAATCATCCAAAGCCAATGTTCCATCTGGCTGTCTGCGGGGCTTGACATTATCTTGCAGGAGTTTCTGCCACACTGCCTTGTCTGCTGAAACAATCTGACTTACAGTGCACCTACTGTAGCCTACTGGCGGATCTCGATGCATATGATTGAACAACGTGCTGATATATCTAGTGTAGTTGGTATGTGTCACCAAATCTGCACAGAGCAGCGCCACACCACGACGGACAAAAGCTTCATTAATTTGCATTGCAGAATGGGCAATGGCATCAGGAACTTCTTTATGCTCTTTTATGACGAGCGTGTCAGCAGCTTTATCAAGTTGCTTTGTGGGTGTCTTCTGATTCATTATCTCATGAACTCGGGAAACACAACGTTCTGGTGCTATATATTTAATCTCGTTGCTTTGATGCATGGATGCGCAAAGGTCGATAAGACTGTGTCCTGGTTCAAGGGCACCTTCGATAAGCAAACCTGACAGCTGTGTTTTGACGATGTTCAAACGTGCCTCCCTTTCGGCATTTGGAAGCTTCTTCACGGACGATTCTGAAGACAAACCTGTTACCTGTTCTTTCAGTGATGCCAATACTAACGTCTGGGATTCAAAAAGAAGTCTCTTTACGCATGACACATCTGCTAAAGAAGCGGCTGAATCTAGGTGTGCTGATACCCATGCTTCGAATGCAGAATCAACTATGCTCTGTCCTGGCTGTCCATGCGTATATGCCAAGACCCCGAACGAAGTAAAGCCTGCGTTGGTGATCTTCCTTTGCATGCTCTCACTCACCTTCAGGTCTTTCATGCGCTGGTTGAATTGTGCCTCTGAATCCACAAGAGTCGACATGACGGTAGCGGGAAGTGAAAAAGGTCAGAGATTGTTCTAATGTATTGTCATCTACTCAGGAGTGAAAAGTCCAGGGAGTTATTTAAACTTGCTTGGAAAAAGAATTTGCAAAACAAAATGAGAGAAAGTTCATGAGTAAAAATGCCATGCATGTAAAGAGATATGTCGTGACTCCATGAACTTTCCTAACCTTGAACCATCTGCATGCACAACACTTAGTCACTTGACTTCATGTGCAACAGATCTTCTTGACTTAGGCCATGCTGCCATGCAGCTCTCCTTTGAGTGGCCATGAATGACTCGAAAGCACTTGCGATCGAACGGGACCATGTCCCCACTTGGCTCAGCAGCAACTTTTTTCTTAGTCCTTGAGAGCTCCATCCGTGGTAGCATGCTTCTTGCACAAGCTACACATATTGAAAGGATCAAAGCTATCAGCTTTTTCATACTTGCTGCTGAGTTTGCGACCGCAGGAGAATACCAATTGATGATTCAAAGTGGAGCCAGCTGAAGCTACAACATAGTGCACCAGCTTCGAAAGCTGATGTCTGTAGGCCAGACCATGACTCTCTTTGATGCTGGTGCTGATCTTGATGAGCCTTGGACGTTTTGATGATGTGTCAACTTCAACGTCACTACTCGAGGCTTCATCACTGGATGACTCAGTATCATGGAAGTCGTTCTCTGCACCATGTGAACCGTCGTCTTCTGAGACGATGTCGATAGTGGCTTCTTGATCTTCCTTCACCTCGATGGTTTCGATCTTTGTGGGCTGAAGTTCCTTCTGCACAGGCGAATCGATATCCACCACGAGGCTTGGGAAATAGCCTCTTCTAGATTCATCTGGCGCAAATGTCCCTTCGGCAATGCTGTCAATCATTCCTTGAAGCTTCCTGACTGCAGCGACCCCTAGGTCCCTGCTATACACCGCCGACGTATCCCTGGTAGCGTCCGAGTGCCTTCCTAGGATATTTCGATCTGGCAAAGCTAGGCCATATTTGGCAGCCCATGACAAAGCTGTGGCTTTACAGCTGTGTGAGCTCAATGAAGTTCCTGGGAACAACAGTTTGATGAAGTCATTGGTTTCTGTTGAAGTCACTCCTCGACGACAAAGATTCCCACAACTGTCAATCGCTCTGAGCAATGGCTGATCCAAAAACCCGTCGAAGCAAAGCCCAACATCTGCAAAAGCTGCAGCAACTTTCGGAGGCCACACTGAACCGTCAACACCTCTTGCAGGAGCTAACAGTGGAAGCAACATAGTCTTCTTGCGTGTGCTCTTTGCACATTTGTGGTACTTGGTCTGCATCTCGACAAAGCCTCCACGATCATCTACGTCGTTGATGACACGATGAATCAGCCTCAAATCCGAATGTCTGCTCCTCGAGTAAATGGCTGTCAGCAAGAAGGCTACGAATGCTTTGTCATAGCTATCCATGCAGTCAGAGTCAAGCATGCGATGCATCTCTTTGACTTGAGACACGGTGAATGGATCGGCTTGATTCAAGGTGTCTTTGTCCACATACATCACGTCACACTGACCAACCACTCTGCGACTGTCTACAATAGGCTGCATAAGCTTATAGCCAAAGACGAAGACTGCATAACGGATTGAAGAGATCCAGGTGCTTCCTACCGTTGCGGCGGCTCCACTAGACTTAAGAAACTTGACATACTCCCATGCCGTTGTTTCTGCTTGGGGGTCTAGGACCTCGTCTCGTTCATTCGCCCAACGAAGATATTTGAGGACTGCATTTGCCCTGCCGATTGCCGTGGTTGACGACCTTGTGCCAATGACAGAGGAAACTATCTCCCTAGCCTCGTCGATCTGGTTGAGATTGCATTGTGAAAGGATCAATTGCCCCACATGACTCGACAGCGTATAACTACGCACTATGCAGAGCCATTTGTCCACAGCAAGTTTTCTCAGCTCACTCTGCCTTGTATGAAAATCCTTGTCGGCTAAGTTTGCAATGGCTTGTGAACTGAGACTTCTCTCTGGTACCAAGTTCGATGCGGCCTCACCGACGATTTCAGGAAAATCTGCAACAGGCTCGGATGGCAAAAGGTCTTCACGGAATGCATTCTCAAGTGGCACATTAAGGTTCATGTCGCCCAAATCTGTTTCACAAAAGATTGCTTTCATTGGACCTGTCTCCCATGGCATTGATGGAAGGTTTATTGATGCCTGACTTACAACTGCGTTTGCAACGATATTATCGAACACATTTGACGGCTGCAATGCATCACTGAACGCACTACTATCTTGATGAAGATTCGCAAAGAAACTACCACGTGAGGTATCCAACAACTCAACTTGAGATCCCGACTCATTTGGCAGAGACTCTGCAGGCGGCAGGCTGGGGGTATCTCCATCCCAAGGGTACCCATCATCTCCCGGTTCACTCTTTTCAAGATGATCTACAACTTGCAATATTGAAGGTTCAGATGGCTGATCAACCATGTCAAACTCGGATGCTTCATCACAACTATGAATGGAAATTATCTCAGGATCATTGTTGGCTATCCTACGGTCTTCAACTGGAGTTTCAGATGATGGCATGACGAAAGGTTTTCCTACACCTTCTCTCCACGGCATCTCTTAGGGCCAGGCGTCTTCTGCAATCTCCAATGGCGGAGTCGGCACTCTAGTGGGGAAGTTTGCTGGCAACCCTATTGACAAATTCGAGAGGCTCAACTGCACTTCAATGGAATCTACTAGCAAGCTAGAATTACAGCTCCAAAGCGCTACACGAGATCTAATGTCAAGGAATGCACAAACAGCAACTTGTCTGGGTGTCCACCAAAAAATGACTCCTAGAAGATCTGACTTGCTTTCTGCAAACGAATATGCTGTTCCAAAATTTGGGTCTTCGATCAAAGCAAGTTGCACACGTCTCATGCAAAAACAATGACCCCCTTTAACCCAAAAATTCAAAGCTGAAAGATCCAGTAAAGCACGACACTCACTCCAAGCACAACGCCTGCAACAAAGGTTGATCGCAGGGCCCAGGCTGGCAACGAAATGGCTGGAAGTGGATATGTGGTTACCGGACCAACAGCTAATGCCCTAGCACGAGCGCTGCTCGCACCACTTTGGATATTTCTTACTTGTAAGCCTGTGGATGTATCGATTAAGATACGTGGCATGCAAACTACAGACTCGCCACAAATTTTTTGTGGAAATCCCACCTCTACCCACCCTTAAGCCGCATTCGTGGACGAAGATATATTCATCAAGATTGTTCACAAGTCTTTCTGAAGGAATCACTGTTTCACAAGAAACCTAGACGACTACATGAAGGAAACTAACAGCACACGAGTTGTCCAAAGTGAAGTTGCAAGTGCTAACACCACAAGTCAAGTGACATCGAAACTCGAAGTTGTTTGTTGCAACGAAACTTTTGTACTTTCAATTTTACGAAACGACACTTCAAAACTGTAGCAGAAAAATTTTCACCAACAAAATTTTTCATGCAAAATTTTGGCACACGAAATAAGGCGTTATCCACGTACGAGGACTACTTGCTTATGTCTTGTGCCAAAATTGGCTACAGTTTTTATCTTAAAAATTCTTAAGTCATATCTTAGGATATTTCTTATTCATTTAGCGCACTGCTTTTTCACTGCGGTGACGTTGGGCACTCCTGGTTCACATGCACTTCTGGCATGAGCTCTGCTCAAGCAACGACGAAGGTTCCACACACGAACGAATGCAACACTTGGATTATCTGCAAGTTCCGTCAAGTCAAGACACACGGATGTAAAGTTCACATCTCGTTTGCAAGCTATTCAAAAGATGCACTTATTAACTCACACCCCCTCTTGACCGATTCATGTGAAGGACTGCGGTGATTTCATCGACCCACTCTCTGATGCAAACACAAGGGATTCCAAGTGACTCAAAGAATGAAAGGTCTCCACGCGACAAATCATCAGAAGGATTCGAGGGTGATGGAACTCTTGCATACCAAGGAAATGCCGACGAACTGGCTTCGACTTTAAGCAGTGCATCAAGCATCAGATTGGCTGCCTGGTTTCTGGCGCTGCCCGAGATGGCAACGTCTCTAGAAGAATTATTGTCTACAAAGAACACGACGGGGCAACCTTGGAATAAGGGAGCCCATTGCGACATTGCAACCACCAGTGCTAACAATTCAGCTTCAAATATTATTGTTTCTTTATCGTCACCTCCCAGACTGATGATGTGCTCACGACTTAGGCACAACGAAAAACACTCGAGAGGGACACCATGGGAATTGTAAATGACTCCTCCAATACCGCAAGGCCAGCTTCCGGAAGTAGGCTCGTAGCAAGCATCAGTGAAGATATAGAAAGTCTCGGCAGATGATACCATGACTCTCCGGGGGTTGTTATCGTTAAGAAAACTCTGAAACCGTAGAAGTGCATTTATGCAGTCAGTGGGGATTTTTGGGCCTTTACCTGAAAAACCGTGGTTAGACACTGCACGCAAGCACAACTGACCAATGCGGCCAAACAGTTGGCCATCTGCAAACTGCATCCTGCCTCTAAGCCTCTGCGACTCAAGAAGGGACATCGTTCCTGACTTCACGAAGCCTTGGATGGTTTCAGAAAGTTCCTTAGCACGTTTTTCTGTATTGCAAAATTCTACATAGCCATCAAGAAAGTGTTCCAAGTTGACGACGATGCCGAGTGCACTGAATTTCAAATCAAAGCCGGAAGCTTTGTCGCCTTCAACTGCAAAGTTCCAACCGAGAAGGTCGAAAAGAAGTCCTACGGTGGCTTCAGTGTTGATGGCATTCTCCTCCAAGGCAAATGTGACGTAATCATCATAGAAGTTACTCCACATAAGCTTTAACTGTGAACAACCCAACCACCACAAGCTATGTGCAATTCTAAGAAAAGAGAAGACAGAGCGAGTGGCTCCGAAGGGTACTGCTTGAAGTTGGAAGATTTCCGGTGACCTGGAAAATGGATTAAAAACAACAACGTATGCAGCCCACAAAGAATCTTTATGAATACCTAATTGGCGATAGGCAGACTTTAGGTCAAACGCCCTTCCAAGCAGTCTGGTCTTGCAATGTTTTAATAACTCAAGAACGACAGATGCCACGACGTCGGTGGTGTGGGGCTTGGGGGACTCCACAGTTTGAACCGATGCATTTACGGCACTGCCGCTTAGGTCATCTATTAAACGAATTTTGGACGTCTGGCGGAGCCCAAAACGTCTGCTGAGGATGCATTGCTCGGGAAGGTCTTCTAAACTAAACGGGCCTGTGGCCCAGCCGGCCGACACTTCCTCGATCGTCTTTTCGTATACGACTCTGTCAACTTCGTCATCACCTGATGAGCGCGACGAGAAAAAATTCTTCGTCCTTTCAGCAAAACTCAAGTTCCTTAGCTGTGCAACTGACATGTCAGCGGGCTTGAATTTGGTTTCAAAGATCCCTGATGCTGGCACGGTGCCAACTAACTCAGTACCATTAATTAGTTCGTCAACAACCCCTGGATCGGGGTACCCAGCTTCCTTCAACATCTCTGACCACAGCAAAATGCGTTTAGGTGCTAGGATGCGTGACAGATGTTTTGGCATGGCACTTTTGATTTGCTTTTCATTATCTTCTAATTCCTTTGCTCTCTGGACCCACTTTTTAAACCATTTGGCTCGAAGTTCAACTAACTCGCTCAAATGCTTGTGGGAATTGAACAACACTGCATCTTTAAGAACAGGAGGAAGCAGATTTTCAAAATTCTTAGGATGGCCTCTTTTGCAGGCTACCGAAACGAATTCTTGTGGTGTGTGTGGCACTCCCCAAGCTTGTTCTCCTGAATCTTCAAATACTTGCTCACCTTCCTGTGCCCCCGATTGACCGGAGATAGGTGTGAAACGAAGCAGTTGTGATTCTTTGGGAATCTCATTCACAAAACAATTGCGCTTAAGATTGGCTGGGATGACCCAATTTGATTTCAAACGTTGCATAGGCATGACTGGTGTTTTGGATGTGTCTTTCAAAGGTCCTTTCAAAACAATGACGTTCTTATGTTCCGCAACAAGTGGCGGGATCTTAGATGCTTTGGGTTGATGTCCTGAAGAAACACGAGCATGCAACAAAGTCATCTTATCCCACTGCATGTTCATAGAAGTTACGGGGGGTATCCAACCCTTTTGAGCAAACACTTCTCCGAAGGTGGCTGCAATGGTGCCTGCAAGCTTCAATGGATATGCAGTTTCTTCGCTGGTTGCGAATGTCCTGTCATCATTCAGGCCCCAAGGCTTATGGCGATGACTTGATGATTCACCTGGACAACAATGATTTATCTTGCAAAAATTTTTATGGCTATGAGCAAGGACGGTCCATTTTGGCCGCTCTGACCCATATGCGCATGCTTGATGAGCAGTGTACATCATTTTGGAACTGCACTCACGCCACCACCTGGTGGCCCAAAAGAGAGATGACCGTGGATTTTCGACAACCACGACAAGTCCTTTTGAAATTGCAAGTTTCACGACACGACCTACAAAATCATAAAGTTTGTTGGCTAGGGAAACTCGAATGCGATTCTTTTGCGAAAGGTTTGGCAAGCCTTCGGGGAACAACTGTGATCTTAAAGGAACCGGTCCCGGTAAAAGCCTGCCCTTATCGTCTCTCAACTTTATACATCTTGCCAAGCTACAAGTTCCACAAGGTGGTGCGATGAACACACCCATAACTAAGGGGGATTCTAACCACTCAAGAAAAAGATCCTGGCCTACTTTTGTCGACAGGTCAGCTACTTTCATGGCGCTGACTGCTTTGCTCTTGATATGATCGACCCCAAACGAATCGTTAAGGCCGATGGCTTTCAAGCATGCAGTGACTCTAGCTGTTCCACAAAACATTTCTATGACCACTGGATGACTGATGTTGTCAAAACTTGAATGCTCATCCATTGGTTTACTCGCCTCACTTGAACTGCTGCCATGTGAAGGCAAATGATCTCCAAAGGACGAAAATTCAGGCTGAAAAAACGGTTGCGCCTTCTCCGAACGTATGTCGCAAGCTGGCACGGGCTTTGGCTGTTCAGTTGCATCCTCAAAGCTACTTTGTGGGATTGAAGGTGCATGGTTATGAAGAAAATGGGATTCGTTTAAAGCATCTATATTTTCCTCATGGCTTATGGTGACAACTTTATTCTTCTTAGAAGGTTGTGAATCCAGATGATTGTGAAACTTGGTGCCAACTTTACTCTCGGTTCTTTTATTTCTATCTGGGTTTGCATTAGATGTGCTCCTTCCTACTGACTCTAAACCTAGTCAATGGTTCTCATGATTCTGAATTGAATGAGGTCCGAAACACTTAGCACAAACATGCAACCCACGACGACACTTGGCACCGTCTGCTGCCTCGCTGCATCCGTTGATATTGAATGCATAGCAGAGATTCTCTCCACTGGGGTTCCTTGCAACGCCTCCAAGTTTCATGATGGCTTCAGGAACGCGGCCTTTTCCTTTTCCCTTTGGCCCTTTGGTCTTTTTCTCGTCTTGTTTCACCTTGTTTGGCTTCTCAGTTTTATCGGTTTCTTTCTTCTCTTTTTTCTCCTTTGTTTTGTTTCCATCCTTCTTTACATGCAATGGCAACAAACAAAACGAAACTTCGTAGCTCTCCAAGGCACGTTGCAGCGAATCATCCAAAGCCAATGTTCCATCTGGCTGTCTGCGGGGCTTGACATTATCTTGCAGGAGTTTCTGCCACACTGCCTTGTCTGCTGAAACAATCTGACTTACAGTGCACCTACTGTAGCCTACTGGCGGATCTCGATGCATATGATTGAACAACGTGCTGATATATCTAGTGTAGTTGGTATGTGTCACCAAATCTGCACAGAGCAGCGCCACACCACGACGGACAAAAGCTTCATTAATTTGCATTGCAGAATGGGCAATGGCATCAGGAACTTCTTTATGCTCTTTTATGACGAGCGTGTCAGCAGCTTTATCAAGTTGCTTTGTGGGTGTCTTCTGATTCATTATCTCATGAACTCGGGAAACACAACGTTCTGGTGCTATATATTTAATCTCGTTGCTTTGATGCATGGATGCGCAAAGGTCGATAAGACTGTGTCCTGGTTCAAGGGCACCTTCGATAAGCAAACCTGACAGCTGTGTTTTGACGATGTTCAAACGTGCCTCCCTTTCGGCATTTGGAAGCTTCTTCACGGACGATTCTGAAGACAAACCTGTTACCTGTTCTTTCAGTGATGCCAATACTAACGTCTGGGATTCAAAAAGAAGTCTCTTTACGCATGACACATCTGCTAAAGAAGCGGCTGAATCTAGGTGTGCTGATACCCATGCTTCGAATGCAGAATCAACTATGCTCTGTCCTGGCTGTCCATGCGTATATGCCAAGACCCCGAACGAAGTAAAGCCTGCGTTGGTGATCTTCCTTTGCATGCTCTCACTCACCTTCAGGTCTTTCATGCGCTGGTTGAATTGTGCCTCTGAATCCACAAGAGTCGACATGACGGTAGCGGGAAGTGAAAAAGGTCAGAGATTGTTCTAATGTATTGTCATCTACTCAGGAGTGAAAAGTCCAGGGAGTTATTTAAACTTGCTTGGAAAAAGAATTTGCAAAACAAAATGAGAGAAAGTTCATGAGTAAAAATGCCATGCATGTAAAGAGATATGTCGTGACTCCATGAACTTTCCTAACCTTGAACCATCTGCATGCACAACACTTAGTCACTTGACTTCATGTGCAACAGATCTTCTTGACTTAGGCCATGCTGCCATGCAGCTCTCCTTTGAGTGGCCATGAATGACTCGAAAGCACTTGCGATCGAACGGGACCATGTCCCCACTTGGCTCAGCAGCAACTTTTTTCTTAGTCCTTGAGAGCTCCATCCGTGGTAGCATGCTTCTTGCACAAGCTACACATATTGAAAGGATCAAAGCTATCAGCTTTTTCATACTTGCTGCTGAGTTTGCGACCGCAGGAGAATACCAATTGATGATTCAAAGTGGAGCCAGCTGAAGCTACAACATAGTGCACCAGCTTCGAAAGCTGATGTCTGTAGGCCAGACCATGACTCTCTTTGATGCTGGTGCTGATCTTGATGAGCCTTGGACGTTTTGATGATGTGTCAACTTCAACGTCACTACTCGAGGCTTCATCACTGGATGACTCAGTATCATGGAAGTCGTTCTCTGCACCATGTGAACCGTCGTCTTCTGAGACGATGTCGATAGTGGCTTCTTGATCTTCCTTCACCTCGATGGTTTCGATCTTTGTGGGCTGAAGTTCCTTCTGCACAGGCGAATCGATATCCACCACGAGGCTTGGGAAATAGCCTCTTCTAGATTCATCTGGCGCAAATGTCCCTTCGGCAATGCTGTCAATCATTCCTTGAAGCTTCCTGACTGCAGCGACCCCTAGGTCCCTGCTATACACCGCCGACGTATCCCTGGTAGCGTCCGAGTGCCTTCCTAGGATATTTCGATCTGGCAAAGCTAGGCCATATTTGGCAGCCCATGACAAAGCTGTGGCTTTACAGCTGTGTGAGCTCAATGAAGTTCCTGGGAACAACAGTTTGATGAAGTCATTGGTTTCTGTTGAAGTCACTCCTCGACGACAAAGATTCCCACAACTGTCAATCGCTCTGAGCAATGGCTGATCCAAAAACCCGTCGAAGCAAAGCCCAACATCTGCAAAAGCTGCAGCAACTTTCGGAGGCCACACTGAACCGTCAACACCTCTTGCAGGAGCTAACAGTGGAAGCAACATAGTCTTCTTGCGTGTGCTCTTTGCACATTTGTGGTACTTGGTCTGCATCTCGACAAAGCCTCCACGATCATCTACGTCGTTGATGACACGATGAATCAGCCTCAAATCCGAATGTCTGCTCCTCGAGTAAATGGCTGTCAGCAAGAAGGCTACGAATGCTTTGTCATAGCTATCCATGCAGTCAGAGTCAAGCATGCGATGCATCTCTTTGACTTGAGACACGGTGAATGGATCGGCTTGATTCAAGGTGTCTTTGTCCACATACATCACGTCACACTGACCAACCACTCTGCGACTGTCTACAATAGGCTGCATAAGCTTATAGCCAAAGACGAAGACTGCATAACGGATTGAAGAGATCCAGGTGCTTCCTACCGTTGCGGCGGCTCCACTAGACTTAAGAAACTTGACATACTCCCATGCCGTTGTTTCTGCTTGGGGGTCTAGGACCTCGTCTCGTTCATTCACCCAACGAAGGTATTTGAGGACTGCATTTGCCCTGCCGATTGCCGTGGTTGACGACCTTGTGCCAATGACAGAGGCAACTATTTCCCTAGCCTCGTCGATCTGAAAGGAAATTTTCCTTGAAAGGGGTCCTCAAATTGAAAGGGGTCCTCAAAATCTAGCTGCTGGTTGTTGTGTTGGCAGCAAGGCAATGAAGGCTCATTTCATGTGTCTTATGGATTTGTGGTGTAGTAGACAAGCCAGGGACGGTGATGTCCAGCTGTGATGGATGGGTGTCTGTCTTAAAAGCTAGACACACAGAAAACATGCCAAATTGGTGGCCCTCATGGCTGTCTGTCCTAAAAGCTAGACTCACAGAAAACATGCCTCGTCCAGGCATCAGGGGCACATCCATGATGATCATTGTCATGCCCCATCCTTTGACTATGCGATTTCGTTCGTATATTGGAAGTTTCTCCAATAAATTTACTGATGATGTTACATCACTGGCACCATCATCATCTAAGAGCACAAAACATAATCAGGCATCAGAAATCAAATTTAAAACATGCACGGTCAAGGGATCTCGTTCATATATTGGAAGTTTCTCAAATAAATTTATTGATTGCGTTGTGCATCACTGGCACCATCTTCTAAGAGCACAAAACATAATCATCAGAAATCAGAAATCAAACTTCAAACGCGCACGGTTTAAGAGGCAAATTCTGACAGGCCAGATGGCACTGGAACTAAAAAAACACGGTACATATTATCCCTTACAACCTCGGAAAGTTCGGGAGGACCAACCCGCAGTGGAAGTCAGAAAACAAAATAAGAATGGATTTGCAGGTTGTTTACTATTGAAAATATAAGCCCTTATTTTTATGAAAATTACACACATCAGAAAACAGTATCTAGCAAGAAACAATAATCTCGAAGGCTTGCCATGGAGCTGAATGCAATGTCGCAACATGCCAAATGCTGCGTTCAAAAGCGTTATTTTTTCTGAATCTTCGAGCGTAAAGCAATCTTCGAATTTGTGCTTGCCAGGCCAACAATTCTCTGTGTGCAGGTCACACATTAGAATGATTTCTCCCACAATCCTTTGCAGGCGGCCACAGAGCCAACAACAGTTTAAATCTAATCAGTGAATCAGCTGATCAGTGAAAAGTTTTTACTAGGATTCAGTTTCAGAATTCACTTACGGCTGCCTGTAAATCCTGCGAAGCTCTGCCATTCGGTCAGAAACGTCGCCTGTGCTGACAGAGCGAAATCGAGCCTCTGGCAAAAAATTTTGCTGGATCTGCCGGTAAACAAAATAATCTTCATCTGGATCCCAATCCGAACGCCAGTGTGGAGGAGTCTGAGAGTCTTCCAACCTATGGCCAGAGGCATCATCATCATGAATTTCCTTTTTGACAGGACTTTCAATCACTATGTAAGAGTCTTCCAACCTATGGCCAGAGGCATCATCATGAATTTCCTTTTTGACAGGAGGTTCTTCAATCACGATGCAACACTCGTCTACTTTCCTGACAGGGCTTCGGCTACGAGGCCTCACGCTTTCAGTAGCTGGGGCCCCACTGGTTTTCGTCATCGAATCAAACCGCTGCTGCAGCAGCTGTGTTGGGGCCAGGTTGAAGTCGGAACCAAAAAAAACTGAAGCCAAATGCACGGAGTGAACATAATGTTCAATCAATCGCTTCAAGAAAAATCTCTGAAGTGGCATTTCACAAACTTAAGGTTCCAAAGGAATTTGTTATTTTTCGTGAAATTCAAGTTGGTACACTTCTCGATTTTTGACATGTCAGTATCACATCGACATACCGATGAGTAACACATCATACATGTGATCTAAAAACATCTAAAACCAACCTTCCACGGTACATTTTCACAAAACACATGGAGCAACATGCTCTTCGGAATCAAAACAGTTGATGAAATTCACGTCTGAAATTAAGTGCGCAACATTAGAAAATCACTCCGGCATTTTTCGAGGCGTTGAAAACTTCAGAGTTTCAAGATGATTTCACAAACTTTACGGGTTCCATGAGCTGCAATGCAAGCTGAAACTGCGCGAACCAAATCGAATTTTTCCCTGCGCAAGCCAACACGATTTGAGTCACAGGTCAAAGGCAGCAAATCTAATCCACCTCCACGGGATAGTCCATCTCTTCATCCTCCTCCTCTTCAGGGCCTTCCTCAGCGCCGCAAGTTTCACCAGCTTCAGCTCCAGGCTCTGCGCCAGGAGTTTCACCAGCCTCAGCTTCAGCTCCAGGCTCTGCGACAGGAGTTTCACCAGCTTCAGCTCCGGGCTCTGCGACAGGAGTTTCACCTTCAAGCTGTGGATCTGCCTCCATTTTGCGATCTGCCAAATATTCCTCCATGGACAAAAACGGCAGAGCTGCAAACTGCGCAGCCTCAGAAAGCCAGGGGACAGCAACGAACAATTTGTTTCATGTTCCCCATGCGTGCTGTGTGTGAATGTGACTGCGTGCAAATGCGTGCGAGCTATGATAGCCCTTCTCAAATACATGCCAATCTTCGGCCCTAAGAAGTGCCACACATTAAATGAGGAAACATTGTTTTTTGAAGGTAAAATGGAAGGCACAATCATAAAAGAGTGCAGTATTTACAGCAGTTTTGGGCCCAAACATGCTCCCCCAATGTTACTGTTTTGAGTTATTAGAACGTTGAGCATTTGAAAAAACGGAGCAAAAAGTGATGTTTTTTTTGAAGTGTGGAGCACGAGCTGCTAAATAAGAGAATAGATTAATGTTACTTGTTAGAACATGAAATATTTTTGGATGGTCTGGTTTGAGAGCAATGAAGAAAACAGTGAATAAAACAATGAAGAGAAAACCTTGCGAGAAACAAAGTTTTCTACACATTCAATTCGCTCAATGCAATGTAAATAGCGGTGTTATGAACGAGTTTCGTCCTTGATGCTGCACAAAATCATTCTTTTTACTAAATACCAAGAGTTTTTTCTGAAACCACGAAAATGTTGCTAAAATACAAAGTCACAGTCTTTGTGCGTTTTTGGCCTAAAAATACTTGACCAGCAGCAACAACAGCAACAACAACAACAACAACAACAACAACAACAACAACAACAACAACAACAACAATGGGCCAGTTATTATTTGCGCGTTGCCTGTCAGCTTCTGACAAAGGTGCGGGTGGACCCTGCAGCGGGGGGGTGAAGAAAACAGCATTTTAAGAAAGGAATGCAAAGTTAGGAGAGTTTGCCTCTCAAAGAGCCTGATACTTGGGCAAGGGATTGAATCAACATGTCAGTTCATACGTCCCTGCAAGGTGCGCTGTATGCATCGAAATGCGCACGATCGTTTCTAGACACGTACGAAGCAGAATAATAGACCATGCCTCAGGGTAGGACACCATGATTTACTGTTGAAAGACCTTTCTAGCGATGAGAAAACCATCAAAACGACTTTAAGTTGCGCAAGAAACTACCATGGATCGCACGGTCTCCAAACTCTGCCCCTCGCGTAGTGCGTCGGCCGCCAAGTCGGCAATCTCGCGGCATTTCCTCACAGATCGGTACTTGCCACCAACCTGATTGAAGGTCATGCAATTCATTCAACGAATGAATTTTGATGTGAACCAATGCAGCAGCTGTTGAAATTACAATTTGAATCAGAATGTGACCAAGTAACCGTAATGACCTGTTTCCCATCAAGTTTGATACCGAAAATGCCCTGCTTGGTGTAGAGGTACGGGTTTGTGACCTTTCCTAGGCACAAGGCGGTTACCAGTTTGCAAGTGGAAATGGAAAGCGATCAAACGTGCAACGTGCTATCAACTGTCACGCTATTA
>OMLO01000840.1_pt1 | contig 22034 bp, 19 predicted proteins | sample 1674811 | NCBI WGS metagenome assembly OMLO01 (sample SAMN06265003, study PRJEB25207) | coral metagenome | isolation source: Coral host | place: Mexico:La Bocana,Puerto Morelos, Mexico | collected 2008-11-13 | reverse complement strand
GAATGGGGATATCCATCGACCTGTGGACCGCTCCTGGGACGCCGCGATGCGGTGCCACGTTGCGAGTCGAGGGAGATGGAAGCTTTTGGAGTCGGCCTTTTGTTGTTATATGAAGTGCGACTGGCGGTTTGGGTGTGGTGAACGCCTTGGCGAATGTGCTGAAAGAGGAAGTGGGCGCTGAGAGGCCCCTGTGCTACTGCCTCCTTATATGGCTGTTCACCTCGGTGAATGGTGACCAACAGCCTACCAGGCAACCGTTTGCCATACACGCTTTGCTGGCTAGTGGTTTTGGCCAGAGTCGGCACCAGCCTGGCAGTGCCTGGATGTGGTGAACGCCTTGCATGTGGTGGGATTCCACGCTATGCCACCACACCTAAAGCCGCTGCAGGTGCTTTCAGAGTGCGAACTGGCGCGCTTACGACTCGCGGTGGTCTTAGAAAAGGTTCAGATGAGAATTTCTTTGGAAATTCTGAAAGTGGCGACGGGAGAGTCTGAGCTTTGGTTGGCAGTTCTAACCAGGCCGTTGGAACAGAGAAGCCGAGGCTTCGGTAGAGAGGAGTGTACCTCAAAAATTGGCGAAGGGTGGTGGAAAGCCTCCCTGCCAATTCTGAGGACCTACATAGAATTGTTCGAAAAGTCATCTCATCATTCGCCTCTGTTTATGCACCTGGTTTTGGAGGCGCAGATCTTGTGGTCCAAGGTGTACCGAGTGGCAACTTGACCCAGGATGGGGCATCGCTTGAAAAGCAGTGGCCAAGTGCGCAAGGTATCTTCAGGGCGAATCCGAAGAGGTTGCACACGCCATTGTGCCTTTCTTTTCTGCTGCCAGTTTTGTCAAATTTTCGGTGGGCGATAGGCCCAAACCATCCAAATCAGCCGCATTGCACCACTCAGTTTTTTGTCATTGAGCAAATTCAAAATGATAAACCTGTGTTTACCTGACCTCGAAAAGCAATGCAATTCCACAAAGTCATTCACATAAGATGCTCTGGCGCAGAGGTTGCACAGATGATGATGAGAACCTCCAGGAGATGACAGCGTTGGCCATAGAGAAAGGCTCGCATTGGAGAAGGGAAAACAGTTCACAGTCGCATCACGCAGAACCATCATGTGCGGGCCCAGGTGGTACTGCGTGTGATGACAGATGTGACTCCAGCACGTTTTGCCAGATCTGACAACAAGAGTTGGCTATGTTGGCGGCCTTGAATGGTTTTCTGGAAGGGCTCCGACTGTGGCCAAACAGAATGGTTCGCGTTGCGAGTTTTTGGAGAAATCCAGCTCGGATAATTTCAACATCAAGAAGACCGGGCAGCGTTTGAGAGATTGACAAAAGCTCACGACCGGCTGCTGCAAGGTTGAACAGCAGTTTCGCAGTCGTTTCCTGACTTTCGAAGGGCAGTGGCAAACATTCTTTGAAGAAGGTAAGCGTGTAGCGCACCAGTGGAAGGAGAAAAAACTCCCGAAGAATTGCCGAAGATGCTTGAGAAGAAAAGTTGCCCCGAAAGCTCATCATGCAGAGATTTCCAGAGAAGATTTGTTTGTAGGATGATTTGGAGCAACAAGGCAGGGTCGTTTTCCAACATGATGCAGGCGTCTGAAGGAGGAAAACCTTGCAGAGGTGACCTACAGGACCCAGGGAAGGGCACCCTGAAATGGAAGTGAACCGATAAGAAGTAATATGAGAAGATAAGTGAGATAAGACTCATCCCAAATTCAGGAATTGAGTAGTTCCCTTCCAAACTTGGGTTTACTTCATGATTGCTTGCCGGACCGTAGATGTGAGAAAAAATGTATAAAAATGTGGCATGGTCAGTTCATTTGCATACTTGGTTGTTGACAAAGTAGTGCTTGTTTTTCCTGGACACCTGCTGTTCAACATCAAAAAGATGATCCCTGAAAGATGGTTAGAGGGGAATCGTGTCTTTTCGAAGTTGAATCTAACTTCCCAAAGGACTGGTATGCAGCATGCCTGCGTCGGGATACCGGGATATGAATGAGAATTCACGAATCAGGAGTTCCAAGAGTGTAACATGAAGCCTTGCAATGTAGCTGCAGAGGTGTGGTGGGGCATCACTTTTTGTTTTGAAACAGTTGCTATTCCAAAACCACTTCCGTGTTTTTAATGTTAACAGAGGCGTGGTACGCTAGAATCATTGTAGCCTTTCTAAATTGCTGCATCACTCACACAGCCAGTGATATGATCAGGATATTCCTTGTGATTTGGAAATTGCCATACCTGGTTAGGTGAATTCTACACCATTAAAACAGATCTCGTATAGCAATGTTTCTCAAAAACAAACAAACATCTTTCTGTCTAGAAACTAAGCAAGTCTCCCTGGTCCAACTTCAGAGGTTGCACCTTCTCAAACTCCCACTGCCACGCTGCAGATTCCATGTGTTTGGGGTGAATGGAGCAGATGGAGCGCATGCTCCTCGCTGTGCAATGGACATCAGGATGGGCAGGGACTCAGCCAGACATGGGGATGCCTTGCCTGACAGCAAGGGAAACAGAGGATGAGTATTGTTTTTTTTGTGGTCATTTTAAAGGAGATTTGACGACTTCTTGATGATAGGACCTCTTTTTTAAGATGCTGATAGGGGTTCTGGAAGACATTGGTCCATGTGTCAAAATCTACTTCCAAGCACCATAACAAATCTCACTGTGGCAGGCTACCCCTTCATTTGAGGTATTTAGAGTTTGCAGGGAAGGTCTTCTGATAGATCCGTGTCCAAAGAGTTTCTCATCGTCCCTAGTACAAGTTATGCCAGTTGGACTTTGACAATCTTTTGTTGTACCCTTCCCCTAATGATGTTCTCACAGCAGCCATAGCAATTCCAAATTCCAAGTCTGAAAACATAGAAGACAACGGATTCATCCGACTTTTTTTTCTCCCACATTTTTTGTCCAACGGATTGTGGCCAGGAGCGTCATCGTATCATTGTGACACTTCCACAGCATGGCGGAAAGGCCTGCGATGGCTTGGAACCCTTGGGACTCGGATCGGTCGTAGGGGTTGATGCAAGCAGCTGATGATCCTAGCGAATCCGAGTTTCAAGAAAGGTTTGAAGTTTGATATGAATGCAAATGCTGGCCGTCATGTCTTGTGGTTCTGTGGTTCTCTTAATCTATGGTGATTTGCTGTTCTTTGAATCTTGCTAATTGCGTGGTACATTAGGTGAAGACCACACCGAACTGAGGTCCTCAGAAAGTGGTTAGGTCTGCCCCGCCCGCCGAAGGGGTGGATGGATTTGGAGGGTCTGATGAGAAGATGGGAAGATGACGGTGAGCATCAATGTGCGTATTCCAAACACAAAGACACTTGAGATCAGACATGCTAAGGGTGACCATGGGAGACATCATGGACCATTTGGGTCTTGAATATCACAGAATGACACTGGTGTGTCTTGTTGGATCTGGGTGCAACCAAATACCCTTTAATGAGATCTTCACGGATTTGTTTGTGGCAGAGGTAAAACATATTGAAACGACCTGGTAGTAAACCAACATGCCGAAAGGAAAATTTGCAACTTTCGTTTAGCAACTTGGAAAGTCTACAGTTGTATCACTTTAGTGAGCTGATTGAGTCGTATTGAGTTTCATGGCATCACTTGGATTTTGGCTACTCAAAGGCATAGTAAATACATCTTTCAATACCACAAAGACAAAGAAACGCATCAACGAAATGGTATCCTGGGAATTCTGAAGCATGGCTTCCTCTGACGAGGCGGGTTTGTGGCAGCTGCGGAGGGCGGAAATGTTCATTGTGTTGGATGTACTGTATATCTTAAGCACCATCAAGAAGGTATCCTGCTGTAAGTGGTCCTCATTTCCGATCCTTCCCTGAACTACTTGGTGAAATGTTGTCAGTCTCAATAGACATAAGAAATACTGTATACGGTTTTCCGTTTCCAATAAAGGCCGCACTGCAAGTTCTGGGTAGCTTTCATGGAGATACAAGGTGCTAATGATCTTTGGCACCCCAATGCCAGTTGCCATTCGTGGTGGTGGTGATGGTTGTTGTTCCCCCTTCCTGCACACTGGACACTATAGCAGACTCAGGGACCTGATCCACTCTTCAGCAGAATGAGAAAGGCTGCACGATAGATGGATGATCAACTCAAAATGTGGGTATCCCACTGTCAAAGCCTTCGCCTAGGGCCTAGGGCCTGGGTGTCACAGTTTGTTTGATACACTCAAACAGATCTCAAAGCTTCACCAAAAGTTGCAGAAAGTCTCACTACATAAAACCATCAAAAATCCCACCAAGCTTCCATTTGGTGCCCAGAAACTTGGCTCAGGCCAGCGAGGTAGCAATTCCATTACCCGGAAGTTGGTCAGTGGGGATGCCTGGAAGGTAGGAGTGCTGGCGGGCATATCATTCTTCCTGTGTCAGTTGTTTTTGCTTGGAGGTTGTGGAGGATCTTTGAATGGGAAAGTCACAAATGGATGATGGGGAATAGCAGTGTGTACGGCTATATTGGGTATGATTGAGGTGTATAGGAACGTAATCACGGACTTTTGGGCAGATCGTTCGACTCGTTTTGCATAGACTATAGTTGGATAGAACGTCTGAATCATATTGCATCTAAACTTTGTGTCCATTCATACACAATGCTTCAGGAAGTCTGCGTTTTTTTTGGAGGGAAGGACCTTTCAAACAGGATCTGGATTTGGCAAAGACAGTGTGAAAGGCCACATCTTTAGGAAAAAACTCCTTGGACTGCTCGCCGATTCATGGGTCTGGGGATCACTAGACTATATTTTTTGTCCTCGGTTATTTCAATCTTCACTTTCCACTTGGATGGGGGAGCATCTTGATCTTGAAACAAAAAAGGTTCTCCCAGCGTTCTGGCCCTTTTCACACACCCCACGGAAAAGTCACCGGAATACCCCCACTACTTCAAGCTCCCAAGGACACGGACGATGAAGCGCCACCTGCGAAGACTGATGTGCACACGGGTGGCTATACGGGTTCATCAAACCAGGTGCAGTCGGCCCCGTGATCCACCATCGTTGGCAAGTGGTATCAATAAACGCGGGAAATCCGACACTCCTTTTCTGAGTGGGTCACTTTCAACTTTCAGCAGATAGGTTTGAGGGAAGAAAAATCAAGAAGCCTGCGAGGATTGGGTGGAAGATGACTTATATACCTTTCCATAGTAGTGAAAACGTTCGTTCTTTGGATTAGAATAACTCCATTACTTTTGGGGTTTCACCTTTGCGTGGCAAAAAATACCCAGTTGACAGAGAAGATATGCAGATGAATTCATTCGTATGAACATCTGTAGATACATCTACGTAGTCTATTGATTTGTACTAATGGATTGAAGCCAACTGGGCTGGCAACCGGCAAAGGGCCGACTAGGATGCCAACCAACTGACTCTCAATCCGGTTTAGGCCAAAGCGATTCTTGCCACGGCACCGGGGCATGACCATAGCCAACGGCAGCTGGCCGAGGGTCGGGATCCAAAAGATTGCAGAGCCGGAGTAATCCCAACACTTTCATTTGGCACCAAGATTGACAAGGATTCAATTTTTTGCCAGCCATTCCTAAGTAGTGGGCACCATTAGTTGCTTTGGATACTCGTATGTCTTTGTTACTGATTTGGTACTGCAACTTTTGTAGTGAGTTGGCCTAACTCACCAGCTGTAACTGTTGAGCCACGAAGTCATTCACGGGGACCTTGCTGCTAGGTTCGTTGTCTTCATCCTTGGCGGCCTTCGCCACACTTCCTCCAAAGCCCGGGACGGAGGTGGAGGTGCCTGACGAGAAGAATTAAGAAACCGAGAACAGCGGGAATCCCACATCATGGGAATTTTGGGAAAGGTTGAGACTAGTGGTGAAGCTTGTCCTCATTCCTCTCCAAAACTTGCTTTGACTTCAGTTCCTTGGCATGCGCCTTGAGGTATTTGACTGTCGGGATGCTCTGCTTAGTGCAAATTGGGTGGGGTCAGCTCTTAAAACACTTCTCTATTGAAATTGGATGAAATTGGTATCTATGCGTGGGTCATAGTCATCGGCCAATATCACATGGGGCTGAATGCATGAGGGAAGTTCGGTTGTGAAAACTCAGACAGGACAACACTTGGAGTTGGATTGTCCAGAGGTCCTATGAAACAGATAGACCTCGTGTTATGTAGTGATGTACCATGATGTACCATGAAACGCCAATGATTTGTCATGTATTTCCAAACCTCGGATCGGAGGGTGTTGCCGCAGTGTCGCCCATACAAACTTATGTCGAAGTCGACGTAACGATCTCCACGTTCCAACTGGTAGGGCATGCATGACTTTTGCTTCCGAGTCATTGACAGCTGGAACTCATGGGTTATCAGCACCATCGCAAGCAGCTGGGTTCTGATCAGCCAATCCATCCACCGCAGCCGTTGGTGTTTTTTCCCTGGAAGCCGCATTCCGTTGCACAGATTCTGTCGCGCTGACACAGCCGACCCTACCGCAGAATGGCCGTCGCGACAATCTTCACGTGGTGCCTTACGCTTTCCGTGATTTCCGCTGAGGAAGGGCTCTGGGTGAAATGGATGCCAGGGTGGAATGGAACGATCTTCAGTCTTTCAAGACAAATGCCTTACCGACTCCCTGAGAATATGAAAGAAGGCAGCATGTTCAAGTGAAGTTATATCTACAATACATCCATTTCCCTTTCGTTTGTTTTCTCTCTACTCTCATCTTATCCAACTCTGACAGGATATCATCCGTATCCCTTTGAAGAAGGAGAGATCTTCAACGCTGCGTTCTGGCCTGCCACTGGCTTGCAGGGGTCACCGCCTCCGGGAAGTGCCGGAATTTCAGGTAGATTGAGAGGTGAAACAAGTTGACGAACCAATCATAAGTCATCGAGAGAAAAACATGAAGAAATATAAGTGCTGTAAATTCAGGAGTTTATTCTTTAGTACCATAGGCATAGCTGCAATCAAGTTGAATCCAAATCATATATATAATGTGTTTGGACCATTCAAGGCAACTCATCTAGTTTGTACTTGCCCTACTCTGAAACGACACATGGTTGCGCTTTCCAAGCTCTCTCAGGAAGGTGGGCACAGAGTCGTACAGCGGCACTGGCACAGCAGAGCTCTCCTTGATGAACAGACTGAACGCACAGTATGCAGGCGAAGCTCAAGAGAACCCTATCACATTTGTCACATGTGCTATGGTTGATGGCTTAAAGAACTCCACTTGTTAAGCTATGGTATATTTCTATAGTAGGTGGAGGGAGGATGACGCAAATATTGTCACTTTTGACCTTGGCACACAGCAGGATGTCTCTAACACGGGATCCAAGAGCCACAACTGACACTCTTTTTGGTCAACGGAGTTGGTCTAGGCATTTTTTCCCCAATATTTTACCAACCTGGAAGACTCTGACATCTCAAGGAATTCCCACCATAAATTTGCACATGGGTAATTGCCACCAATAGAGAGGGGCTCCAACAATCCCTATTGGCATGGCCCTGCAAATCGGAAGACATACTTTGAATCAAAAGTATTCGGTTGCAAGTCAGATGTGCAGATGGACTCAGATGGATGGACCTTGGTAAATGGCTCAGAGGGCTGTTCTGCTGCACTTCTCAGCTTACGGCTCAATCAATCGTGCCATTGTGCCATTCCAACGTGGGCGAATTCTGGCATCAGTTGCCCGAAGGCCATGCTGTTGTAAGTGGATGTGGGAGATAGCTGACTATATCTATATGATAATGATGTCATCGCTCGAAGTGATTCAACAGGTTTTGAAGGCAAAGAAAAAGCGATGACCTAATGATCTTGACTCCCAGGTGGTGTGCTAGCCCATGATCCTGCCTGCACAAGTAGGATGAAAGATTCTGTTTTCAATTGACCAGGATGTCATGGGATCTACATCCTTACATCCAGGCCAACCTAACATTTGTTGGTTGCACTTGCTTGGCATCTTTTTTTTTCAGCCAGGCGGCATGGCCAAGAAGGTTGTGATTGTTGGTGGTGGACTGGTACCTTGACAACTTTGGAAAGGCTGCGAGCAGTTTCACTGGCGCTGATAAGCCTGATAAGCACAGCAAGGAGCAAGCAACAACATGTCCGGATCTGACCACCCCACATGATTGTTGAATTTGGATAAGATGTTGATATAATAGATATTTCTCTATTTTCATTTGATGGTTTAATTCTCCCTTTGTAGTTGGAACAAAGTGCTTCACATCATTTGTCCAAAACAATCCTCCCAGCTTACCTAGGCCGGTCTCTCCGCAACATGCGAGTTATTGGAGCGTGGCTGTAGTGTCACTATCTTGGAGACTTGGTCGAAGACGGTCCCTGAAATGAGTTTAATCATGATCAGATACTGTAGTAGTTTTCCACTAAGGGATTGACAACGACTCCATTTCTTTAATTCAATGAGAATCTAATGCTGGAGATTAAGAGCATAGCACGTCATAGCACCATCAAAGCAAGCAGAGTAGACTCCCAATTCTTCTCATGGATTTTCTTTGATTCGGGAGGGATCCACTACCGGCTGCAACCGGCAGGGGGAATTCTAGGAATCCCACCATACACAAGCATGCTAGATGACAAGCAACTTTCGAGCATCACCGGACCTCTCTGTTGGAGAATGCTTCCAAAATGACTTTGATTCCAGTTTCTCATGGCATTTACCAGGATTTTCAATCATTTTTTCTAAGGAGAAGAGCCACAACCTTGGTGGCAATTCTTCCAAAGCAACCACAGGCAGGGTTGGTGAGTGAAACTGGTGACTCCGTGGTTGCACAAAAAATGTCATCGAAATGCAACTATCATAACTGCAGGCTGCATTTGTCACAGCTAGATGCTTTTGCATCTTTTGCTACAATCTTGCACCATTCTTATCCATTCTTGACTTCGAATCTTGAGCAACTACATCATCACTCATTACTCATCACTCGTCGGCTGTTGGATACCAGGCATTGCTGCTCCGGGCAGCGAAGTGCAAAAGGCCCAAGGCATCACCGACTCTGGTGCCTCGCCTTCAGCAGTGTCGGATGGTCTCGTGTTTCACGGGCTTGGATGGGAATAGCATCCTGGCCTTATGTCTATATCATCATCAAAGTGTTTATAAAGGTGGACTTAAAGCCACAAGAGCATTTGACAGTTCTTGGCAGAAAGCCATTGTTTGGAGACATTTGGGCATGTTTGCTCCAAAAATGCCTTGGACCCGTTGAATTCATTACACAAAAATGTGATAGTTCATGTATATACGTCAACGGCTATGGAATCATACTGTGTTTCAAAATGAAAATGAATGATTTCGATGGCTACGTGCTCTATCATGTTCGGATAAAGCCCTTTGTAAGGACTTACTTAACGAATATGTGAAATACTATCTCGACAACGGCAGGTGCTGACTTGATGGCTGCCGAGCCAATCTGCAAAGAGATGGTGACGCAGGGTGCCAAGGCGCCAAGTAGTGGGAAGTGGGCAACTTCTTTTTCAGGGCGGGCGAATGCTGTGGAAAGAAAGAGCCGAATGAACCAGCAAGTTGCTTCAATCAACCATGACTTTATCCTGCTTCTTGTGGCTTGCATGTTACATTTCAATTTGGGATTCAGGAATAAAGAAGTGTCCCCTGCAACTAGCTCATGGAACACCAAGATGATGGGAACTCCTTGAGGTCCATGAAATGATGATCAAAACGACGATAGAAATTCACCAAGAAATTCAAAGATTGCTTGTTGAAGCTTGTGCATTTGAGGGTTACCGTATACCACAGTCTCTTATGAGCTGATAATATTATTCTTCCCATTCCCATGATGTCAAGTTGGAGGACGTGGATTGGCTGTTGAACCTGGCTGGTTGCAAAGATGAGATGGTTCTGCGTCTCACTCCAGGCAAGGATACATGAGCCTCCCGTGTTTACCCACCAAAATTTAGGTCAATTTAATATTCATCCCAAACATCAACGGGGATTTACCTCAAGTCTAACGATTGTTGGAGGGGGTGAAGAACTACCTGTTCAAAGTCTTGGCGACTGCCCCCTGTGGTGCCCTGACCCGCATCCGAATATGTAGACTCGAAATACACCCTAAATGACTAAATGACCTCCGAAGATGAATCCCAATCTCTTTGCATTACGGGACCTGTTTGGAAGGGTTTCTTTCAAGATTGCCTCAGGCCACGGTCGAGTTGCGCGTACTCTAGGCAGCAAGGATCATTTTCCAGGAGTGGATGGTGTTTTTGGATGGTACTGGAGAACGGGAGCAGGGTGCTTTTATTGATATTGGAGGATGGATGGTTCTTCAGCCAGTCAGCAGACTGAACGTAAACAATCTAATTGATTAATGATAAATCTACAGTAGATATGACATTCCAGTCAAGATGGTGTGCCACCAATGCCGGGCAAAGGAGCTGTGGTGACTTATGCTGTCATTCATCAGCTGGAGACGATCGCCAAGGCAAAACTTGAGTGTTTGATGGGTATGTTTCCTATCCGTGGATGGTTATTGGGATCAAGTGATTTGACTTTCCTGCAGGAGATTATATACAGAAAGTGGGTGAAGTCATGTGTCTGCACCGCAATATATCATAAGCATATGCTGACTACATCTATATACAGTATATAGTAAATGTATATTGTACACAATACTATGCCGCATGCCTCGTTAGAAATGGACTCAAATAAACCGATCGGTTTCTATCAACCCCCTGTCAGGAGACATCATAGACTTCGAAGGGGTGAGTATAAATCTTTTTCCGACCCCGACCCAGATATCCCCGGAGGCCAAGCCAGACAAGTTGAAAATTATTACCTCGGCAACAGTCACTAAGTTGGTGACCGAGGGAAGTAAGGCCGGCAGTGGTCGTTTGGTGGTGACGCGTGAGGGCTTGGAAGCAAGAGAGGTTGCAGCTTTTGGAAAGATGTTTCTGTTCAGGTGTATTATGGTGTATTTCTATCCTTTTTTCTGATCTTGTTGCAACGTTGTTTGCTTTCGTTGTAGCAATTCAATTTGTTTTTGTTGCCTGAATTGCATTGATGTGTGTGTCAGTTAATTTTTTGGGAGGCGTCCCATGTAAACATGTGCAATGGATACAAAAAAAAGATCGCCCACTGCTGCATCCAAAAGGTGGTTGGTGTGGAGTACCAGGCAGGCGGCACAGCCAAGGAGCGAGATATGCAGTTGAGCGGTCCTTGGTTGGCTGAAACTTCAAAAAGGATAGCAGGTTTGCGTAAACAACTACGAACCATCCAAGTCAACTTGCTGCTAAACTTCGAGTATGTGCTTCAATTCTACAACATTTGGTCCCCTCTCATTGTATTGTGCCTTGGAAGATGCTAGGTATTCCCCCAAAGTCAGAAGTTGCAAAGACCTCACTTTCATCTTCCATCATTTCCCAAGCTTCCTCCCAAAAGGAGATGGGCATGGTCCTCGTCGCCACCGGTGGCTTTGCGGGTGACACCTCACCAGCCTCATTGATGGCAAAGTGGGCGCCACAACTATTGCAAATGCCAACCACCAGCACCTCGACTGCCTAGGGTTCCACCACTTGAGTCATTGGTGCAAAAAAACGATGAGGTTGGGATGAAGTCCGTGCAAGCTAGGAAGCAATTTTACATACTGTAGCAGTAGCATTTCCCAATATATTTTACAATTCACAACTGTATTTTTAGTATTTTTCATATTTTTCTCATTCAGCTTTTCCTCATGAGAGACCACAAAGTCCGGGGCTCGGGAGACTTTTTCTGCGAAGTGTGAGTCTGAAGAGGTGATGAACGTACCAACGGAGACGGCATCAGTCTGTGTTCTGATGTGAAGGCTGGGGCTGGGTTGAAGATCATAGAAGTGTCACTATGTGGTTGCAGAACCAGTCCAAAATTGGAGCATCATCCCATAAACCCATCATAAGGCGATAAACCCACCCCCTTACCTGGACGCTGCCCGTCTATCAGTTTAGCAGTTTGTTGGCCGAAGAATCAGGTACTGTGCTTGAGGGGTTTCTTGAGAAGAGAATGGGTGCTTTAAGAGTATTTCAGTGTTGCCCTTGACCACAAAGAAAACTATTGTAATTACTTGTGGAAGAAAACTCACTGCGGAAGGACAATGCTTTTAGATATTGTCACCGATATTAGAAAGGTCTTACTTCCGAATTGGAATGCTAAAGTTCTTGAATCACCCATGGTGTATTGAGATCTATACCACCATACACATGATAGGGCGCTAGGATACTGTGCAAGTATGATGTCCACCTCCCTTTTCCATTTTATAGCTTCGAGTGACCGGTGACTTGAATTGGCAGGCAGCAGTCCAAAACATGAATGCTGTGTCGGTGTACCCGACTGCTGCCATGGTCCCTGGTACCTAGGCATGACCATGTGTGGCTGGAAAGAGATTAGAAATTTAGCAGCGGAAAATCATCCATCCCCTTAAACGTGGATTTGAAGTTCAAGGTGAATACACTTGTAATTATATTCATCTACCCACATACGATATATATATATATATACAATATATCTTGTATGTAGTCTACATATTTATATATACACATGCTTCAGTGTGTTTGTGCGCAACACTGCATGTAAATTTACAACTACATGTAGATAATGACAGGGAGACATGCAGGATTCCTGCACGAGTCCTGGAATCCAGGCAACGAAATATAGACTTCATAAATGTCAGGATCTTTTCCAGCAATGGTGACATGAAAGGTGTTTTTGAAGGTGCCTACTGACTTCTGGACACAGTTTTGCCAAAAGGTGTTGGATTAGATGGTTGGATGCTTCATTGACTTCGGTTGTTGGTGCCACTGACCTCAAACAAGGTCACAGCATGGAATCACCCATAATAGAGGTATGAGTATAGGCACCAGTAGATTCTGGTTTTCCTTTTCCTACACTATACGGCTGGGGATGGTCAGCATCCCCGATCTTAAAGTTGCATACCCGTGTTTGTATCTGCCTATGTATATTCACAAGCATTTTTGCATCAAAGTACACATGAGAACAAGAACAAGTCCTGTTTCAGGAAAAAACCATCAAACCATCCCCTTTGCAGGGAATCCAAAAACCTGGTACGTGCAGTCTTTCGTTGGGTGAGGCATGGAAACCGACAAGTTCAAGATCGTGCTGTCGGACGCCATCGTTGGTGCTGGAGGAAAGTCACATGACGTGAAGTGGGTGGATGTTGCTGGAGACTCAGGGGTTGACACTAAGATGTAGGCCCCACCAAGGTCTCAGGATGCTATTTCAGATTGGAAATTTGACAGCCGTTGTCCACCTAACAACTTGATATTTTATCAAATGTCACACCCAGAATTCAAGTGGTCACGATCAGTTGCTCCCTTGGCCAAGCTGCTCCGGGCCAAAGTTCTATTCTATCAACTCTGAGAATTTGTGTGGATTGAAAGGTTGCGGTGATTTGAGGCACGTACCTCTGTCTAAGATTGCCCTTCGTTTATCGGTTTCATGGAAAAAAGTTGTACAAGCACCGAGGCTATTTCAACTGCATAGTGTCAGATTTAGCGTTTGGATTTTTCATTGCCATGATGAAGGGTTCAATGAGAGGTCCAGATTGTGTGGTAGCTGTGAACAAGAGCACGAGAGTTATGGATGGATGAACATGGATGAACTAAGATCATTGCTCGTGCAGAGCCTAACCGTCTCCAAGGGTTTATTGTTTAGGTCCTAAAACTTGTGGTAGCGAGCTTGTCTCAAACCCATGCCCGTCGGGGCTTTTCAAAGAGAGCTCCTTACACATAGGCATTGCAAAAAAGATGTCGTATCCTACCAAAGAAACCTTGAAACATATATATATATAACATTGAAGGATCATGTATATACCTCAAGCTCACTCAAGCCTTTTATCTTTACCCATCGAGATTCAGCGTCGGGAATTCCAAGGAGTCGGATGACTCAAACGCCCTGTCGGGGGAGAGGGAATTTGGAATAGCTGAAAATCAGGAGGGGGATCCATCCTGCCTCAAAGGGCGATAACTATAGCAGTTTAATGATATCCTGACCTTTAGGAAGAAGTTGGCTTGCCACAACAGATTGGGATTATGACCCCTATACCAACAATTACTGATGGTTTATCCGATTTATCCCCTTTGCCACGCGTCGGAGCGATCAGCCACCTGCACTTTCCCTGAAGCGACGGGGAGTTACCCCAAGGCTGCTCAACGGGGATGGCCTTCAGTTTGTCAGTGAATTGGAGACTGCCCAGACTCGTGCGGATGCCATGTGCCTCGGTGCATGTCCGATCCAGCAACTCATGTCTTTAGGGAACTGTGCTTGGTTTTTTCTTATTTAGGAAATCCTTTTTTCGAATTGTGATATTGTGATTGTTCATTTTTTGCTAGTATTTTCCAACTTGAAGGGATGTTTGACATGCAAAACTCGGATTGACAGGGGATGAAGTATGTAGAGCAGGTGCGGTCTACAGTTCTATTGGTGTAAGTTCACCAGATTTGTTGATGCGAGGCAAGTAGGAACGAACTGCACATGTGCTCGTGTCATTTCGTATCTAGTTTATATACACAAACGAAGTATACATATGTATTGAATGTACATCTATTGCAGGTATAAGTATACATGGATATAGATTGGAGTACTGTACACATATTGTATATGCACAATATCATACGTAAACGTCTCCACAAGTGAACACATACAGTTCGTTTCGTGCAGAGTTGTGGGCGCCAGGTCCAAGAACAAAGGCCCTTTCCGCATTGTGATCTCTGAGAAGGACGCTGAAAGCGTGAAGCTTGGCGGAAGGTCTGGGCAGGTTATGCTTGGCAGACGATTAGTGAGGATATTGAGCTCCTGTAGAACCAATTGCCTGCAGTTACAAAGTGGTTATTATAATGAATGCAAGTACAGGAAGTTCATGACATGGTAGCAATTTATGTATACGTATATGTATATATACAATGGAAAACTATATAACTAATGCTCCGAGTTTCAGAGCACATCCTACCAGCTATAAAAAACACAGGAGCTGTAAATAAATAGGACCGATACAAGCATGTAGGGAAAACTGATATTGGAGGCGCATGCAAGAAGGGGCTTGAGGTTGTCATGAAATCCCTGGGTTTTGCAATGGCAAGGACAAACTCCTTGAATATGTCTTACAGACCCAGAGTTTTTGGGTTTTGTCCCTGTTGTTTGTGCCTTGCTATTCTTTTGCCTCAACCTGCAGACATTCTTCATTGCCTAGAATTGAGGTGTAAATGGCAAAGCTGGAAAATCCATTACTGGTTGGGGAGCATCTGTGGTGTTGTCCTCCCCGGTCTCACTTACCCCCTGAACACATAGGGCTGCGAAGTTTCCTACAGTCGGAACGACAGTGCCCACAACCGGATTGAGCCCAGGAAGTGGCTCTGCGACTTTTATGTGTCCCGCAATGTGATGAAGAAATATGGCAGCGCGGCTCAGTTGGCTAGCGACCCTTGGCAGATGAATGGCATCACAAATCTGAGACACTAACAATCATCGAGTTCTTTTGGCCTTGACTTCATAGCATATGAATCAACATGACTACTGTACTTATTCCGTACACCAAAGTGTCAGCCTTTCACTTTGGGATGTTCTCCGCCAAGAGCTCCCCAATCTTGCTTCCTTCACCTTTTGTAAAACATCCTTGTATCGCCTCAGCTCTTTACAAGGAGATGAAAGTCAGCGCTGGTCAGTTGTCCTCCTTGGGCGCCGGACCTGCTGCTTGGCTGGGATTGAGATCCCATGTGGGCAGTGAACGAGAGAGACAGAGAGAGAGAGAAACGATGTCATTTGCGCATTGGACCTCATCTATCTGAACAAAAAAGGAAACAACATGCAGAAAAGATGAGATCCCTCTCTATCCATCTCTACCCCTCTTTTTGCCAAACAAGCATCTTGAAGAAAACGCCGTGATCCACGACCATATCCCTGCATCTGGGTTTGTCGACTTTCTGACTTGTGTTGTAGCAGATGGGGTTCAACCTTTGAAGGTTTTGGTAGCAATGGTGACCCCTGCTATCTACACCTGCGCCGGTGGTGTGGCCGTTGATCAGGGCAAAGTGCTCACAGGCTGGGTGGAACCATCCACTGTGGGGCAATAGACTTAGAGAAGCTGAAGTGAAAAACACGGGTGTCAAGCAATGTGGATGACACAGTGATGCCCCACTTGACATACTGCAAGAAAGGGGGCTTTTTAATCAAACACCACGTTCAGCGCGACACCTATACTTGCTACGAGGAAGGATCGCACAATACGCGTTCCGAGAACAAACATGTACAGAGGTACATGAAATTGCTAAGAACAACCCCACAGGTTTGTAATTTCAATCCAACGTTTGCAGTGCATTCTGACACCTGGCATTCGAATCGCTCACCGTGAGGCACGGGAGCCCCTGTGCAGGGTCTCTATGCAGCGGGAGAAGTTACATCGTGCCCGTGCCCTCGTGCCCTCGTCTGAGATGATGGAGTTGAAGACTATGAAGGATACCTTGAAATAAACACCAGGGCCAAAATGGATGTGGGTCCTTCCAAGAGAAGTAGAAGTTTCTCTTGCAAGGACGATTTTTCCATTCAACATAGGTTTCTATAGTATGGGGGAAGGTGAGGCTCTTCCAGTGCAGTTACTCCTAAGACCCTTCCTTTGAGTGATGGGGTTTCGCTTGAGGTGCCTGGTCTGCCTCCGGTGTGCCGTTGTTGTACTCCATCTACACTGGACGTCAGGCGGGCGTCACAATGGCAACTGCCTTGGGAGCCTCTGAGAAGGTCTCGGAGCTTTCGTTGGTGGCCAGTGCCATAGCTTTCATCGTGGTGGGGAGGAGAATTCACCCAAAACAGCTTCGGGTGTGCAGTGTGTAGTGTTACATTCTGCATGTGGGTTTTGAAAGGCGGTTACTGAAGGATGGGGTACGAGAGATTTTAAAGAGTGCCAGGGCTTCTTATTGATTCTCTACTGTAGATTTTCGGTGACGTGGCACTGAGATTGTCGATGAGCATCTGCATGGAGAATAGGTTCATTGTAGGAGAGTCTCTTCATTCCTATAATACACACTCCGCGTAGGTGTGTAGATTTGTCCTTCTAACAACATTTAGCTGGCATGGTTATATGCTGCAAATGACCTCAAAATATTAGGGAGCTATCCCCTGAAAAGCTTCACTTCATTCTTGTTGCCCCAAAGTCTGATCCCAATCTTTGGAGAATTTCCTTCGATGTCATTGGTTAGTAGGCAAGGGGAACGGATGAGAAGATTGCCTTCAACACCAAGGCGCTGTGGATAAGAAAGAAGAAGCACCCGCGAAGCCTGAAAAGAAGCCCGAAGACATGACTCGCGAAGAGCTCTTGGACTATTGCAAGGTGGCCATTGGGAGCCAGTGGGAGCCGTTGAGCTCCATTGGTGAAACTGGTGAAAGCTAAAACTGGTGAAAGCCGATTTTTTGCCTATTGTACCATTTTGAAGTGGGGCTTTTCTGTGGATCAGAGCTTTCAATCCAGTTTCATCCAATTCCTACATTTCCTGTAAACCCTTCACAATCATTCAAGCCCACCCGTACGTGTTAAAATGTATTTCTTCGATTTTCTTGGAAACTAGGACTGTTTCATCAACTCGACTTTTCAGATTTTTTTAAAGGAAAACCCTCTGTTGTGAGCATGGGGTACTCATGGAGATCATGAAAACCGTTGAGCCATGTCACCTCCCAAGCCACGCTGCTCACAGGAGCTTGAGTCCCGCCCTGCCGCCGGTCCAGCAGCCCCTGCGGATGCTGGACCACCAGGCGTGACGTTGGAAGAGGTGGCGAAACATAACAAGAAGGACAGATGGGAAGCTGAAAATGGGTTGTTAAGAAAACCTTTCAAAACTGCTCGATGACCCTTGGCAAGTGGAGGGTGGATGCTTTTGGATGTTTTGATTTTGGATTTGATAGGATGAAACACTTTGGTTCTCATATGAATGTTCTAAAGACTGCAATTTTTAGCGGTAGGTAGTGGTTTTTTGAATTGTTGGCTCTTAGGCCCAGAAGCATGGGTTTAAACATTTAAAAACTAGCAAGTTGCCTCAGGTGTGACTCCAAGATCCTCACAGGTGACAATATTTTCAGTGCTGCATCTGCTGGTCCGCGCTTGTAGATGTATTATCGGCAAAATTTGGAGGAAGATGCTATCCAATAACACCTACAAGCAACATGCTTTCACAAAGAAACCCTCTGTTGGGAGTCCCTGTGATTGGGGGTACCCAGTAATTTTGAATGAATCCTGGCAACATGAAGCCATCTCCCTCGAAATTTAGATGTTGGTAGAGCGGGTATGAGTCATCCTCCCAACATGCCGTGATTTCAGGTGAATAAAGTGCAATGAAAATAAATGAAGTTTCTCTTTTCATGCGTCTGCTACATCCGCCAGAGCTTTCATTCCCGCAGGTTGTGTCAGCATCCCCAGTTGCTGCAAGATGGCCTTATCACTTTCGAGTGCTTAACAGCCAATCATCATGTTCTATACTTGGGAAGGGGCCTCTAACAGGTATGTAGCCCACCTTTCTTGACCTTCACCAACCAGAATGGATATGTCTTCCAGGATGATGCTTGGGTGGTGATCAATGGCGAAGCCATCGATGTGACCAAATGGATCTCCATCCATCCTGGAGGAGAACAAGCCATCATGGCATACCTCGGAAAGGACAGGGCAGCGGCCGTTTTTTTGTTTTTGTTTTGGTTGCTTCAAATTGGCTTGGAAGAACTCAATTGATTAAACTTGATGTGAAGGGTAAATGAAGGATACTGAATCCTAAAGGCTTACTGTGTGCTTTTGGCTGTGAAGCTATTTGATCTAGGGGTGACCTCAAATGATGTCACTCCAGGCCCATGGCGACAGAAACGTACATCGGATCAATGCAGAACACACGGACTCAGATGAAATGACTTGTCTCGTATACCCTTAAGCTCTGGCTATACCCTTTTCGTATTCTCCGTATTTTTCCAAACTCTTTTGTCACAACAAATAACTGGGTGACATCAATACTCGACTCTTGTACGCCAACTATGGACCTCCAACCATCACCGTTATGAAGCACGACTGTCCATGGTCATAGGAACTTTGCCTTCTTGGGTGCCTAGAAAACGACAGACGGACTTGTGTCAGGACGCCACAGAAGAGTGGAACATGATCCACAAGCCAGGCTGGGAAGGGTTCCCCAACATATCGCATAGTATAGATATAGATTCAGTGCAAATCTCTCAAACATCCTCAGAAAGTTAGGTGGCTAGTTGGGGGTGCCATGTACGTTGAAGGTTTTTTTGGGTGGCCAGAAATACCGATCATGATGACGACGACGACGACGATCTCTGAAGTTGTTGGGGGCCTAAGAGCCTTCAGGCCCCTAATTAGACGCTACAGTCCTGTTCGTGCTGGATTCTTCTTCAGGGCCCCCTAAGAGGAATCTTCATCCATTACAGACGGATCTTTTTGGTAAGGCACTTCAGGAAACAACATCTTGAAATTCCATGATTCCATTTACCTAAACTCCTGAAGATTGATGGCAGCCATGGCATTTGCAACAAAATGGGGCAGGAACTGTGGAGAAGAATGTCCAGCACTTGACCATGAAGGGCAAAATTGGTGCTGGCGGTGGTGGTGCTGCAGCACCTGCAGCAGGTGGTGGTGGCTTGACTCCTGATGATGTGGCCAAGCACAACAAGAAGGACAGGGAACTGACAGATTCTCCACAAGTGGGAAGCTAGCAGTGAAAAGAAACGCTGTTTAAGGAAAGTTGGTTGAAGACCATCCTCCACCGTCTCAGTCTGGGTTAAATAGATGTTTGAACCGTTTTCTCGGTACAATTTTGCAGTCATAGTGATACAAAGCATGTTTCTACTGTATGTCATACATTGTCACACAGTACTACGGTATTGTCTGAAGTTCTCCCCCAGGTCCTTTTGTTGGAGATTTCACAAGCAGCTCATAGAAGATAAAGTTGCGAATATAATATACGCATCGATTTTCTCAATTTGGGTACATCGTATAGTTGGTTCCACTTCATGTTCACCATTCAGAACCGCTGTTTAGAATCGGGAGGTATTCCTTCAATTCATCATTGCAAAGGAAAATTCACTGTTACATACCAAACCCTGGTGGTTTTGGGCCAGGATGATGCTTGGGTTATCGTGAACGGTGATGCGCTGGATGTCACGAAGTGGATTCCCATTCATCCTGGTGGAGAGCAGGCCGCCAGTCAGTTGAGGAAAGATGGGGAATGTTGGGATGTGAAGACGAAGATGGAGACACAAGAAGCTTAAGAGGTTGGTGTCCCTTATGGTGAGACAAGGCTTGTTTGAAAGATATTTGGTGGTTTGGGGTAGTTTCCGTGAGTGTAATTAATTGAATTGGGGTGTTGCGCAAGGCTGCAAGAGCCGAATTGGAAGCTTGACATTATCACTCCAACTGAAGCTTAACGAAACTCCGATCTCGCACGAGCTCGCCATAGATCTCGGCAATTTCAAAAGATCCAATCTTTGTGGTTTCTTGCAAATCTCGCCACCGAGAGGAATTCTTCTTGTAGTGAATGGCAAATGCTTGTGGGAATTCTGAATTCAAATCGGAAATCCTCCGATGACCATTCTATTTGATGAACCTCCTGAGATACACATGCCAGAATGGAAGGGAAAGAGCAACCCTGCGGGAAACTAAAGAATATGGAACCTGAATGTGATCCCTTGGAAAAGGGCAATCACTTATATACTACTGAGTTGTATTTGTGGGTTCCAGTGTCCATCGTGGTAGTTTTTGGGGATCAGCAAAATTCCATTCTAGGTGATAACCTCAGGAGCAATATTCCTTGACTGTACACCATAGTGCCCTGCAAATCATTCCCACAAAAAAAGACCCTACACAGTCTATACATACTCAGTTCACCTCAGTTCACCTCCTTTCGCCTCCTGAACCAGGCCATTATGGCATACTTGGGAAAGGATGCCACTGAAGAGTGGGTGATGATCCACAAGCCAGGCAAATTTGGGGGTAGCAATTCCCACTCTTTGCCAATGCCATTGGATGTTCCACCTGCCGGGAGTTGGGAAGTCTCAGCTTGATGTCACACTCTCAAATCCCATTGGAAAAAGTCGCTAGGAAATCCAATGAGTTGAATATGTCCATGACCACTTTGTTTGCCAACAATTTCCTAGTAGTGGTGCTCCTGATGCCAGGAACAGTCGAAAAGAACATGCAGCACTTGAAGAACATGGGCAAGGCCAGAGCTGTATCATACATAGTTAAGGTTGTCATAGTATATGACACTGTTTATACACCCACACACACACACACAAGCGCACTGTTTTTTGTGGGCGCCTGTGCATTCCTAGGAGTGATTTGGCATGTGACTCTACACTGCATGGGTCCAAACTATTAGCTCACTCGGGTCTGAAAATATCTCTTCAACATTGGCATGGATACTGTATGGTATTGTGGTATTTGTAGCTTATGACATATCCAGATAGAGTCCGATAGAGTCGATAGAGGTACAATTTGCTAGTTTTGAATCACCAAGGTGCCTTTCATAGCTCATTGTCATGACAATAATATTGGGAATCATAGAAAGTCCCAATCATCGAATTGGTATTCCAACTTCCTCAGGACCTCGAGACCTTAAAAGAAAATACAGCAGATGTCCTGCTGAAGGGTACTCTTTGGTAGTGCAACACATGGAAAGGGCACCATCCACTTTCCGTCTCAGGTTTCCGGTGCAGCTGCAGCCGCTGCACCGGCCGGTGGCGCGGTGGATGATTCTCCACCACCACCAGATGGCAACGGTGGCATCCCAGGTGTAATCGGTGCTTGCAACTTTATTGCAGTGGGCTGGAGGTGGCGCTCTTGAGTTGGTTGTGATGTATGGGTTTGGGATGCTTCGCTGCTCCCCCAAAGATAGGATGAATGATGCTACTCCGGTTGCTTCTGCTTCAGCTGCTTCTGCTACTGCTGCTGCTACTGCTGCTGCTGCTGCTGCTGCTGCTGCTGCTGCTGCTGACGATGACGATGACGATGACGATGACGATGACGATGACGATGACGATGACGATGACGATGACGATGACGATGACG
>OMLO01000839.1_pt1 | contig 22039 bp, 24 predicted proteins | sample 1674811 | NCBI WGS metagenome assembly OMLO01 (sample SAMN06265003, study PRJEB25207) | coral metagenome | isolation source: Coral host | place: Mexico:La Bocana,Puerto Morelos, Mexico | collected 2008-11-13 | reverse complement strand
TATCTTCTGTGCCCGCTCGTTTTGTTACCAGTCATAATCATAAGAAAATTGTCTGTCTTGAGCCAAAACGTATATGTCATGCTCAACCCTTATGTACAACGCCATGTATGAACACATGGCATATCGGGATCAATATGGATCTGTGGTACCATGTCCCATGAAGGCATGCAAGGAATTCCTCATGAATCATTCAAATGCTCAGTTGATGAAGCTATGCTGGGCCCAGGAGTCAAGTAAATTATGGGAAGCCATCAACCATTCGCACGGGGGGATACATGGCAGGAACCTGCAAAATCTCCAAAGTGGGGACTATTTTTTGGGAGGCTGTTCCACTGGCTAGAGTGGCTAAAATGTCATCAAAACACTGCACCTGTGATTCTTCTCAAGCCGTGAGGAATGGAAGGTTTTCTTTCATCCTACACTCTGGCCAGCACAAAACATGAAGCTTGCCACTGAAATCGCAATGAAATCCACCCTGCCTTGAGCACAACCACCCTGGACCTTCAACTTTCATACCCAAACCCGATCAGCAAAACCATCACCATCAAACCCTAACCCCACGAAATCCTTGGTGATATGGATGCTTTCCAACACGCCAGCATCCATAAAGCCCTGCGACCTCGAGTTGAACAAAGTCTTCGGGCTGTTTCCTGTGGCAGCGCCGCTGAAAACCGCTGAAAGTTTCCCTGAGATTTGTGGGAGAAACAAAGTTCAGAAACATCTCTCAGATCGAAGAAAAGTGTTTTCCAAATTCCAAATTTTCGTCTTTCCAAAAAAGGAAAACCCCAAGCCTCCCACGCTTCGTGAGATGTGGATCTAATGAATTGAAATTCAGCACTTTCCATGGATCATCTCCTGAATCTGAGTCCCAAAACTTCCCCCCAAAACGTCCCACGAATCCAAAGCCCCAAAAAACCTGTCGTTTTTGCTACTGACCGTTACCTGGAACCAACATGGAACCAGTATACTAAGTTGCTTACTAAGTCATTCCCCATAAAGCGACAATTTCATAATCCCTTGTGGGGAATTACCAGGTGGAGTTCTACAATGCCCCCCCAAACCGTCGCAGCTTTTGGACCGAACCCCTCCAATAACCCGGTGCAAACACCGTGTTTTTAAAAATGGATCCGCCTTCTTCATCGTCCATATTTTGGAAAAGCCGGAAGGCGGCAGCAAATTTCTTCAACAACTCGCGGGCAATCCGTGCAATACGAATGGACTCTCGCGAATGCTGCTCCACCGTAAGATCGTTCCTAACAACTCAATTCAGGTGGTGGACTTGCTGTGGAGTTTGGATTACATGAGATATCAAGACAACGGTGTAAAAGATACATGTATATATTGTTTTTTTTGTGTATATATATATATATACAATTATGTATATGATATGTATATATTCATATCTAATATATATATATATATGCAGGGCACCCGCATCCTGGGTATCACTTTTTGCAGTGACGCTGACGACACATTGCGACGACACATTCCGGACGGCACACACATGCCCTGATGACACATTGCGACGACCCATTTCCTGACCACACATTACCCCCTGGCGACGCATTCCCCCCTGACGACACATTATGACGACACATTCCCTGACGACACATTACCCCCTGACGACGCATTACCCTGTGACGACGCATTGTGACGACGCATTACCCCCTGACGACGCAGTACCCTGCAGTGACGGCACATTCCCTGACGACCATTACTCCTTGACGACACTTGGCAACGACGCGTTCCCCTTCATGTTGCATGACCCTCCGGATAGACAGGACCCGGACGCTTAGAGTAAAATGGTCGCAAATATGTGGCAAAGAATCACGCACAAAGCGGTTTTTAGATTGCTATTTTTGCTTTGCAAGTTATATAGGTCATGCGTTAGTTGCTGGGTTTTTGATCACCTTGGATTTTTGTTCAACAATGTTTTTGCAAGGTGGGTCTGGGATTACACCCTAGTTTTTTGGTGTGGATCTCCTTAGAAATAGTTGATTCATGTTGATTCAAGAAAGGAACCCTATGGAATTTTACGGCCTGCCAGGTCATTGTTTTCAAAATCTCACAGGACCCACAAAACAATGCAAAACTGACAAAGTTCCGGGACAGTTTCAAATTGTTGTTTAGTTTGTACCTGTTTTCATGTCTCACCTAAACTGGATGTGAAAGAATCAAAGCTTGATATTTCACATTATTTCATCAAACCAATGCATTTGTCTGTACAATTTGTCCCTAAATTCCTTATTCAATTTATTCTTTCTATCCAAACCTCCCAACAAAAGCATATCAAGAGAAAACCATCTCAAATTTCCACAAGCGCTTTTCTTAGCGTCGGCCAGCGATTGCCATCGCCAACAAAATCCCATCCAAATCAACCAACACTTCACCGACTTTTTGTTCATCCACTGCCAATCAGCATCCAGCTGCACCGCATCTGCCTTGCCATGGATTGGGGGTGACAAAAGATTCGACATCAACGTCGAGTGCCAGCCAAAACACATGGGAGAAAAACATGGGTTGACTTTTGAACCATCCAAAAAGTGTGTATCAAAAACATCTATCCACATGTGTGTATGCAAAAAAAATCCATGGAAGCATCGAGGTATACAGTTCTTCATATGGACCGGTGGTGTGATTTGCACCCCAACAAATTTTTATAAAAGTGTATCAATTTGTTTGGAATCTTCTCCAGCTCCATGTTTCCATGGTATTTTCTGCTAAATCAACTTCAGCCCAACCACATCCAGCAGAGCCGAAATGTGGAAAGGCCTAGTCCTTCTTGATCAAGTAGGTGAGGTGGCATCTTCCTCAGCACAAGATATTTTTTTTTCGAAAGCCTTCTTTGGTTGGTGGTTGAACCACCCATTTGAAAAGTATGCAACCGTCAAATTGGATAATTTCGCCTATTTTCGGGATGAAAATATTTAAAGGTGTTTGAAATCACCACCTAGTTATGTTTGCATATGTTACCCTCCCGATCATCAATGGTAGATTGGTGGTTTGGATTGGTAGTTTGGGAATCGAATCGGTACTCCTAAGTAAAATTCCCTTTCATAAAAGGACCCCAGGAATCCAAACCACCAGGCCCCAGACCATCGATTTACGATTACCTTCCGATGATGATTCCCCCAAAAATAACACTGACCATTTGACCATATACAGCGTCAAAAAGGTTGAGCCAAGAAATCATGGTTTGAATATACAAACACGTTCTGCTCCCCAATGGGTGAATTTCACAGTCATAACCTCAAACATCCGGGGATCCAAAGAAAAAAATGAGGTGAGCCATGAAAACATAAAACCTGGCAAAGGATACTTTACCTTGAATCATCCTGGAGACGTTGAATGACGGGATCCTTAGTTCAGGGTTTATATTGAAAAATTCTGACATAACTGGGTAGTATAATACTCTATATGCCCTATCTTTTTTCATTGCTCAGGTGCTTTAGAACAACCATAAATGTATACCCCCGAGCTCCGGCAGCGCCCACGGCTACGAAGCAAAGGGACCGCAGTAGTAGCGGTTGAAATGCATGGCCGTCAAGACACCGGGCCTGCCAAGAAACGTTTTTTTGAAACAAGTCTCTGAACAATGTGGATATACATCTGTAATCAAATGTTATACACATGGATAAATAGATATGGGGGGTTACAATTTCAACTTCAATACTTACATGTATACATGTATACATCTATTTATGTTTAAGCCAAGGCAAAAACATCCCATTATACTTAGCCCAACAAACGTTGCCGGTTGGTTGGCTTTTGCTTCCGGTGAACATCAAACCAAATTTGTCACGGCTTGTCTGCTAAGGCGCCTGTTCTCTGCTTGCACGGGTTTCAACGTCTCCTCGTCCATGTCAAACTGCTGGCAGGTGATGGCCATTACCAGCGCAGTCCTGGACGGAAAGAAAAAGTAAGCAAATCAGTGCTGGATATGTTGAAAGCAATGACTGCTGGATGCACTTATTCAGGCGAAGGCAAAGAAAAGTCTGCCAAGAACAAAAAAAAATCATCCAGTCTTACTGGCCGGTATGAAGAAAGGGAAAGCAGAGCGTAAAAAGTGCTCTAGAGTTCTAGAGCAAACAAGTAGTTGCAAGCAATGGATCGGCAGCTAGGCTGCTTTGTTTTCACTGGTTTTGCAGCAGCCAATTTGGTAGACTTTGCAAGGGGGCATTGCTGACCAGCTCGTGCTTCCTGACCTCCTCATGCCAACCCCAATGGTTCAAGGCATCCTCATCTCCTTTGACCTGGCTCGCCCGAAATGTAGCTGGGCTCTCTCGGGATAAGAACCGGCACCAGAGGACCACAAGCTCGGCACTGCGCACCCGCGCCAGCAAAATGCGCAAATCTTCATGTTGGTGCTGAAGGCCCATGGCGTTGTAGAGCTTAAAGACCTGGCGGTCATCAGGATCTACCAAGGCAAAGCCTGGACGGTCAGAGCGACATTGTGCTTCGACGAAGAGTTCGTTCTGTAGCTCGACCTCCTCTTTCTTGTGCCGCACTACCATGGGCATCAAGCAAGTGCTTGGCGGCTGCAACTCCTCTTGGACAAACAACAAGAACAAGCTATGAGCCACGGCAGATGCCTCCACTGGCGAGGTCCAGGAACTACACATCAACAAGGGGAGGCTTACCGTAATTTCAGTAAACTTGATGTTGATGCACAACGCATCCAAGACGAAATCACGTGCACGCCACAACGTGGCACGGGCTTGCCTGACCAAGTCAGTCTGGATCTCGCCATGATCTGTGTACCTGACTGGGTATCGCCACTGCAAATCTGGGAGCTTTGTTGTCTTGTGCTCGACATCCTCTGAAGTCCTCACGCTCTCCTTGAATGTTTGGGGCCGCTCAAACAGGGAGCCAAATTTCAGAGGCACCTCTCCCTTGCTGGGAGTTGCAGGCGCAAAGGTGGCCATGTATTGGAGAACAACATCCAAAGATGCTGCCCACAATTGCCAGTCTCGATCCAGCTGCGTTGCCTTCCAGGCAGCCGAGGTATAAATGTTGGATGGCCATTGGCACACCTCAGAAATTTTATACCTGTGCTCAACCTGCAGCTGGTCCCAGGTAGCTTGGCAGTACCGGATGAATTCCTGCCATTTGTGTATTTTCTGGAGCTGGCTATCGTGCAAGTTTTGGACCTCCGATTCTAGGCATTCAAGCAGGACATAGCTGCGCTGAGAAGCGCGGGTCAATGCAATGTAGCGCCAGGCAGAGCTCAGCAAGTGTGTGCCTGCATATGTGACGTCCGTCTCGGAGCGTCGAGGTAGATACAGGAAAGCAACATGGGACTCTGAGCCGCCTGCTTGGCTCGGCAAAAAGAATTGCACCGCCTGGATTGAGTTCATGGCTGCCTCTGTCACGGCCAAGCCCAATGTCTGGGCAACAGAGCTGATGCATGCCAGCGCAGACTGCACCAGGTGCTGCTCCAGGAACGTCCTTTGCAACACGTAGAAAGCAATCACAATGATTGAGATCTGGTTCCCTCGTTGACCTGCCACCAATGCTTCCACGCAAAGGGCGTGCACGAAGTGGCTGTAGATTGCCCTGTGGAAAAAAATCTCTCCGCTCACTGACGCCACGTTGGAGCAATGTTCAAACAGCAAGGGAAAGAGAAAGGTGTTTGGGGCATCCTTGTGGCTGCTTGCCTCTTTGCAGTCACCTGTTGCTCGAAGAGCGCCAGTGATCATGCTGCCGTAACGAAAAGTGACTGGCAAAGAAATCTTTGGAATTGATGCCCTTTGTGCCCAAGTAAATGCGGAGTCTTGCTGGATGGAATCTGCAAATTCTTTTTGGGAAGATGGCATATGCTCCTGCAGCCCGTCTCCAAAAAGTGCTGCGTGCTGGCTTCCTGCAATGAGAGCCGACAATTGTAGAAAACTGTCCTGGTGGGCTTCGTCCACCAAGAGAGACTTCAAAGTTCTCTCTTTGAAGCTTTTCACCCACGGTGACAAGTTTCCCAGCATCTTCCTCATGAAGCTGGTTGTGGAGACCAGGACATCGATGGAAGCGAGCACATGGTTCCGAGCAGCTGCCTCAGCCTCATAGACTTGAAGAAAGAGGTACACGTGGAGGAGTGCGTGTAGCAACCTCAGCCTTGCCCACGGCTCATGCCAGGCAGACCAGCTGCTTGGAGCTGCAACAGCAGCGTTGGCGCTTGTAATGCGGCGCTTTGCAGTGTCCACTGCGCCCAAAACAGTCTGGCACGCAGCTTGCGCTCTTTCCTCGATGTACTCCAGCAGCAAATCTTGGGGCTCATTTTCTGGCGTCCACACAACACCCATTGGCGCCACGACGGTGCCTGGCATGGCAGCTTGCAGGATCTTCACGAGCCGCTGGACCATGCTTTTGTTCGGAGCAACCACTGCAATATATTCAGCAGGAGAGCGTGTAGTGGTCCTGCCTGGCCACTTCTGCAAGCACAGTGGTCTTCCCAGCTCCGGCCAAGCAATCCACCAAGGAAAGCTGGTGCCTCAGAACAAAAGTGGCTGCAGCCTGTTGCTCCCAAGTCAAACCTATCTTGAGTTCAGCGCCCGGAGGGCAACTGAAGATGTTGGCCACAGACAGCCCCAACCAGCAACGCAATGGGCCAGCGTTGGTTTGAGGTCTTCCGTGCGGGGCTGCGGAGGAAGCAGCTGCCAAAGCTTGCACATCTGCTGCTCGCTGTTCCTGACAAGGTGTGTTGACACAGGTCTCTGACATGCTTGGGTGGAATTTTATGCTTTATGATCTAAACATCAAAGGACACAGCACCGGTGACACACATTAAAAGAAGACAAATAAACAATTCAACAAAAAGCCATCATATCGGACATGAGTTTCCTGAAGGTTGCGCAATGCATTGCGCAAGCAACCGTAGGCGAACACGAACTCATGCACGCTGGAAGAAATTGCGACCACCACTCTCAAGCTGGCATCTTCAGTTTCGAAAGGCATGGCCGTGTGCTTGGGCAGTAGGGAGAGCCTGGTCAGATCCAAATTAGTCGAGTCGACCAGAAACACTTCACCAATGCCCCATAGTGGAGCTCCTCTCTCCAAGGCTTCCTCCCACCTGTCTCCGAGGGCCACCCAGGCCAGACGTTGGGACCAAGTCTGCACGTCGTAGCCCCTGCTCTCAATTTGCCCTAAGGGCACGAAGAGCTTGAGGTGGGTCTTGTGTTTTGTCAAGAACCCACTGTGCACTGCAGCCACTTCCCCAACTGACACCATCTCGGCCATCCTGTGGCGCAGCATGCTGCGGAGGATGTCCAAACTCGCCGCAGTGCTGATGTTGGGGTTTTGGAAGCCAGGCTCCAACCCTTTAGGCCAAGTCTGGCGCGGAGCTGTGAAGTACTGCTGGGCTCGCTCCCACTGAAGCTCTTCTGGCGCCCCTGGCTGCGCTTGAGTTTGCAAAAAATCTTGCACAGACAGCCCAACTGCTTCCCAAACCATCGCTCCCGGATTGCAGCGAGCAAGCATGGTAGTGAAATCCTTGCGCAGCTCAGTCAGGCGCCTGCGTCTGCTTCTGCTTTGGCTTCGAGGCCCTGCCATTGCACCCAGCACGAGGTCGATGCCTTGGACGCAGGCCTGAAAGAATGAAGCTGTTTCTGGCGTTGCTTCCAACTGTCCCAAAGAGATGGGCTCCAAAGGGCTGCTGGCACTCTCAAATGGCACCATACAAGCTGGGAAGCTTGACAAGGGAACAGCTGCTGAGAACGAGCTGTTCCACAATTGTGGTGTCACTTGGCCCAAAGAGCCCGGAACAACAAGGAATGTCCAGTCGTTCTCTCCGTGGCTTGCTTTGGACAGTGGACACTTCACCCACCGGCCATCTGCTGCGTTGGAGAGCAAGCCCTTAAATGGCTCTGGAAGGCTGCCAGTTGTCGGTGCTTGGAAACATCGGCATCAAGAGCATGGCCATGGCTGAAGGCTGGGAAAGAAAAAAGTCTGAAGTTTTCAAGTGTGTCGATTTGCTGTTAGAAGAGATTATCGTATAGTATGCGCCCTGTTGCGGTGGAATTACTGTGAGAACTTGTATCCATGTAGGCCACTCACGTTGAAGATGCTTTGTGTTCAGCGCCCGTTGGGCAACTGAAGCTGCAGGGAGCCAGTCATGTATGTATAGCGTGGATAGAGGTGTCTGCAGCAACATCGGTCTGAAAGCTTCAAAATCACGTTGAAATCGCAGACTCGTAGCCCTACTTGCCTGCCTCAGTTTCAGCCCGCAAGTCTGGAAGGAGCAGATCGAGCGGCTTGTCGTCACACCTGGCCAGAAAAGAAATTGTCTTATGGAAAGCAAGCCACTGCAATTCAAGAAGCTGCCTCAGAACTGCTTGAGCTGGGAAACTCATCACTGAATGACTGAATGACTGATCTCTGAATTATCCCGGCAAGACACCTTCGAAAGCAAAAAAGAAAACAAGGCAGGGTCGTGATACCACGGACCAATCGGTACACAAGAGGGTCGTGAGGCCACGGACCAATATGTACCTGTGTCAACTCAACAGGCAACAGGACGACAGTTCGACTTTTGTCATATTTGAGCACTCTATGTGTGAGCAGTCTATGTCCTCAAAACTGCTTGAGCCCGGAAACTCATCTCTGAATGACTGAATGACTGATCTCTGAATTTCATACTCCGACAGCTGCTGAAACAATGCCAGGGCTTTGGTCCATCGAGACCGGGGTAAAAAAACCATCACAGCACCATTGGTGACCACATTGCTCTGTAGCGCCTGCGTGAAGAAAATTTATCAAGATTTGATGTGAAGAAAAATCAACATCTACCAGGTGTGTGAATTTAATTGCTGTTAGAAAAGATTATCGTATAGTATGCGCCCTGTTGCGGTGGTATTATTGTGAGAACTTGTATCCATGTAGGCCACGTTGAAGATGCTGTGCGTTCAGCGCCCGTTGGGCAACTGAACCTGCAGGGGGTCAGTCATGTATGTATAGCGTGGATAGGTGTCTGCAGCAACATCGGTCTGAAAGCTTCAAAATCGACTGAATGACTGATCTCTGAATCTCCATACTCCGACAGCTGCTGAAACAATGCCAGGGCTTTGGCCCATCGAGACCGGGGTAAAAAAACCGTCACAGCACCATGGGTGACCACATTGCTCTGTAGCGCCTGTGTGAAGAAAATTTACCCAGGTTTGATGTGAAGAAAACAACATCTACCAGTTGCACAGTTGCAATGTGTTTGTTGATGTCTGTCGAGAAGCACAAAACACAATAAATCTAGGCCACCAAAAATCCTCAGAGCTTCTGGCCATCGGCAATTTCCAGCTGCAATGTCTTTCAAGTCCCTCATCGCAGCTTTTCACTCTTTACTCAATTGCGTTTGGTAGCTCCGTGGCGTATACAAGGGCATGCGCTGGATGTCTTTGTGTGCCGAGGAAACGAGAGACACGGACAGTGGGAGATGTCAAACAAAAACCGGAATCTGGTCGGACAAATATTTGAATCCATGGTTAATGGGTATGACGTATAGGTGGAAACAACTAAATAGTAGATCATATAATACATGTGTATATATACGTATATATCTAGATATAAATATATTTTATGTGTGTGTTGTACATTTTGACATGAAAATGCGCGTCGCGCCACAGCGGCGAGCCATTTTTAATGTTTCTGCTGAACAGCTACATCCGGAACTAGGAATCATTGAAAAAACACAGCGATTCGCGACTTTCCTAACATTTGCCGCATGTGTATCTTCTTTCCAGTGGCTCTACTCGCGCGTTGATCGTCTTTCTGCTGTCTACTCGCGTGTTGATCGTCTTTCTGCTGACTTGACTTCAGCTTTTCAACTGTCCATTCACAAAAGTCTACCGTTTTTGGTGTTTGTGGTGACCAGAGGACAAGTGCAAACACAGGTGGCTTTCATCTCGTTGACCTTGCTTGTTTTGAAGTGTTTGAAGGATCGCGAAGTCTGTCCGCTGAGTGCCACGCGGTTGGACATCTTTGGGCTTGTTTGCCATGGCGACGCCTTCTTCACGATGCCTCGCGGAAGCTGTTCTGTGAAGCTGTTGGGGTTCCCTTCTTTGTTTGACTTCCTTGAATTGATTTTCTTTTTTGTTTGATTGAACAATGTACCAGTCGATGTGAAAACAAAACAAGTCTTTTTACAACGAAACGGTCTGATGGAGAAGCACTCCGTGTCCAATACCGAGAGAGCTTACACTGCTCTCCAAATCCGAATTTTTTAGTCCGCCGTTGCCGGCCGGTTGTGGACTGGAACAGAAGCTACTTCTTGCAGAAGGGCTTGGCTGACTGACTCACCCCCCACACCTGGGAAACCTTGCGTTTGCTGTGGCATCTCTACTTGCAGTTTGTCTGCTAAAGCCGTCCAGGTCCAACCTTCAGCCCGTACATCGTAGACACGTGCGATGGCAACGCTGTCAAAAGCAAAGGCGCCGTGCAAATAGTCCAGGAAAGGTTGATGCAAATGGCCAGCCATCGTTTTCAAATACACAGTGGCCTGGTTGGGCGGTTGATTGCGGATAGCGGAAGCTGCAAGAATGGCCACACCATGTACTTCACCGAAGCGTTGTCCAGAAGGCCCGAAGACCAAAAGCTTCTGCGGAGCTGCAAAGCTGAGTTGGTTGGTTGGAGTTGACTGGTACCGCTGGACCTCTACCCACTTCTGCCCGCTTGCTAGAGCTTCGCTCCACTCTGGTTTCAAGATCCTGCGGAAGACTTGCATCTTCTTCCGTAGTGTTTGAAAATGCCTGGGCTTTGGCTTTTTTGTGCTGGTGGGCTGATGGTCCGGGTTTGCAAGGTGCGCGTCTGGAAAAAACCTGCCCCTAGCATCTAAATCCGCTGTTGCATCAGTATGGTCTGCCATGGAGTGGAAAGGCTTTCGCAATGCTGCCAATAGGTCCTCCCTTCGCCTGTCGTCTTGATTGAAACTCATTGCAATGTGCAACAGTGCGTCTGACGATTCTTTCAGAAGTGCGTCATGCCTCGTCCAGCCTGGAAGACTTGGCCCATTGAAATGCAAGTAAATGACTCTCAAAAATGCTAACTGCGAGAGAAAAGAAAACCACTCTTCGGATACGCTTCTTGTCTGGGGCGGAAACATGGCCTGGACTATTGCCCAGAGCCGCTCTACTGGAATTGTCCCTGATTGCATTCGCAATCCGGCTTGGAGCATGGCAAGCGCTGCCCGTCTCCATCTCCACAAGCCTTGCAGCCTCAGCGGCCGCAACAGCCTCCGGTAGTGTAGCTCCACCTTTGCGGTCATAATGCTATGCTTGTGAACCTTTTTCCGCTGGATCTTCACATGTTGGGCTTGCACCCGCAAACGAACAATACGACGACATCGATGCCGCAAGGGTTTGACTTCTCGGCGTCCACTTCGGTACCAACGCCGGATTTTCTTGATCTCACACTTGAAGTCTGCAAGGGTGCGGAAATTGTAGAAACCGGCCCTGAGGCTCAGTGAAACATTCAGGCGCCTTGCCAGTCTTGCGACGACTCCTCTAGGTGGCCAGGCCTGGAAGTGCTCCTTCCAAACTGGGTGTGTGAGAACATCGTCACGCTGCAGGAACTGCTCTAGAATGGCCCTACCTTGTGCATCTGCATCAACATTGGCCAGCCAAGCCTTAACGTCCAAAGCCACCCCCTGCTTCAGCAACTCCACCGCTGCAGGCGTCATCTCCTCAGCGGCTGGCGCATCAGGTGGAAGGTCTGGCGGGAGAGGCGCGCTCAACCGGTCGATGCAAACCTCAGCTTGCTGACGTTTATTATCGGTCTAATACTAGCAAGCCTGCACATAGCTAAAACACACTATATGTATACTGACCGAAAAAAAATCTGATCGCACAGCCAAAGGACAGCATGGTCAAAGTAAATGTCGGCAAAATCTTGCCCCAGGTTTGGCAAAGCGCGTCGCAGATTGATGAGGTCATGCATTGGCTCACCCGTCACCATTGTGTTGTCAAACACCTGGCCCGCATGGTCTCTATTGATTTTGCACACGTCGCCCTTGGCGGTGTGGCTATCAAACCCTACCTCTTGAGCACACCAAACTCTGTCGTAAATCCTTGGCCAAAGGTTACGGTGTTTGTTGTAAGTGTCAGTTGCATGCACAGTTGGTCTGGACTCTGCCCAGGACATCCCAAATGTCATTCGTATGCCCTTCGCCGACTGTAGGTATGGTTCCAAATCTGCTGCTTGGTCTTCAAAAGATTCTCCGGGTTTGAGCACGAACGGCTTCAATAGGCTTCCGTCAGTGCCGCACCATGCCAGAATGCATGTGTACGGTCGCCGCTGCCCGGTAGCATGGTCTGGGTCACGCTGAAAGACTCTGCTGGCCAAGTCATAGTGACCATCACCACGGATGATTGACATGTTATAGAGGGCCTGGCGTTTGACAAGCATGTCAACTTGCTCCTCCACAAACAAGGAGAAGGCCTTTAAGGCGATGGCTCGGAGCTCTTCTACTGTGGGCAGGGCAAGAGCCAAAGCGCCAACACTGGTTGGCGAGACCTGGCAGCGACCACGGAGAATTCGCTCCAGCATGCATGTCTGGGCAGAATCCTGAAGCCTCCTCCTGACCGTTCGCAAGTTGAAGGTCGCATAGATGTTCTGCAAGAGCCAAAGAAGATAAGTGCTCGTCATGAAACGGAACCTTGCTGTGAGCAGACCCCTGGCGCACAACGATGTCTGGCACGCAGCGAGCAACATCATCTGGACCTGGTTTGAAATTATTCGACCAACCGGCCTTGGCACATGTAAGACAACGCCTGGATCGCATGTCCAGCAGTTTGGGAACAGGAACGTCCAACAAAAACGTTGGCTCGAGGCTGTGTTCCCTGGCTACTAGTTTGTGTTCCGGATTCTGGTCTACGTGCCGCACAGCATCGAAGGATAAAATCTCAATGGCCCCCTGGCCTTCAGCGAACAGATTCATGTCCTCAGCTGGCATCGTTGGCAAATCAATGCAAGTGGCAGCGACCGAGCTCAAGCCACCCCAAGTCTCCAGTAAATTGCGCACACAATGCACCTTGGCAGCTGCAGCGTCAAACCTTTTCAAATAGACGCTGTCCCGGACAAAGCCAACCACCTGCCAACTCAGACCTACGCCCTCCAAATCTTTCCAAGTGCAGGTAGAGGCACGGCGGCGCTGGAGAACTGCCTCCGCCCCTTGGGGTGGATCTTTTGCTTGTGTTGCTATGATGGGCACGACATGGGCCATCCAGACGTTTCTACGCTGGAACGTGTGCACAATCAACACCTCATCCTGGTCGCGCACGGCCGTGAGGCCTGCAGCAGGATAGAGGGCCTGCTTCACTGATACATCTTTCTGCGACGTGCAAGGTCTGAACAAAGACGCGTCCCGCAATTGCTGGTACACAGCCAGCGTTCTTCCTTGAACCATTCTGCGGCCCATTTCTGCAATCTCTTCAGCTCTCCGCTTGGGCTTTCCGGCTGGAGGAGTCTGGCATGGTTCTGGACACTCTGCACGCCTTTGGCCTCCCGCTCGGAAAGCGCGGGAAACATTACATCTCTGGGCTACCTTGCTTTTCTTTGTCCACTTCCTGCATTTCCACCTGTGTTGCTTGCAGCCCTCCTGCTTCATCACTACCAAGCCGTGGTAGCCGCAGCCATGGCATATGGGAACAGCGCCCGGAGGGCAACTGGCAACCTGAAGAAGGTATCCGTTCGCTAACGCATGCGTGGCCCAATCTTGTTTCTTTGCTACATGGCTGTCTTTGGGCTTTCAGAGGCTGCAGCTGGTGCGTGCCAAATAAAAAAAGGAGGGGGCGTTCGTTTCCTAACACCAACTGCTGACTCAATCCCGTTTCTTTGCTACATGGCTGTCTTTGGGCTTTCAGAGGCTGCAGCTGGCGCGGGCCAAATCAAAAAAAAGAGGAAGCGTTCATTCACTCATCCTAACACCAACTGCTGACAAACCGTGAGAGCCTCCGTCTGCTCGAATACTCGCAAGTCTGAAGCCCGCACACAAAGCCGTCCGCTGCTCATACCTGGCCGGCCAGTTTGCCAAACAAACACTTTCATTGTAAGGTTCTTTCAATGATTCCTGTTCAGAACTACCCATAGCCGTTTAGGGCCCGAACAAAATCTCCGTCGAGCCTGAGGGGCGCAGCGCCTGCATGCCGACGCAGCGGGCACTGCTACTGTCAAGAACGAGCACATTAGCTTGGATTGGATTGAATACAGCGGCAAGGCCAAGTCTTTTCTCCAGCGATGCTACCGGCAGTCTGAACTAATTAAGGGCTAGCCGTACTCAATGCACCCCTTGCCCTCACCACGCACTGCTGCACTCTCACTTGCAATTCATCGTCGCCATGATGGTGAAGGTGGCTCAAAAAATTGTGGACCTCATGCAATGCATCAGCTGCTTCTACTACCCCATCAGCTTCCTCACAGCGCCTTCTTTTGGGCTTGGCCACTGCCAGCAAATCTGTCCACTCTTCGTAGCCGGGCCCGTTGCTCTTCTTGCACAAGCGCAAGACAACGTGGTTTTTGCGGACAGAGAATGAAGATAGGTCTGGATCAATGTCATTTTGAAGATCGTCACGGAAGAACCTCCAATCCTGACCTTTCAAATTCAGGACTTGTAAGTCAACAGCATCACGTCGGAAAGAGCAATGAATCTCTTGGGCGTTTTTGCTCTCCACGCCGACCAGGCGAATCTGAACTGTGACAAAAGCTTCGCTGCTATCGCCTAAATCCACATTGAATCTGGTAATCTGCTGCCACGACGCCATGCCGCCAGTGTAGATGAGTATATAACAGCCCAAAAAATTGCGCTTTGTGAACAAGAGTGTTGGGGTCGCGCGCGCTTTGCCTCGGAACTGCTACTACAAACTGCTGCGGAATCAGGGGAGGAAAGTTTCCAACTACCAAAATTGAGCAATCTGGACATGGAACAATGAACCACTTGCAGGCACGCGCGCACTACAAAACAGTCGCCCCTTCCTTTTGGACTTTGTGGCTGAGTTAGTATATAAGTATGGCCGTCAAGATCTTAGTCTTACAAGTGGGCCTAACCCGGTCAAAATTCCGCATGTTCCTAGATCGACTAAAGCCCTTCCCTCATATCTGGCTCAAGCTCTGCTCTTCAAAATTCGAGCCGGTGGCTCAACCTGAAAAATCATTTGCACTCAATCGCAGCCTGCGCTGCTCCTGCTCTGCCTTCTCATCTGCCTGAATCTCGCTAAGGCCTCGTTTTTTGGCCAGGATGCCAGACCTGCCCGTCACTGAAGATCCTCCGTTCCGTTTGGCAGCTCGCTGGGTAAAGGACGCAGCTGTGTGTTGACGAGCGGAAGGCTCATAGAAGTCCAAGAGATGATGATCAGCCAAGTGCTTCATGGCTTTCTCAATCTTGTCACTCAGATTGCCCTTGTAGCTTTCACTTCGCTTGTTCTTGAGCCAGCAGCGAACATCTGCAGAAGTAAACCATGTGTTGTGGGGCGCGCGGACCATCAGAGTCTTCATGAGTGTGTCCTCGTGGGTAGCTTCTGGGAGAGAGGACTCCACTGCCACGCAAAGGACTGCAGTGTGCGCAGCGTTTCCTCGCCTCTCAGAAGAGGATGCCTCTTCTTGCTTCAGTGTTGCAAACCTGTAGCTAGCAAAGTGCGTTCGCACCTGGCAAATCCACTTGTGAAGCGCGCAGGTAAACTCATCCAGGGACATGGACTGGCGCTCCAGAGGGGCAACGCATGCCTGGGACATAGATTGCAGAAATTGAGTTGCCCGAAACACCTTGTGACAGTCCCTCAAAATGTCACTGTGCCAAAACATCAACTTGCTCTTGTAGACCACAGGCATTCTCGTCTCTTCCAAGAAGTCGGTAATGGCGCTCTTCACGGCCTGGTACATGGACAGCGCCCTGCCACCCAGCGCCAGTTGCACTGGCGGCGCGGATGCCCAGTTCTCATGCATCCATGTGTGCCAGGCAGTCACCAAATCCTCGCTAGCTTGGCTACGCTGCGAGTCATGGGTGTGCATATCCGCAAGGCACCAAACCTGCTTCAGCCTCTTCTGGAACCCATGCACTTTTGGCTGCACAATCTGCTCAACCACCTCAGTCTGGCCAGCTGCTTTCAATAGAAACTGGTACTTCTCAAGGGAAGTTTTGCTATGACCAGTGGCGCTGCCATCATACTCAGATTGCGTCCATGTGTTTAACTTCGTCATGGAGACAAAATGTATGCCCGCCTCTTTGTCCGACATAGTGGTGTCAAAGGTGTTCGCAGCTTCGTCTGTGCTGACCCCGCACCTTCCAAACTCTTGCAAGCAATTTCTGACACCTTTTGTCGTACAGTCTGTTGTCAGAACGGACTTGTCGGCAAATTCTTGGCTTGCGCCTGGCACTGAAGTGAGCCATTCATCTGTCATCTTAATCAAAGCACTCTTCCTGGTTGATGAAGCAGAACCGACGATCACTGGGCTGCCAGGGCTGATGTCATGGTGGCTGCGGCGATTGTGGGTGAGTGTGGTGCCTGGAGCCTCCAAAAACCCGATGTTGCATTCCACGCAACCTAGCAAGGCCTCCGTTGCAACTCCTTTGGCCCGGGCCACAGTATGCATGGCTTCGGCCATGGGTGTGGCGGTGCAAAGCCGCACATCAAAGTCCTCCTCCTCACTCAATTGTCGGTGGTTCCTTTTGTCCTCCCAGGCTTGCTTCAAATTGGACTTGACCAAATCATAGACACTCTCTTTGTTCTTCAGGTCATTAAACATGCGGTCAGGGAACAGAAGCCTGTCCAGCTCTGCAGCGTCTGATGTCTCCTTGATTTTGGCCCACAGTCCAACAACAGGGTCCTTGAGAAGGTTGTCTCCTACTTCCTCCTCCACCAAAGCATCCTCGAAGCACAACCCCCTTGGATCACAAGCGACTCGTTTCTCAGATTGCGTTTGGCTAGGAGTTGTACGGGGGCTGGGTTGGCCGAGGGACGGCTGCGAAGGCGGCGGGGTCAAGCACTTCTGTGGGTCAGCGCCCGGAGGGCAACTGGCATTCTCCTCCATGGCGGAACGCTCAACCTGGAAGACAACCCCCTTGAAATGCAACGCTAGCAAAATGCTGTGGAAATAGCAATCGCCCGCATCCCGGACCCTTTCTTCTAGGAAAGCAACATTCCCCACGCGCCCTTCCACGGCCATGGCCATATCTCTCCATTTGGTGGAGGAAGACACCTTGACTTCATATTCGGCCTTGCACTTGGCCGGAAGCAAGGGCATGAAATGACAGCCGCCTGTTGCCCCTTCATGGAATGTGTTGCTCACCCCTCCCGTTACCAAGACGCAAGCTTCTTCAACGTCTGGCACCTGGAACTCTGGGTCTCTGAAGTAAGTAGCAGGGACCACGACAAATTCCATCGGCAAGCCTGATGGAGACTGCTTCAGCAAGAACGGCCGCATATGCTCCCAATCATCTTGCCGACCCCAGCGAGGGCTGGAGCTGCTCATTTGAGTGGGCAGCCAATCAAGTTCTGCGCGGCCATCTGCCAAAGCTTCGCGGAGCAAGGCAATTCCGTCTTCATGGCTCTTCAAGCCACAAACTGGCAGTAAGTCACTTTCAAGCTCAAGCGCCGCATCAGAGGCCAGCGGCGCAGCAGCAGCCTCAGCGGCGACCAGCTCCTCTTCCACCATACCGCAAGCAACCGCGGCTTCGAAAGACGACCTCAAAGCAGAATCGGATAGGTCCGAGCAGTGGGACATTCGATCTGGAGTAGCGTCCATGGCTGGTATCAGCGCCCGCGGGGCAACTACTTGAAAGTAACCTCGTTGACGCTACCGGTTTGATCCTGAGGCTCGGCCGGGCCGTTCCAGTTCACGCCTCTTATCACTTGCTATGCTCTACTTTACTTTACTCTTCTCTACATTCAACACATCTCAGACATCACACGTTACTTAACAGAAAATACAAGGCAAATGCAAGATTAACCTGAATGCAAAGGAATGCAAAGTTTCACACCGCACTGATGTTTTGGCACCGGTACTGCACAGTTGGACTCAAAGGTTTCACTTCTCTTCAGATCCTGCAATGGCAAAAATGAAATAATCCTCTTCAAACATGAAACAACATCCATAAGGTGGTCCTTCAACACCATCACTAGTAGCACTGGAGGACCTGAAAAAATATGTCTACTACAAAGCTTTCAGCAAAATGGTGGCTCCAAACTAAGATGCAAACTGCAACCGTTGCTGTAGCAACAGCTCTGCCAGCACCGGGGTGTTCTCCATCGGGGTTCCTTGCCAAACTACAAGGTGATTGTGTGCAACAATCAGAAAATGAGTCATGAAGTCCTGTCAAGATGATGACTCCATCTTCCACAGTTGGACCTGCAGGTGCGCTAGCTCATCTGTATAAAGTGAACCCTTCCGTGAGTGCAGAAATATTTTGTAACTCTATAGGCCTTCTCCTTGAACTGCTGCATCTTGGTGTGCAACATCAGCTCCTGCATGTCAATCAAATGATGGTAAAAATTTAGAAAGTCGAAGATGAAGTCCTGCTTCTTTCGGTTCTTCCCCAACTCTTTGATTGCTGCCTCAAAAATATGGAAAGAGAAACATCTGATGTGTTTTCAGTTGGAGACCCCAAACAAATTAGGCAAGAAACTGCTAGAAGCATCTTTGAAAACCAAGTTCTTCTTCGGCGGTGGACCCTTGAAGGCAGGAGGACTCTTCTTTGGAGGCAATGTATTGCCAATCCCTCTTATCACATTTCGAGCCCAAATTTGGCAACTTGGACATTGCAGCTGGCAGCAACTGCAAAAAAGCTCTTGAAGCTGATCAGAGCCATCCACTTTGATGTATCCATGCCACCCCCGATGCTGCAAACCTTTACCACTACAGGTTCCTGTGTGCCCGGGAAAAGTCGCCATGAGAACACCTCTCAAAAACCGAGTTTGAGCCGCTTGTGCTGAAGGAACGTCGGATAAATCTGGAGAACCAAAGCCAAAAACTGACAGCAAACGAAAGAAGTCGTGTAATTATACAAGAGCTCTCATGTTGCCTGCTCTGCGGAAAACGTGTTCTTCTGCTTTGCCCTTTCTGTGCAACACGCCTATAGGATCCAGACTACACCTATAACTTACTGCCCCCGATTCTCACTACTGGTCAAGTGACTCAACGACAGGAACAATGAAGACAGCACTGGCAATGTTCCCACTGCAGCACTGCTGCTGGAAGGAAGCAGTTGGGGCAATGGCGGTGGCTGCTGCCCCTCGATTTGCTTTCCTTTCTTGTTTGGATCGCAACCGGGGCTAGCATTGTAGCGCTGCTGCCATGCTCTAGGTTCATCTGTAATCCATGAGCCACAGGCACACTGCTGTCTGGGTTTGCCCTTGCCTTTCTTCTGAGCACAGTACTGGCTGCTCCACTGATGTTGTTCCAATGCATGCTCACTGCCAAACCTGCGGCTGCAATGCTGGCATCGGAAAAGCAAGTTTCCCAACTGGGCCGTTGCAGCCTCCCTTGAGGTAGAAGGTGCCTCTTGTAGCCTGATTCCACGGGCCTGACTGTCCACATGTCGCTGTTCCCGGCGCCGTGTTGCTCGGGTGGAGCGCTTGTCTTCTTCAGACCTGTGTTTGTATTCTTTTCTTCTTCTCTGACGATCTCGGCTCACCTTGTGATCATCCCTCTTGCGCCTGCGGCTGTGGCTTCGGCGCTTGTTTCTCCTTCTTCTGGATCTGCTTCGATCCTTCTTCCGGATCTGTGGGTCAGCGCCCAGAGGGCAACTGGCATTGGCGCTGCTCCTGGTCTGGTCTTTATCCCTGCAACTCTTGCTTCTTGCGCTTCTCCCACGGGCAGGACTGCGGCCCCTCACAGGTCTTTGTGAAAGGCTGGCAGGAGCTGCTGGTGGCGCTGGCGGCATATTTTGGGGCTGCACAGTAGTTTCTGACTCTGATTCCTCACCCTCCAGGTCATCTTCGTAGCTGTACTCCTCATCCGCTTCATGTTGCTCTTCCTTGGGTGCGGGCATGGCTCCGTGAAGGCCTGCAACGCAAAGTGAAATCGAATGGTTATAAGGTTCGGATGAATCATTGTAAGCAGAAAAACTAAACTTATTCCATCACAAAGCCACCGCTACCGTCTCAAGGAATAAGCCAATGAAAAAAATAACGAAATGATGAACTATGAACTCGGAATCAACTCGGGGCGATTCAAAAAATTGCAGGCTAAAGAATGTAAAAGGCTTCTGGAGGATTCTACGTCACCCCCCGCTGCGCCAATCGGTAGCAGGTGGCAGGCTCAATGTGAAGCCCCCCCTGCGCCAACTGGTAGCAGGTGGTAGGATCAAGATAAACTTGGGAAGGCCCAAGGCCATTCACACCCAAGCAAACACAAAAAGATTGATATTTCACAACCAATACCCAGATCCCAAACCAAAAACATAGAGCTAACATAGTGTATCTGCCCGGCCTGGCAAGGTCCAAAAGCCTAAAGTTGGCGGGGCTCGGACCGTTTGAGCTTGAAACTTTGATGGCGCGCCACAAAGATAGGCTGTCAATCCTGAACAGGTTGAACAATACATGACATGTGAAATTTTGAAATGAATAATCACGAAGGTGATGTTCAATTATTGACTGTGAAAATACACTTCTACATGACACACAAAGCCTCAAAGTGCTGAAAACTCAGCACATTTTTTGCACATGAACAGGATGCTTTGATACACAAGCCGTCATCTATATCAGGGACTCGGTGAAACCTGCCAGCAGTGTTCATCTGTGTCAGGGGCTTGGTGCACACTGTGGACTGTGGACTGTGGCATTTCCACTGCCACGAACCACAGTCCCTCATACTTCTTCTTCACTGGTGCTGAACCTGCTACTGTTGGCAGCTGCGCTCACGGCCTGCAGCTGCTACTGGCTTTCATCTTCCGCAACACCTTGAGGCCACGAGAAGGGTGACATGGGAACGGGACCCTGGCGGCTACAGTTGTCACGGCCAAAGTCTTCTCAGCAGTGCGATTCTTTTTGGTCCTCTTCTTCGAAGCCACCATGCCGTGCACCTTGGCGACTGCCTCTCTCAAGTTGCTGAGACCGTCATTGATACGGCGCAACTGCTCCAACTGCGTATGTTGCAGAGTAAGTATCTGGCAAAGGAAACTCTTATCGACTGCCGTGTAGGGCGTAGGCTTTCCCTTTTCTTGGTCCACAGAACTCTCACTGCTGCAGTCGTCGCTGCGGCTGCTGTCTGTCATCTCCCAGACACTGGACGCTGAATCAACACCGCCAGATCCAGATCCGCTGCCAGAGGCTGGAGCTGTCATCGCCTTTCAGGTCCCAGGTTTCAAACACTTGAGTTGAGTTGGGGGCCGGCTTTCAAGGAAACAGCTACGGAACAAGAAAGCAGAGCTGCAAAACCACAAGTTTAGAAATCTGAATCTTGCGACTGTGACTCTTTGATCTGCTTGCTTTCTAACGATGAACTGAACACAGACATGTCCAAACTTGGATTGCTAACAAAAGGCCACAATGAAAGCTGGATTGCGAACACACATCAGGCATCACATCAGGTTCATGACATTTGGCCTCTGTGAGTCACTGCTGAGCCGGCGCGAGCAAAAAAGGAACCTAAATCAGATGGGCTGTGACAAGGTCACGAACACAAGATGAAACTGCATCGGCACTAGCTGCGGAATTAAGAGTCTTATTTCCGCAACTTCAAATCTGAGGCTCACGCGAAAACTTGCCAGCCACGCCTGAATGTTATAGAGAATATGTCCGGCGGTTAATTCCGACTCTGCCACGCGAAACCGACGCGATCCACAAGGGAAATCAAATAAGTCCATTCTCTCTCAAAACACGCTAGCGTTCAAATGGGTATACTGCATTAAAAAGAACAAAGTCTCCCCAGTAGCAGCTACATGGCATGTAACAAAAGACCCTGCAATCTTTAATTTACATGATCAAATGTTTTTTTGCGCGCAGCGCCCGGAGGGCAACTGTGTAGAGCCGAACACAAGATGAAACTGCATCGGCACCAGCTGCGGAATTAAGAGTCTTATTTCCGCAACTTCAAATCTGAGGCTCACGCGAAAACTTGCCAGCCACGCCTGAAT
>OMLO01000838.1_pt1 | contig 22047 bp, 12 predicted proteins | sample 1674811 | NCBI WGS metagenome assembly OMLO01 (sample SAMN06265003, study PRJEB25207) | coral metagenome | isolation source: Coral host | place: Mexico:La Bocana,Puerto Morelos, Mexico | collected 2008-11-13 | reverse complement strand
TAAAATGAAACACGCGTCGTTTTCGTTTGTCTTTTGTTTTTGATGTCGTGATTCCTCAACATCGTTCACAAGATCGGGGCTTCCTGTGCCCGAGGAGCAACCAACCATGTCGTTTTCGTGTAAAAATTAAACGTGCGTACGGAAACGTGTTGACTCATTCAGGTTAAACAGGTTCTTTAGTCCAGGTTATACAGGTTTATACAGGTTCTTTAGCGAAATTTAATCACTGATTTTCCAGTTGGACGGTACCGTTGCCCTTTATTGTTTGGTTTCTTTTCTTGTTGTCTTCTGACCTTTTCAAAGGCTGTATCCCGTGTGATCAGATGTCAGAATCTCATATCCTTTCCATTGTTTGTACCGTTTTCTTTTCCAGACTTCTTGTTTTCATGTCTTTGAAGGAAATGTTATTGCATCAGTCTCTCCGAGTAAATTCTGTATTGTTTTGCCCTTATCGTTACCTAGTGGAGAAAGCAATTGTATAAAAGACTTTTACTTGTGGATTAATTGTACATAAATTATATGAATTTATAGACGCTAAAGTTGAATGAAATAGAAATTGTGACTCGACCAGTGACATAGGCCACTGGGACTATGCCTCCCCTGGGATACTCCCAGATAAATTGGGTGAGTTGTTTGGCCTGCTCCCCAAAACCCTTACCCCATTTCAGACCGATGTGGAAGGCATTTTAAAAGGGCGTTTGTTGCTGGTCTTATCGGTAATGGCGAAAAAGTAGTTTCTTCTAAAAACATACCCAATTCAAGACTAGGATGCAAAAACATACCCTGTTTGAGACCAAACTGACCAAAATCAATACCCTATGAACATAACAGCTAAAGAACCATACTCAGTGTCCGCACATACTTATATGGGGAGCCCATTTAGGAAGTACCCCCCGGTATGCGTTTTCCTAGGGCTTACGTCACTGGTTTAACATCTTTATATAGATTTAAGGATTAAAGTCATATTTTATCTTGGTAGCCAAAAGTAATTTTTGATTTTAAACTACGAGAGTTTTTTGTAGAGGTGCGTTTATGACAATGCATTTTATTATGTTTTTTTAGAATTAAAACGATAATGTGGAAAGCAAAGTTAATTTAATACTTAATAGCAGTTTAGAAATCGGCTCGGAAACTGCTATAAATAAAACGCTTTCAAAACCTCTACTTCAACTGTACATATGTTCAAAAAAACTTTCGATTTAAATTAGAGATATCAAGAAATTAATAACTAAAGATTCTTCTAATATATTATTTATTGACAATCGTGTTGATTATTCCTGTCGCATGCTACCTGGGGGGGGGAACTTTTACTCCTTGTAAAATTTAAACTATCAAGTAAAAAACAATTAAACAGAGAAATTACAACTAATTAGTTTTTAAGAGTTATTTGGAGATTTAATCTATCGTTTAGTTAGTCGCTTTTCCAACTCGTGGAAATCGGTCACGTAGTGTGACGGAACTACTATTGCGTGACTGGCCGCGCCTTCCCTGTAGTTTGTCACACAATGGTAACCATTTGGCAGCCTGCCGGTGATTTTTGGACTAAACCACACATTATCCAAAAAAAAAAAAAATAATATATTAAATACAATAAGAAAAGACAGTTGCTTGTTAAGACTGCAGTTCAAGTTACTGTATTTATTGCATTTTGTGTTCCATATTTAACCTGTTCGAGTTACGCCGCGTTTTCTGTACAAAGAAACGCTTACTGTTCGCTTTAGGGATGGATGGCACCTTAATCCAAGACTTGTTCGCACCTCCCATTCTTATCTTGCCCATCGAGAAGTAGTTTGAAGCTGGCCATCATCCATGGTTTGTTATATTCGTCGAGGAGTCCGTCCCGTTTTGTTGCTCTTTTATTTTTTTGACTTTCAATTCTATTTTGTCAGATCAAATGTTTTATTTATGTTATTTAAGTTTATTTATTCCTTTCTTGGAAAGGAATTAGTGTTTCTGAAACATTTGATTAGGGTAAGGCCCGTTTTGCTTTTTTACCAGTTTAAATAAAACAGGATTTTGTTAATGTTTCACAATGGAGCCACATGAGGTGTCATCCAGTCCAAGCTCTCTTTCTTCCAAGGTATTACTACTCTCCTTCAAAGCCGTAATAGGTCATCACGCAACGCGCCTTGCTTGACACAAGGCGCGTTGCGTGACGACCTAAATAGTGACGCTGCGACGTAGACTAGTGCATTAAATACGTGCATAACCATCAGTTTTAAGTTGAGAAACAAGTTGCCGGTTTGTCCGGTAACAAAGCTGTCCAGGAATAATCAACAATTGAAGTACTTGCTGAAAAAAAAAATTAATATAACTAATATATAATTGAATGTTTTGTTTCTGTAACCCTTCAAGCCCGGCGGTCAACGTCTAAATTCTCTGTACTGTTCTCATACTTTTCTGCCATTGTCCTTAGGAGGATTTGGTTTTTACCGACTATGGTTTACCCAAGATGATCTTGTTGATCCTCTTAACCGTGACTGAATTTGTTATAAGTTGCAATGAGTTCGGCATCTAAATTCTTTTTTTTTGTTTTCGTATATAGTCTATAACAAATACTTTGGAGAGTTTACCTTTTAACTCAAAACGTTTTTCTTGAAATGATTTTTTCGTCTTTAAGTTGGAAGGGAGAAAATAGACTTTGATCGCTGTTGGGGATAGAAGGTAGAAGAAGGCCTCGTATAATTAATCTAGTGGTCAAAATAAATATTTTATAATGAAAAGAAAAATAAAGGAGTAGCAAATCCAAACGAGCTGTGTCACTGGGACGAGAAAGAGCAGTTGTAAGTACCCGGATGTGAGGTAAAGCCCTGACTCGAGCGCTGTCGCGAAAAGAAGCGTTTTACTCTTTTGTTCTGTAAAGTGGCAAATTCATCAGTGCATGACAGCTGCCGGAAAGAAAAATCAGGATTTTTTTTCGTAAAAATACATCCGGCGCGCGAAAAAATATTCAATCATCGAAATAAGCCCGTTTAGAAATAATTTTGCGCGAATTTCTGCGGTCGCTTTTTACCGCCCCGAAATTTAGTTGAACAATTTGCGTCGATTCCCGTCGCTAGCGACAGGTGCTCTGATAAATGTAAAAGTGCAAGCTCTTATGTTTGATGTGGCAATTAGAGATTTTCGTCAAATCAGTTTCCGCAGGCGAAAACGTATTAATCTCGGATTGTCCTGCCACCTCCACATTCGTAAGAAAATGCAAATTTGACGTACTGTTTTTTTTCCCTTGGCCGGGCATTGTATTTTTTGTCAGTATTTGCTGGCGGCGTGTATAATTTGGTTCTGATCGAGCGGTGTGTGAGCGGATCAAGAAGTCTCCATGCCGCTGGACTTTCCGCTGTACTACGGTAAGAAACCCTTTAAATGCCATAAACCCAACAAAATGCGGTGGCTGTGAAATTCACTGTCTTATGGCTTGAATGGCCTGCGCAACTATTAACGCAAGTAATCTTGTAAGTCATGAATCAAGCACCGATGAAGCCATAATAGTGTTAGATATGTTAAAAAAATTGAATATATTTTTAGTGGACATGTTTAGGCTTCACTGGTGCCTTTATGAAACCAGTCTTCCAGTCTGCTGAAATCGTCTGAAGATATCATTTTCCTTTCCATTGACTTTGTTGACAATTTTCAGGAAACGAAACTGTACTTAGTGTATAGGTCTGGAAATATTACTTTTTGTTTATTTTTTGCTTTCTCTTCCTGTAATTGCCCACTCTTTAAGTTTCCATGAAAAAGATTCGACGAAGACTTGTATTAGATTTCAATTTTTTTCCTGCGTTCTGCATAAGAGCGCTTCTATTAATTTTTCATTGGGCAAAACTTTTTCGGCTTCTCACGATTCCTGTTCGACTCTTAAGCGATGATATTTTTTCATTCTCCTCTCTTATCAAATTTACATTCGCTATCCAAGTGATTATCTACAATACCGTGAACGGTATTAAACTTCTAAGAGATAAGATTCTGTAGGCCTCCTGCTGGGACAAAAGTAAATGCTTAAAAATGTCCAATTCGCAAATCGCTGCGGATTTTTTGTTTAGCGTTATTTTTGAATGTATTTAACTTCCTGTAGAAAAAAGCTTCTGGGCTCGAAGAGATAAGATTATCTTTTTCGGCTTTCTGTACTGTGACGAAAATGCGAGTATTTGTCAAATCAAAGAAAATGGGAAAATATGAAATAATATTGTTTATTATAATTCTGATGTGGAATGAGAAATATCAATGAGCGGAAAAAGTTAATGTACTTTGCATTAGTGGCTGTAAGGTGTGTGCTTGGCTTAGTAAACTCCACAGAACGAGGGAAAAAATATCAGTCAAATCCAATTTAAAAAAGCCAAATAAGGTGAAACCAAAAGAAACGATATTCCTTCATAACACTCCAGTGAAATGTTTGAAACAAGTTAAAATCGGTCACTGCATGATGTAAATACTAGTTAGGATATAAAAATGATGTTAATTTTGTCAAGAAAAGTGTTGGTGTTACAACATACGCAAATCAAATAAAAATATTGGCCAGGAGAATAAGTTAAAATATGCCGAAAATGTCGAGTTATAAAACAAGAAACAAAAAATCTTTATTTATTCATGTAATTTCTTTACAAGGAGAAATAACATGCTGATTATTCAACTTACAGTTTGTCACTTAAAGACTTTCAAACAAATAACACAAACTGAGAACTTCACTATGTTTAAAGCAGCGTTGACACAACGACGGAGAAATTTGAAAACACCGGCTTTGCGTTTTAGTGTGGATGGAAAATATTTTGAAAACGGAGTTTTTTGAAAACGATAATCTTGTGATTTCCATGACCGTATTTTCCTCAAACATAAAATCCAAAATGATCGGTGATTATTGCATTTTAAAATTTGTCCACCATAGTGTGGACAGACAACATATGATGCGTTTGGAGAGTGAAGCTTCCGTTTTCAAATTGCACCGGTTTAGCAGGCTTAGTGTGGACAGGGTCTAAAATTCTTTTTCTACAATTATAAACTGATCACTGTTATAAGATGAAATAAGAGTTTAAACATTACCGGAGGGATGTAACAAAGAAAAACAATATTTCCTTCGTACTTTTCTGTGGACTTTCTTAGTTCCTTATAATTATAATTCTGTTGTTCTTGAGTTCTATCAAGTTATTGAAAGCTCTTTCATACTGAAGCATCAAACTGTTCTCTTTTACGCTGTAATATAAATCGCACTTTTATAAAGCTTATATCGGCTAAAAACAGGAAGCCCTTTGAGTGATAAGCGCTGTTAATTATATACGCACTCTGGATTTACTTTTTCATATAGCCGCTGTATCAGTGTTTTGTTGTTGTTACGTTTACTTCTGCAGTTTATCATATGACGAAGAACAGCCTTTAAATATCAATAATTCGCATTGAATATTTATGCATTTTTGATATTCATGCTCATTTTCTCGTTGAATAACACGTTTTAAAAGGCAAGATTTAAATATGATAAATGTGTCAATCCTCACTAGAATTTGTCACTTTTTTGCCATATTTAGTCTATGAAGGAAATTTGGTAACGAGGAACCTATACCACACTTGTGTATCTCTGCCAAAAAGCTATTAGTTTCTTAGCTAGCTCCTTTGGGCTAGACATAAAAACTTACCCTATTATATATAATAGCCCGCACGTTAAAATAAAAATAAAAATAAAAAAGAACCTCACTTCAAGATGCTCCTTCGTAAATATAGCGCACAGAGACACTCTTAGTGATGTTCCCTCCTGGTTTATGGAATCCATTTGAAGTTTTAACCAATCAGCGATAACAATAGTTGTTATGAATCGTTGCAGCTGGCGTAGCAGATGAAGACATGCTCGATGAATTTCTTGTGGGCAGGCGAGAGCTGGATCACGGACAAAGCTCAACTATGGATGTCCGAAGGTACGAATACAAATGACTGCTATACTGCCACCTGGCGTTCTCTTAAATGAAGTACACTGAACTACAGGTTGTCAGGTTTGTTTGACGGTTGACTGGCTGATTTACTGACTGACTGACTGACTCACTGACTGGCTGACTGACTGACTGACTGACTGACTGACTGACTGACTGACTGACTGGCTGACTGACTGACTGACTGACTGGCTGACTGACTGACTGACTGACTGGCTGGCTGGCTGGCTGGCTGGCTGGCTGGCTGGCTGACTGACTGACTGACTGGCTGACTAGCTGAGGCCTAGATTAAACAAACCTTCAACTTTCAATGATTACAGGGGCTGTAATAAGCGACTGATAAGTATCAAAACAATATGCATAGAAATGTTAACCATTATTATTTCAGTGCAGTGCCTTTTCACAGCAATAGTTTGCTATCAGGGCTTTTTCGAGTATTGATGCTATGACGTTTGTTAATTCTAGATTTCTCAATGTGAAGTACCATCAAGCTTCAGTGGCAAAATTCAAAAAAGTCGCAGCAGTGTCCACAATCGCTTTCGTTTTCATCATAGTTATGATTTTCACCTTTGGCTCTTCTCCGACGGAGAAAATTGCAATGAAGACACTTCCCGCGTCAACAACAGCCAAAGAGCCTGGTGCCGAGAAACACGGACACTCCTTCGTGCTGGCCACGAATCCCGACATACCTTTCGATCTAGCACTCAAGTGCAATACATGCGCACTGGTGAGCTCCTCTGGAATGCTGCTGGACAGCAATGCGGGCTCGCAGATTGACTCTGCCGATTGTGTCTTCAGGTTAAACTCTGCACCCACACTTGGTTATGAAAGAGATGTTGGAAGTAAAACCACCGTTCGTGTCGTCTCGGTAACAGGTTTGAAGTCTTTGATCAGAGATGCTTGGCAGCAAACTCTGGCTTCTTTTGAAGACTTGGACTATATGATACTGCTAGGGCCGGAAGAATTGCTGTGCGAGAATTGCACCCTTCCAAATCTATACAGGAAGTTCGCAGAATACCTTCACAACACCGAGCTTCTGCGAGTCGGACAAGAAACCTATCAGAAGGTCAAACAAGAGTCAAAGAAACTTGGTATTAAATATGGAAGGTAGAGGAATCTCTTCTGGTTTATACACTCATCTTGGTTTTCTTCTAAGCTTATTCAAATGTTTTTGTTTGTTATTTTCCCCTTCCTGTAACGCTAACTAGGTAGCTGGGGAGGTGTTGTCAGGGTGTATTTTCTAGGGAATGATTTTTTTTTCATCATATAGGTGGTGAATAATTTTTTGGGTGATCCACAGCTTGAGGAAGAGATTTTTTAACATACCGGGATAGCAAGAAGCACTTGCTCGAATTTTTTTCCCAATGGATCCCTTTGACGATTTCTTTTGACTGAGCGGTTTTTGCTGTGTGTAGGAATGTTTTTGGGTAATTCAGGCCCAACACCGTTCTCCCACCTCTCCCCTTCAATAAAATAATGGTCCGTCCCTTATGACATAATGAATACGATGCTGCAAGACGAGCCTTTTCAGCCATTGAAAATTCAAGATGGCGGAATATACGTCAGGTTATTTAGTTGTGCATCATCTATTTTTGAGCATTTCCTCCTTTTCATACGCTCTCTTGTTTGCGCTTTGAACTCGAAACAACAACTCTCTAAGCAGCTCTGGTGTGAATACTCGTGTTTGCGCTGTACCTTTTACAGGCAGGACCTTTCAATCTCTACAAGATTTTACACATTGAGTCTCGTTCAACAAGTTTGCCCTCAAGTCAGAGTATTTGGCATGGAACTGGAAAATCCCTGTCAAAGGTACGTCAAATAAGATCGAATTACAATGACATGTTTACGTGACAATGTTTTGACTAAAATTGTCGAGGGCATTTGCTCCTTCTCTGAGGGTTTAAACGTGGAAACTCTTTAAACCCAATTACTGCCGCGAAAGTTTGTCAGACACTTAACTTTAAGACTCAACTGAACAAAATTACAAAATGGCAGTTGCATTGTAGTAAAACGAAGTGAGATGAAAACAAAAAGAATTTCTACCAGTAGGTATAAGGCGGAGTTAACCAGACCGTAGTAAGGTTCCCTCAGGCACCATCCGTCTCAAAAACAAGCAGAAAATACATCAGCGACAAAAAGACAGCCTTGTGTCTAGCTTTAGTAGTACTTTGGTGGAAAAATTTAGTCCAGAACATTCATGTCGACTGGTCAACGTCTATATCACCTTGGGCAAAATTTCCTTCACCCCCACCCCCCACGGGTTTCCTTCGTTCATAGTACGCGGGTTAACGCGCTTTTATTTTCGTTGGTTCTATGCAAAATGTCGACTCCCCCGTGGATTTGAAGTTTGTATCTGCTCAAAAAGTTGTCAAGCGTATCATCATTTTTCTGTCCTAATTTCCTATTGGAAATTGCTTTATGTCTTTTTTATTTGTCTTTAGATCGGGAACCGTTCCTCTATTCTACTGGGTCCCAGACTCCAGGCGGCACGAATGTTTGAGTCGAGAGGGAACAGTTCAACAGCAATTCCTCCAAGGTCTGAAAAGACTTCGACAAGAAAGTGAAATCTTCAATTCTTGGGCTCAGCAGTATCACATTGAGTTCTTTTATCCTGCTCAAAAACGTACATAAATATTGTTCTCACCAATAAATTATTTTTGTTCGTTTATTTATTCATTTTGAAAGACTGGAAAGAAGAGTGTTCAACAAAGTCGTTCGTTCTCGTCGTCACGCAACGCTTCTCCATCACCCTGTCACGCAGTGTTTTCTCGCCACAAGTGTTATATGACGCTATTAAATAAACGTTTGCGAAAAAAGGCTGAATTATGTTCCCTTCTCATATGAGTTGAATTTCATGTTGGTTGGTCACCATTATGAGACAATGTGTCCATGTATAGAAAAAATTAAGCAGCAGCAGAACCGCTAATATGACGCACCAATAAAAACTTCATTCCGCCTATGGCTCTATTACTGAGTTATTTGGTTAATTTCAAGAAACATCAAAGTCAATGGTCCTACTAATAAAACTGTGAAACGTTTTGTCTCTTTTCGTTGTATGCCTGTATTCTTCCCTCCTCTCTTCTCTACGCTACGCGCGTCACGCTACTCCACTCCACCCCACTCTACGCCACGTCACGCCACGCTTTTCCAGCTCACTCTACTCCGCGTTACGTCATACCACGTCGCTCCACTCCACGCCACGGCACGCCACTCCACCCTGCTCCACACTACTCCTTTCCACTCTAAGCCATCACACTCCACTCCTCTCCACTCCACGCCACGCCAGTCCAGTCCAGTCCACTATACCCTACCCTACCCTACCTCTAATGACTGTAACGGTCGACCACACTAACCGCGCAAGAATTCTACCAGTTATTATAAAACTTTCTTTATTGTATACTGTTCATTTCTTTGTTTATATACAGGACATATTTATAATATGGTTCCAAGTGTTAACTGACATTATTTGACCTGTTTCAGTGATTATCTGCTTGTACTGGTCATTAATATAGATAATCGTGTGAATGCGAGTGCAACTAAGGATTTACTCTACGAGTGATATTTCAAAATTCTCTCAAAATTGCACGAGCCTTTGGGCGAGTATTATTTGAAAGATTTTTTTGAAAATCCTTTTAAATTGCTTGAGCTTTCACACGATTACTCATTTATTATATGACTGAGAAAATTAGAAACGTACGCGCATTTATTTGCACTGCCGAGGAAATAAAAAATTCACGACATTTGGCCTGTTCAATTACAACGAAGTAATTTCCATAGTCATATAATTATGTCAGATCAGAGTCGTATTTACTTATTTATTTAAGAAATATATACTTTGAATATTTTAGTAAGTAATATAATAGTAAAATTGCTTATGCTGGGTTCGCCTGCGAAATTTTTTTAATTACTAATAGCGAACAATCAAACCCTTGCCAGACTCATTCCTTGTGATTTTTCCCGCCAGAAATGGGCCCAGTTGTTTAAGGGTGGATAACACTATCCATTAAACAAATTGCTATCCGGTGGATAGAGCGGTTTTCCACTGACTGTAGAAAAACCACAACAAAACCAATTACTTAGGAATTAGACAACTTAGCCTCAAACCGTAGTAACACCAAAACCAAAGTAATTGCCTAATTATCTTCGACACTCAGTTGAAATCTGCCCTAAACTTGGCAAAACAAATTATTACGCTGTCGACCAGATAGCGTGTTAAATGGCGGATAGCTCCTCGAAATAGCGTTAGCCACCCTTCGAGCAGCTACAACTGACCTCAAGGCCGAATAATCTCCTTCTGTAACTCTTTCTATGCAGCCATGTAGCAATTTCTACTATCCTGGTTTACATTTAATGCTTTCACTGTTATGTCTGATGCCCTTGCCTACTAGACATCTAATATCCGTGCAGTTTTACGTGTATCCCAGTTTACACTGTTGAAGACTCTATTGTACTGAAGGTTGATGGCCATTGTTGACTTGCCTTCTTTTCTTTCTAGTTTTGCAGTCGCCCCTTTCAATTAGGAATTACAAAACTCAAGCAGCTTATCTTGATTAAGCACGTAGCCAGATGTCAACAAGTGAAGCGCTTTTTCGTCTTCTTTTGAAAAATATATTATGTTTTTCAGAATACTGAACAGGTTTACCAATAACAGAATTAAAATCTGCACGAGTTTGAAGTTTTACTTCAATGACTACATTCATTTCTTGAAGACATAGACATGTTTCATTTTATTATTTCCATGGTTCCTGACGGAATTGTTGTGAAAACAGCGATGATTTGGATCCAAACTTGTATTCGAAGTCGAGGTTGCTAGAATGCTTCTTCATGCAAGCAAGACTAGACATGATGTTGTTACCGTCCGTGTTTGAGTTCGCCTCCTTCTTTGCTCTTAATTAAGCCTTCAGAGTCAAATAACTGTTTCCATACCTTAGAAAACAGAAACACAGTAAGTGACACTGAGTAAAGGGGCGAGTCAAAATGCGTTTGTACTGCTGCTGCTGTAGCATTTACGTGACTGCGTTTGGGTGACTGCAATTGTTTGTGGCTGTTCTCTGTTCTGTGAATCGTTTGCGAAGTGTAGGTTCCCCTAGGTATTATTTTCGCTTTTACATTTTTTTAACACATTCTTTTATTTAAGTCACGCTGGTAGATTTGTAAGCCAGATCACTTTCGATTTCCTGCACTTCTACCTTGTTGTTTAATGCGTACAGTAAAGTTTTTCTGTCGTCGTCGATATGGGAACAGGCGTAACAGCAGAAACTGGCAGAGGTTGGTTAAGTGGTGCGTTTGCTGGATTCGTTTCAACCTTGTACTCTATTTAAAATATAATTACAATGGGAAAATGAGTTGCTCTTCGCAAAACTGCGCAGAAACTGAACCGAGAATTAAACACGGGCGTGCAAGTATTCTTAATATTTCAGTCAGGAGCCATTACCCTGGTCCAGTCTGTATGCGAGCCAAGTGGCGCATCAAGCCGGAGCTTATCATCCCAGTTTCTGTAGCAGGAATCGACTAGGAGTCTTTCTCCTCCCCCCAGAATGGGACACTAGTCTATCGCAGGATTACCCCCAGCATAAAATTCGATGGTGCCCATTTATACACCTGGGTGGAGAGAGACGCTGTGAGAGTTAGGTGTCTTGCCCAAGAACACAACACAATGTCTCTGACCACAGCTCGAACTCAGCCCTACTGCACCTTTTCCTGTTTGTGACTATTAAAGAACATTCTTTGCTTACCTGTCGGTCCGCTGGGTAGTTCCCCATTCAGATCTTCTGTGCTCTGAATTTTTGGTATCGGTTCTGCCTCGTTTTCGTGTTCTTGTTCGCTTTTCAACGTGTGCTCCTGGACTTTAGACACAGGTACTGCTCGGCCAGGGCCTGGGTAAATTGATTTCAGAGCAAGGTTTTTAACAGAGGTCTTAGTTTTGTAGTTAGATTTATTTACTAGCGGGATTGAGAAGAACCCGTTTGACACAATTTTCGTGAAATAAGAACGTATGAAGTATCATTTTTGCAATCAAGAGCTGAAAATGACCGATGGATTCTTCTTAAAATGGAACATGTTTCTAAGTCTAAATAAGCACGAAAAAGGTTTTCCCTCAGTGAAAAATTATACTCGTTATATCAGTATCAACTCAGCTATCTATAAAAATGATGTCATACCTAGTATACTATTTGTATTGAAATATTAACTTGTTCTTAGTTTATGTCAGGGAACTGAGCCATTACATGAAGTGGAAGTATGCATGTTCAGGACTTCAGGAAAAGATAAAACCAGTTCATCTTACAACTCATTTTGCAAAGTCAGTGAGAAAAGAAAAGAACCGTAACCGAACGTGAAACAGGCTGCAAGTGCAGTTTTTCGAGAAAAACGTTCGTATGGAAAGTTCGTTAATCCTGTTTGTAGTAGTTTTAGATAGAAAATCAGTATCAGGTGCTGTCACGTGATGAATGGATCACGTCACGTGCCGTGCTTGTGCATGGTCAATGGTTTCACTTACATCTGACCGGAGACCTATCCCGTAGACGGAAGGAATGACCACTGCCTTTAAAACCGCTGTCAACACTGGAAGTGACACTCAACTCACTAAGGTTTCGCTTTACATCGGAGATATCGGAAAGGCCTGGAACGTGCAGGTGCGATAGATAGCTCAAGGGAGAAAGGAACTGGGGCTTATTCCCACAGCGGAACACGTTGTGTTGAGCTGGAGAACGGGAAATTGAAAAGACGAGAGCAGAAGGACAGTTAGAATGAGTAGGAGAACCGAAGTGAGAGTTTCTAAGGGCGAAGTGCATACTAGTGATCATAACGACAAAACATTTTGTAAAGAACAACAGAATTGTCCTACGAGTCAAGAACAAATCAACAGCAATCATGTCAAGAGCTGCAACTTGCAAAATAAAACAAAGAAGAAAAGAAGACAAGAATTTATACATTTTTAAATGTCACACCAGTAATTTATATCTGTCCATAGCCACCTTATCAACTCTATTTGCTAGTAATAACCATTCAAATCCGGATATCAACATGCAGATTCTCATTAATTATTGGGTGCCATAGTACCATTTCGGAGAATTCGGTCACATGCTAGCTTTAGGCTCTCTACACGTCACGAAAGCATGCACTCACAATTGGACGCCCTCCACACACCAATTTTCCTTTGTCGATTATTGTTGTTGCCATGGTATCCACTGTCGCTTGAGCTTCCGCTGACCTGACTCGGATTTCTCGGCTCCACTTCATAAATGTTCGGCGTGAGGAAATGGTAATTGTTTTCAAAGCCGAAAACATTGTCGTCTAGGTTTTTATTGTGTTCGTTCTCACAGTGATTCTCCAAATTATCTTCCAATTGTTCATCCTGGTCAGCTAACTCCGCCGTTTCTTCCTGTTCCATCGGACTGGAGACCCGTTCCACGGGCGAATCACGCGGAGAAAGAACTTCATTGTCTATTGTTAATTTATCTTTTATTTCCTGGTTGAGTAGACTGGGGCCCGCTGTTATGATGTCACTGTAGTCGATGCACAAACCCCCCTCAATGCGAGGAATCCCATCCAGTGATGACCAAGGAGGGAGAGAATGTCCGCCTAAATGAAGGACAAAGAGGCAACATTCAATGAGATCTTGAGTAATTTCTCATTGACTTTCGCAACTGGTCCTTCTCAGCTTTGGTTTCGCGTTCAAAACATGCCTTATCAATCAGTGAAGAATGCATATGAATATATCTGAAGACGCGACTGATCATCGCAGTTATACACCGAACTTAGGCAGTTGTGAAATTAAAGCCTTCTACGGGTATTCAGGTTCGGTTTTTAGGCTTTAATTTCACAACTGCTCAAGTTGTGTGTACAACTGCGATGATCAATCATGTCTTCAGAAACAAACATGTTGTTCTTTTCAACCCGGCAAATAAGTGTAAAACCAAGCCAATTGCTTCTGGCGTCATCAACCAAATAGCGGTACTAGTCAAATAGTGGTACATCTAAGGGAGGGGAGGGTTAGAGAGGATAGAGTTCTCAGTGGCTTATTTAGTACACTCCATCTACCACACTAGCTTCTTCAAGCCGTTCAGTTGCTTTTCAACTAACCGAGTGCCTGAAAGAGACTATCAAAACATGAGTATTTTCGGCCATTTAATTCTCGTTGGAGTGTTTAGTCAGTTATTGTAGTGTATTGAATAGAAAACATGTTCTAGGCACTACATACCTTCGTCTTGTCCTGTTTGGCTAAGAATTCTTAGCTCCCTAAGCTCATTGCAACCTTTATCACCATCATCAAATCTTATGTCAAAGAAACTTCGTCGAACTGCGACAACCGTCCCGGGATAGTAAGTGTCCAACCTATTGTACCACTTAGCTAACACTCTCGTTCCAATTTCCACCTCTACGACGTGAGGTATCGCGTCTGCTACCACACATTCTGGATTCTCTTTCTTGTGTCTTACTTTCTTGCCATTATCAAGCTGCACGTGAATTTCCTCGTCCATTGCTGAGACGATACCACGGAGGAAGCATCCCTTCTCTGCTCTTGCCCACACTCGAGAGCCTACCTTTACACATGCTGAAATGTAGTGATATTTTGTCAGTAAAATATGAAAATGTATATTGTTTACCACCCAAAACGTATAATGAAATCATAACAACAAGAAGCTTCAGAAACTGCGTCGCACTGAAGGAAAAACATCTTCCCCAGGCGCTCCACGCGTCTCCAGTCTCCACGACCGGGAAAGATATTTTCCCGCCAAATTACACGGCAGCCGCGTTTAGAAATGTCACGGAAGCTTTTCTTTCTTTCCGTTGTTGTGATTTGCAGCGTGTTTTCAAGACTCAGAAATGATTGTTCCTTTTTCAATGTCTGGGTAAAAGTGGACTTGGCAAGACACTTTCTCGACGCGTGGAGCTCAGTGAAGTCAGAAAGGTTAGCACTTTGTAGATAAATCCTCATACAAAGCTTTTACTTTAGTATGCAGTCAAATTTTCCTGATCTGAACCAAACTACGAATTTCCCACATGCAGCCAAATTCAGGTGTTAAGTCTTTAAACATTTTGTAAACAGCTGGGCTGAACAAAGTCGTCGTCCTCAAGAATTGTATTTTCCATATACTTAAACTTATATACATGTAATTGTTATGAACAGTGACCCTTGTTCACGTAAAGCTTCCACGAAAGCTTACGTATTGATTCCTTAATTCAGAAGGGCTACTTATGCTTTCACTCAACGTATAAAACGTTCCAAAATGATTTTGAAAGAATTTCGTTTAGCAGTTGTCTTTTCAGTCTAAGTCTTATAAACATCAAGTCTTTCATAGTGAATTCAAAATCTTTGAATTGATCATCTTTTATAACATAGATGGGTCCCTGAGCGCGCTCTGATTGGTCGAAAGCCCATGTTTTATCAGACAATGAAGCATAGCGAGTTTTATTGTTTTTCGCTACATTATCTCTATATCATAAGGCAGATGAAGAATCCCAATCCGTGTATTACACTGTGATAAAATACTCCAGGTATTTGAGAAAACTCGAGAAATGTAAAAACACTCGCCTGCGGCTTGCGTTTTCTACATGCACTTCCCTCGTGTTCTCAAATGCCCGTTGTGTTTTGTCACAGTATAACACACGGCTTAGGCTTCCTCATTTGTTAAATAAATGCCACTTTTGTTTTGTTTTCTACGTGCTGTGTTCAAGCTCGTTCATTTCTGACTGAATCCTTTCATTGTCTGTTTTCATCAAGGTTTGTTCTTTCGATCCGAGCTCGTACACGTACCAGGGGGTTTAATGCAAGTTAGGTTCACGTCGCGAATAGAGTAGGAAAAGTGAGGAAATTAAAAATACCTCAAGAATTATAAATGCGAAAATCCTATCACGATTTAATTTTCTATAGCAGATGGGAACTCGGGCCCCACTAACCTATACATCGTTTCCTTGTTAACTTGAAGCTTGAGTCTTCTTTAAAAAATTGCGAGTTCTCATACTTCTGCAAGCGCAGCTTCTCTCCAAGGCGACGAATAAAATGCGCTGGATTTAACAGTGATTCGAACGCAAAGTAACCATCATACCACATGTCTTGTAAGGGAAGGAAGGTGCTTTCTTTTCCTGAAACGAAAATAGAGAGAAATGTTCGATCTTGTATTGTATATCATGCTGATGATAGTGCTACGAATATTTTAATGAAAAGCAGTTCAGTACAGTAGGTAAAGAAGATTACTTCAGAAGAATTAGCGTTCTACAATGGAACTCTGTTAATTCGTTCACCAGCGTACTACAAAAATTAAATACGAAAATGACTGAATGAGCTTTTGTTCCGGCCAGAATAAAGTGGCTGCAATAACGAGGTGGCCGTATTTAAGTGATGGCCGTAAGGCTGGTTCCATTGTAATAAACTAAACATACGCAAAAAGGACTACATGCTACAATCAAAGAAAAAAATGAAGGAAAAAATTTTGAGGACTGCCAAAATTTGAAGAGGGCGCTGGTTGAGTGCAGTTTGAACGTTAAACTTTATTCTCAATTCAACTATTTTCAAATTGGCCTAGAATGCAGTTGCATAGTACCTGTAAATCATATTGCGCAGGAAGCTGCCCAAATTACTTAGTATTTTAGACACTATCCAAATTAAAAATTTATGTGCAAAATAAACAAATAATCCAGCGCCCTTGTATGAGTTTACGGGGTGATAATGATGATGATAATAAAAATATGGTGCGAATTTTAGAACTCGTGCTTTCGATTATCAAATTTCACACCACACCATTTTATCTACCGATAGTCAACAGGCAGGGAATACCCGAGTGATCTGGAAAGTTGACTGCATTAAAATTCAAAAAGTTGTATATTTTACCTTCTTACCTAATTTAAAAAATGTATGTTATGAGGCTTTGACCTACTTGACAAGAATACCAGAAATCAGCTTGTTGCCGTTGTCATGCAAATAAAGAGGCCTTTATAACGAAAACGAACCATTGGGGTCGATTTACAACCCGAAAGCTAAAGATTTGATTTTCTAAATGTGTTGTGAGACGGTTATTCCTCGTGATGTTCCACCATTCAAGAGAGCGCTCCGGTTAACAGTGGCCCTTTGCACGCGTGCTAACGTCAACATATATTCCACATATGGCAGTGTACTGAAAAATAACTTCAAGTACAATATAGGGATTAACAAAACTTGCAATCGCACAAAACTGAAAGATAGAGGTTCTATAGTCAGCCTAGATGGTATCCTTGGAGCGCTCCGTCTTACTCTTTTCAGCCTCAGGGAAAGGAAAAATAGATTCACTGCACTTGATGGTAATAGGAGGATTTTAACGAAACCTACAACCATTACGACATAACACTATCTTTGATTACAAACAGTCAACTAGGGTTACAAAAGGGAAGGCTTTTTAGAGGGGCTAATTTTAGAAGGTACAGGTGAGGGTTTTAGAAAGACGGGGTTGGAAGATAGGGGCTCGGGGGCTAGTAATAAACACTCAGTGACTGGCCCCAAGAGAGGCTTGTTTCCCCGAGACCCTCAATGCTCCCCGAGGCGAAGACAAGGGAACATTGAGGTCGAGGGGAGACAAGACTCGTTGTTTCCCGCGGGGCCAGATATTAAGTAGTATTGAGTGTTTTGGTTATACCTCCCAACTCAAAAATTGGAAAAAAAAACTTCGCAAAAATCGTTTGCTTGACGCCAGCTGGCACACAAATTTGCTGCGGTTTCACTGAATCAATCGCAAAACGTATTTGAGTTGGCAGAAATAACAACACTGTTTCTTAGTCGCCTTCTTGCTCGCCCGCTTGTTCGATAGGATAAAACGAAACGACTGCTACGCAGGCTAGTAATACTACTATTGGTGCCAAAAAATAAACACAAAACAAGGAAAAGTTTGCATGATACTACAGTGCTTGCAGTGCTGTTCCAAAGTTCCCTCCAAACGTCTACTGTGGATTAAACCTCTTTCTTTGCAATGAGGATAAATTAATTCTATCAATTCAGTCTATATCTCAAGGACGGCTTCGAAAAAAGTAAACCTTTAAAAACAGTTTCTCATATTTACATTGAGAAATGTCAATAGAGGCTCCAGTTAAATTTTGTACAATATAATATTTGAAAAAGCAGTGTTTCTTTTGTGCATTTTGTTTGATAGTTTGCTTCGCAAATAAAACATCTGCTAGTATTTTTAAGAGCTAAAATACTTTAAATACATTTAAGTACTAAAATGCTTTAAAAAGCATCTTTAATTAATTCATTAGCATGTGCCAGCTGCCCAATATCCCTCCAGGCTTGGCTTCTTGTCACTGGAAACCGGAATGTCCAGCTAAAAAACTTTTCTGTGACAAGTTGTGCTTAAAAAATCAACATATCGACAAACGGCTAAAATTTAAGCGTCACCATGTCACAATCGTTTTCCTCACAGCTGCTATTTATATAAACTGGGATGCCCTTTTATATGCCACTAAAAACACTGTTTTTTACACCTGGGTAATTGGTTTTGGGAAGAAGTCCAGTTCTTCGCCAGCCTGGTAAAGGAGAGTTTATAAAAAGAGAAAAAAGTCTACTGCATTTTAATAAATCCAAGATTTTGACCAAAGATTGGCGCATTGCGCACATATGTGTGAAAACCAGCTAACGAAAATAACAGTAGGACATCCAGTGTTCACTGCATCCTTGTGAAGTTGTTCTGTATTTACCTCAACAGCAAATATTTGGACTTGTTGAGCTGCTGCCCATTAGTCAGAAATTTGATACAAACAAAAACGTTAGTAGCCTTAAGCGAGAAAACTGGCGTTTGGGACTTGTTAAAATTAAAATAAGAGCATGTTGCGGTAATGAAGATGCAGTTTTTACATGGCAAACAACCACACACAAACTCGTGCTTTGAACACTTACTGTAGTCTTCTGAATCGTCGAAGGGCTCCAGAATAAGGTAGTTGTTTCTCGCTCGCAAGTAATGTCGCCTTTTAAGGAGACTTTCAAATGAAATTCCATCGACGCCCTCTGCTAGGCCTTTAACAATGTTGTAGCGATCCTTGCCTTTTTGCAGCGACTTCTTTCTTTCCCTTTCTCTTGCTATTTTCGATTGCTTTCTGATCGGTGAGCAGGGAGGCAGAGTACACGAAAACATCACCTGAAGGCCACAAGAAGAACAAAGAGGAAAACAGTGTATTTAAACATACGCAAACATTTAACTGCACAATGTTTGTTCCGAGCACTTGTCACTCAACTGTCTGAAGTACGTTACAGTTAAAATTTAATCGCTTTTAGTGGGCGAATAATTCCGAACAAAGTAAAAAAATTTGCATAGGGGGCCAGAACCAACAATCTTACACTCTTCATGCGATCCATTCTTCCAAGAAGTAGAGAAAAAAACCTGTAGTCTTAAATTCTCTTAGAACTTCCTTTCACTGCGCAAAAATTGGCTGATAAACTAAACCACTTGGAGCGAAAGTCGGGTGGCAAAACCACATAATTCCCAAATATTAAAATACCTGCTCACGGCAACCTTTTAGCAGGTACTTTGTATATGTTTGTCTCCTATTTTCACCTTTGGCAATTATTTTACCTTTGGGCATAAGTTAATGGACTTATTTTTTTCATGACATTTTGTGTGGCAAAGTTATCTTTAGTTGTTGCGCGAAAAAAATTTGCGAATACCAACTTATTACCCGCCTTTCAATTGCAGTTAAACTTGATAGAAAGAAAGATCGCATCAGAGCGTAAAAACCGGGTAGAGCAGCGTTTTACCGAAATATAATTTCCCGAGAAAGGATTGTCTTAACCTAGCTGTTCAAGGCCGAGAGAATGCCCTGACGAAATTTACTAAGGCCTTAGCAATCAAAAGTTTTGTGGAGATAAAACCACAAAAATGAGCCGATTCTTTGTTGGATTCCTAAATTTAAAAAGACGAGTTTAAATACAGGATACAAACGAACGTATTATTAAATGGTGTTGAATTAAATCGGATTTGTTGCCGTTATCACCAGCAGCCGGAAAACTGAGAGTTTTATAATTAAGTAAGCTTTTTAACACCTAACTAGCACGAACAGAAAATAGGTTGTTGGAACCAGCTACTCATTGTGGGACAAACGCCAGTAGTTCGCGATGTATATGTATATTTTTCTTTTCATTTTTAAGGAGCTCTATGAGGCATCTCGATAAATGGTTGAACGGGTGATCTCCATCTGTGGCAAAAGATACGTTGTCTACAAGGTCCAGTCCTGATATCAACCGATTCAGTATATTGATGGTTTGCTACAGTAGTCCGAATTGCGGATTTTACAGTTGTGAGATAAATTGCAGGCGAATACTGAGTAGGCGTAACATGGAAAATAATGACTTGGTAAAATATCATGCTGTGAGCAAGTGTAATTCCTGCTCGTCGTGCAGAAATTATTATCCCAAAGTGGGATAAACAATCAGTGGTTTTCCAGGCCACATATTGAGAAAGCGAGGAAATCTCTGCAGGGGAAAACAAAATTAAAATTATACTGCAGTTTAGAGCTGATTTTTTTTGTTAGGAGTGTTTCGCTGAGTTAGTTACTCGCATAGATTCTTACCAAGTCGATTGAACTCTTTGGCACTTCTGTTTTCCACAACCGTATCAGGTTGGCAAAAGAATATCAAAGAAAACATCACTACATGCCATTGTACTGCAGATTGTAGTACAGTTCAAGAGATGCTTTCTTCTGTTGGGAGTGTTTTGTTGGCTTATTTGCCCACATAGATTTGATGTCGATATCTCTTTGGCAATTGCAATGACACTTTTTTCCACAAGCGTATCAGATTGGCAAAAGAATATAAAAAAATGCATGTCATATTGATTCTAAAGCCTTTGCACAGACCATGACATGCTTCAGTCAAACGTAATTAAAACTACCTTTATTTTGAATGACACACTATGTTGAAAGAGAGGAGGAGAGGTATAAGGTATTCTCGTCAAAGTGTAGTTGGTTTTAAACATTCTAATGCACCCAAGCAATGTTCATTTTCTATGTAAGTCTTACTTCATAGACTTGAAATGTGTCTCTTTCCTTATTAGCGAAGTAGCTGCGTTTTCTTAAATTATTGACTGGTAAACAAAAATTAGGTTTCTAAGTTGACCTGAAATGTGATTTTGTTAGCCACCAAACAAAGACGGTGTGAAAGAGAAAGGACTCAACACTGCATGACTGTAATATTATTATTCCTAAGAACTGATCTCTTTCCACACTCCTTCCTGATAAGATAATATTTTAGAAGGCTATAACCTTAGTATATAATCTTTGCTGGTTATCAAAATAAATTTTCTGGACTCGGAAGACTTGAAAATTTACCGGAAAGCTGGCAAATAATTATCTGCAAAGTTCGTAATTGGAGTTTCGCCCTCCATTATTTTTGAATGTCTTAGTTAGCTGAATAATATTTTTCGCACTTTGGTCGCGTTGAAGACTTTCAGTGCTATAACCTGCTAAATCTACAATGGTTTTAGTTGATTAGGTTGAGGATATCCAAATAGAAACCTTTCTAACCCTTTCCAGTATAGAATCTGGTTTCTATTAAGAACAGGCCTTTTAACTGTTTCTACCAAGCTATTTTCTTATGGATAAAATCTTAATCGAACGCACGAATCATTCACTAACGAATTCTGGTTCACGCGACAAATTTGAAAGTAGCGTAAGATTTGCTCGAGGCATCGCCTCTAGCAACTCGTTAGTACATGTACGCTTCTTCTGTGCACTCTGTGCACCATAACTTGGCGGTGCACGCTAAAGCAGCAATCATTTGTTATTTTCCTGAGGACAGCCTCGTAAATATACCTTGGTGTCTACATGATAGGAGTTAATTTTGTTATTTTCACGCGTCGTTACTTGTGTTAAGTTCAGGAAGACTAACCAAACTCGCCATGAATCATAAAGTGGCACCAGAAGTGACAAAAGGCGAGAAGAAAACTTTGTGATATGGTTTTTTTCGTGACTTCTGGGATAAGGCGACAATTTTACAGAGAAAAATATCCACCAAAAAAAACTTAACCTCCAACCGAAGCTTGCATGATTTTGGTATATTCTAAACCCCACGCCTTAGGGCGCGTTCTTTTGGGACTATTCCAGAATAGGAATACTCGGAATAGACGGTGATCGCGTTCTTTTGGAACATATTCCGTTTTCGGAATGAACGGAATGCTAT
>OMLO01000837.1_pt1 | contig 22063 bp, 18 predicted proteins | sample 1674811 | NCBI WGS metagenome assembly OMLO01 (sample SAMN06265003, study PRJEB25207) | coral metagenome | isolation source: Coral host | place: Mexico:La Bocana,Puerto Morelos, Mexico | collected 2008-11-13 | reverse complement strand
GTAGTCCCATAGTGCCCCTGTACAAGCACATGGTCCCATGATCCTCTGCATCTTTTTTTGCTGTTCTCCAAAAAGCTTGAGGCAGTTGATCTGGAGATCCTCGCTTTCTTGGAGACACAAGTGTGAAGGAAAATCCTTGCGGGACCACACGGCAGTGTCGGAGGTCCAGCTCGGCAAGGGACGAAGCTCATTCTGGACAAAGCATTGTCAATTTTAATGAGAGCAGCTTTATAGGCAGTAACTTGGTCTTTCCAAGACAGTCCAGGTACTTTGATACAAGATGTACATCCCACCAGAGTTAGTAGTAACTCTGATCCCACATGTGAGGTTTTCTAGGTTTTGGAGGATGGATGTTAAGCATTCCTTTTAGAAGTTGAACATCAAGAGGGTGTTAACCCACTGGGTAGCCATCAATCTTTGGATGACAGGAAGATATAGCTGAACGCACTTCATTAACTGACCTATAGGCAGCCCCATTGTTGAAGTGATCAGTCAGGAAGAAAAGAACATCACTGAGGGTGGGTGAAATAAGATTAACTTTCCGTTTAGCACACTAGCTATGCCATAGCCCCCAGGCTGACTGGTAAGTCTTATGTGCTGAGGCACGAGTTGCTGATTGGAGTATCTGAAAACCCTTCATGTTATACCCTGGTATATGAAAGACGGCTAAATGAAGCCTGGGGTACTTGGGTGGATTCTCAGGGGGAATGCAGGGTCCCTCAGCAGGTGTTTCGAGTTAAGGATCACGACAGGGTTCTTGGCTGAGGTTCAGGAGGGCTGGCCACCAAGGTTGTGCCTGCCATACTGGGGCCACTAGAACCAGATCTGCTTTGTTTTGAGATGCCTTTTTCAGAACTGGTGCAATCAGGCTGAATGATAGAAAGGGGTAGCCTTTTAAAAGGGACCAGTCGAGGGTCATTGCAACTGTGTAGGTAGCACCCGGGTCTGGTTTCAGCTGGCATAAGTTGGGAGCAGAGCCTTTAAGCATGACCCACAGAGATCTATGCTGCATCTTCTAAGGAAGGGCTGGATCACTTGCCATTTGCTTGAGTCTTAAAACTCTCTTGACTCTGTCTACTGCATTGTTGAGTTTGTCTGGTAGGTGCTGAGCAGTGACAAGAATTGATTTTTGAAGGCATCACTGCCATAGTTTTAGAGTTAAGGTGACTAAATGAGGGAGCAGGTTCCTCCTTTGTTGTTTACATAGGTAACCGCTGTGATGTTGTCCATGTGGAAGCACACTGAGATGTGTGAGCAGTCTTAAAGAAAGGCTTTGGTGGCAAGAAAGGCTGCCTTGAGTTTGAGAACATTTATAAGATCTTTGGTTTCCAGGGGAGACCAGCAACCATTTGCAGTTAGGTTCTGGTAGCATGCACCGCAGCCTGCTTTGGAGGCGTCTGAGGTTATGTACAGCTCGGGGGCAGGCAGATTGATGGCAGCCTACTACTGAAGTTCGGTGTAAACACTGCTGTTTAGGGGCATGAGCACGTCTTGAAATTGTTTAGAGTTAGTTGAGTGTTTGCTTTTGACTCTTCTATGGAAAAGCCCAGGATTAGGGAATAGTCTAGATAGACAATTATTCAAATACCTCATTTCTGCAGAAAAGCTGCTTTGGGTTTTATTAACTTTGTAAATACCCTGAGACCTGTATTTGGCCCAAACGGTAGGCCTTGGAAGGCATAACATTTGTTTCTCCATTGGAAAGACAAGTACTTTTGTGAGGACTTCTGTACATGGATGGAGAGATTAACTAGCCGCAAACAGGAAAACGTACCCAAACACTTATCCGTTAGACAGGCAAAAGCATTAAGCATCCATTAGTCATCCGTTAGAATGTTGTCTTAAAAATGTTAGAGGTGTTAGCCCAACCGTTACACCTTAGCATCAGGCCATTAGAATGGAGGTGCAACTGTTAGCAAGAGACTTGTATCCAATAGCTGTTAGTATCAGACCGTTAGATGGTACAGCATAACCGTTAGCAAAAACTTTGTATCCATTAGCACAGCTAGAGAAGCCATTGGTATATGTTAGAAAAAACTAGTATCCATTAAACGGGTAATGATTCCGTACAAAATGGCATGACACGCGTTGAAATAGAATATGGTAGCGTAACACAGTATCAAACGAGAGCAGCTCTTGGCTTCCATTAGTTCAAAAGATAGTTATCTTTCGATGAGAAGTTTGGCAATTTGTTACTTTTTGATGCCCTGATGATTGATAAATACAACTCGAATAAAATTCAATGAAGCCTGCATACTATAATTATTATACACAAAACAAAACACGTTTCCGCTCTCCAAGATAGTCTGACGACATGCAAAATCCTAACAACAATCGTCATTATATGAACTCTTTTATTTATTCAGCAAAGTCAGGTTTTTTTGAGAGCTTGTAATTTGTTACTGCAATTTGTGAACAAACGAAGTTAAAGATACCTTACAAATGGATACACAAACTCGGAGAAAACCTGACCAAATGGCCATGCGATGAATAAAGATGTTCTGCAAAGTAAACACTGATCATGTGTCATGAAGAATTACCTGGTTTCAATTCACAAAGTTTGAAAGATCAAAAATTTGCATAAAGTTGTTTACAAAATTAATGCTAAGATGTGAGAAGCAGCCGTATTCTGGTGGAAAGTTTGGTGAATATTTTGATAGACTGTTGTCTGACTGAATCAGAAGAAACCAATTTTAAACTACATCTGACAAAAACAACTTTATCTGATGGAACCAGTGCCAACTTCCAGACTACTAGCTTCTTTACTTGAAAAGGTACCACTTTTCGCATGCTCTGTCAAGAGAGCCTAATCTTTCACAAATCCACAGTTGGATAAAACAGCTACTTTAAAAAAACTCTAGGCAAAGTCATTACTTTAAAATAAGTACAAGTGACAAATATATTTGAGTAAAACAATAGAAAATGTTAGCCCTGACTGGCAATATAAATTGTTTACACATGGATTTAGCAACATTAAGTTCGCATCCCACACGATAATAAAGGACTCCAATTCCGAGTTTGTCTGTCCAGGAAGTGATAGTTTATATCACTAAGTTTTGTTTGCAATGCTCACAGTGGAAATAATTTTTTCTTGTTTGTCTCATTGACAACTGATGAAATCTGCAGTTTGCGCTTCGTTTTTTTCTAAAAAATAATGAGTGTAAGACTAATAATGGTTTGGTATGATTATGTGTTTACAACATGAGACTAAAAGCTAAAGTTTTCATTCATTACAAGCCCTTAGATGTAAACCATTAGACAACCGTTAAACATCCTAAGAAGTAAACCTTTAGTTAACCGTTAGCTGTTACAATGTTATGAGAGATCGTTAGATTGCTTTGATCTGTTAGGCACAATTAGATAACCGTTACAACATTAGGACAAAATGTTACAATGCTGTGAAGGCCGTTAACTGTCCATTTGTAAGCGCCCATTTAATGGATAAGCGTTATGGTACGTTTTCCCGTTCACAGTCACATAATGCATCCTTTAGATCTATGCATGTCATAAAATTTCCCCTTCTTAGAAGTGTCTTCAGACAAGAAATGTTCTCCATTTGAAAATGGAAGTTCTCTACAAAATTGTTGAGCTGACTGAGGTCTATCAGACGACGGAAAGTTCCCTACGTTTTTGGGACCAGAAACAGTTTGCTATATAAATTTTCTTTTGAAAAGTGGTATTGATTTTATTGCCTCTATTGATAGGAGATTGTTCACTTCTGCATCTACAAAGGATATGTTAAATCTGAACATTTTGTAAGTGGAACATGTAATTGAACAGGGACAGAGAGAAAAGGAATTTGACATCTCAACATAACAGTTAAAATTTTGGGGTCTGAAGTGATTTCCTTCTACCTTCCTAGGTAGGAGTTGAGGGGTCCCTGTTGGGGCAAAAGGGCCGATAGTTTTTTGGTTGGTTTGTCTGGTACTTAGAAAAGCAACCTGTGGTCTAAGGGCGTTGCCTGTCTTTGGTGATCTCAGATTTTTGAAACAATTGTTATGGTTTTTGGGCAAATGACTTAGTTCTTAGCGAGGCAATGAGAAAAGTCTGTCTGCTTTGAAGCAACAGAGGGAAAGTCGTCTCCAAACAAAAACGTTTGGCACTAGGGAGTGGTTGTTCAGCCAGACTTATTTTGTCTCTATTAATATCTGAAAAAGTTTTCTTTCTACATAACACAGACAGTTGATGGTTGACTGAACCAAGGAAGCATAATGTTTACTCAATTATACATCTCATTTCTTCTATTGGAAGATGAGTTCCCGAAGAGAGGGCATCATGCAAAGAACACAAAGGCCCTGTTGTGTATAAGAAGGCCCTTTGAATCACAGCTATCTCCCTATCATGGACCTGCACATATCTCTTGGATTGGGTGTACATTTGATTTAAAATAGAGGGGTCCATGTTAGGTATAACCAACAATCAACTGATGGGACACTGTGAGTGTCAAGAATTTTACGTACTTCAAACTTCATACTTTATATACTTCATAAGTGAGTTGTCTTTGGAACTGTGTCTCTAGGAATGTGGATAGCTCCTTGTGAGGCTCCCATGATGACTTTGTTGAGTTGGGGTCGAACAACGACAAGGCAGAGTTATCACTGGCCTGACCATTTGATAGAGTTTCCTCGACTGTTTGTGAGACATTTGTCTCATTTGCAGATCTGCAGGCCTTGTTTGGTGGCCCTAAGGCCTTATTTGGTGACCTGAAGGTCTCATTTGGTGGCTCAATAGCCTGGTCGTGTGAGATGGTGGTCAAAAAGACATCATCTCCTGAGTAGTCTCCATCCAAGTAGGTGAGAACAAAGGTTTGGTCATCAGGAGGAGCCTGTGATGGCGCAAAACTTTGTGAATGTTGCTCGAAGCGAGATTCCATCGCTTGTCTTCTTCATTTCTGTTTGCATTTGCTGCAAAGTGTTTAGGATCGAGTCCAAAGATTTTCCTTCTAGTGACGGAGGAAGGTTTGGAGTCTGAACTTTTAAGCGGGCCTTCACTTGGTGATGGATCGTGATGGCGAGAAGATGATCACGAGCGGTGTGACCTTTTCTGATTTGGCATGGTGTTCTATGATTGAAGACACCAAATCAGTTTGATAATTAGGTATCTTCATATGTTTTCCTCCGTGTGTAGATGATGTAGGTATAGCTGAAAAAATCAAGCAGAAAATCTACAGAAAATTCACTTACCTGTATGTGGTTTTGAAGCACAGCAAAAAAGATGCAGGAGATCATGGGATCATGTTCTTGTACAGGGGCACTGTGGGACTACGTAATTCCTTTACCTGTCCCTACAAGGGACAGGCTTTTTATGCATTAAAAAGTGGTTCGAAGCACAAATAAGCGGTTTTCTCATATATTTTGAACGGAGTTTGTGTAATATAATTTTAAACAGACCACCTAATTATCAGAGTTGTTGGTATTTTCCACCTGTTTGGAGCTGCTCCCTATATTGTGTTTCTAATCATAGTTAGTATAAAAGATTACAGGCATTTCTACAAATAACTATACCACATTGTGCAAACTAAACATGACCTTTGGAGAGAATTTTGCCTACCTGTGAGGGCATCCTTTACAGATTTTCTGATCAGCAAAGCTGCCGCCCAATGTGTTGGAAAATAGTGGCTCACTACCCAATGCCTTCAATCCTTCATCTAAATTATCAACTAAGTTGTTGAAAAACTCCAGAGCATCATGTTGTTCTCGTAAATTTACTGGTTCACCCCACAGCCTATCAGAGAAACGTTATAGTACTATCTTGGTAAATGACTTATCAAAAAGCATCATTAGAAACAACTTGAGTGAGTACACTTACATGGAATGAAAGAATGGACGATTTGACTGGCTATTAAATAAAAACATATCTCAAATTTTTAACATAATTATGAAATAAACTTATGTTTACAATGAATGTAAAGTATGGCACTGATTATTTTATACATGTATGAAGAATAATTTTACAAATTAACTACACACAATTTACATTGTGACAAGGAAATAACAAACATAATCATTGTTTAATGTGAGAATCATTACTTCCATTGACTACATTATATTTTTAACTGTCTCATTTCTTGCCTTGAAAACCTTGTTAACAAAACAATTTAGGCAAGTCATGATCAAGTGATTGACGGATAATGCCAATTTAGTTTCAACAATCAATTTTCATTCAATGCACTTCTAGAAATAATAATAATAATAATAATAATAATAACAACAACAATAATAAAAACAACAATAATAATAAGACAATTGCTAAGGATTACATAATTACTGTTCTATATTTCTGTAAGACAGAGTCCAAATAAAGATTATATTGTTATCTTTTCACTCACTTGGGCATAAACTAATTCAGAAAATGCCAATTGGTCACTCACTCAGCTGAAAAGAAATCGTTATGGCAACAACCAATATCAATTTTTGAAGATATCAACTGCTGCAAACGTAATGCATTCAAATATTCTTCGACTTTTCTTCGTTCCAACAGGATTGATATTTGCTGCAGTCAGCATGGAAGACTAAATGTGTGACTACATGTGTAAAGAAAGGGCTCAGCATTGTGATCACTGGGGTCGCCAGTGCGACTAGATTTTTTCTTTTTTACTGGTGACTAACTTTGGTCATACTCAATGAATGAGTGGAATGAATGTCAAATAACAACTATACTTTTCGTTTTCATGCTCTGTAGCTCCTGAAACAGTGTTCTCCTTTAAGAAGTGAATTGAATCAATGTCTTTCATTGGCACATTCTACAATGTATATTGGTACCTAAAAAGGAAAGTTCGTGCTATCGGTCACATAACGTACTTAGATGAGTTGTTACAACTTATAAGTTCAAAATTTATTGCAGAATACTGTTTTCTTGATTGAATAGGGTATGCAGAATTGATGTATTTTTATGAAATAAAAAAAAAAAACATGCCAGGGATAATGACAAACAAAAGTTGGGAAATTTTGGTATTTAACATGTTCTTCCAGTGGGGTCCACATAACCAACACATTTCACATATTTTTGGCTACTCCAACTTTAAATGCAATATCTAGACAACCAAGTACAATCACAACACTTTTTTTTAACAATTTACAAAATAGGTGATCTTTATGTCAACATGGCTGCCATTGACCTTAGAGTTTATTCACAGCCTTGTACAGTTGATGTTGCAGCACAAAAGAAAGGAAACTAAAACAATACTATAGCTGAGTAGACTAGACAACTAACATAGGAAAGACTGTTGTTGAAAATGCCCTCAGGTTATCAAGAGTTGCAGAAGGAGCAGCCATTTTCATGGCCAGTGGAGCATGTGCTCATTGGCAAGAACATGGGGAAAAGAGCACAAATTATTTTGTTAAACCGTTAGAAAAGGAACATACAAAAGAATTTGTATATTAAAGGAGCAAGAACGTTATACAAAAACCTGTACAAAAGCAGTACTATTGGTCCAGGTATTGCACTGAAAATAATATTATTTCTTCTTTCTTAAACAATTTAAAGATACCTTCACTTTCTGAAGACCAGAAAACATTTTGCAAAGGCAAAATTTCAGCAGATGAATGTTTTCGTCACCCTGATAGCTTTGGAAAAAACAAAACTCCTGGGAATGATGGCATTCCCATTGAATTCTATAAAACATATTCCAGTCAATAATTAGTGGTAGCTTTATGAACAGCATTAGTTCAAGTTCCAAAAAGTGAGAAGTCCATTTTTTAAAAAAAAAAAAAAAAAAAACAAGCACTCATCACACTAATAGAAAAATTAGAAATTGACCTCCAATCTTTCTCATTAATGCACATGTAGATACAAAATAATGACCAAAGGGAATCAAGGATAAAAAATGTCATGCCTCACAATATTCATCCCAATCAGAAAGGATACATGAAAGATTGTTTTATAGGCAAAACTGTACAATCTATTTTCAATGTAATGGATTTAACTGTGAAAGAAAACATTCCTGGTTGAATTTTATTCATTGATTTTTCAAATGGCTTTTGATAGCGTTCAATGGGAATTTCTTTTTAAATGCTTACAACAATGTAATGTCAACAATCACACAGGGAACTGCTGAAAAACATCTCCCCCCTTTGGAGAAAAATGGTGAGTACTCTTAGTCAATAGTATAGTCTTCAACAAAACTCCAGACGCCAACAAAACTCTACAGAGTGTTCATAGAATGCTTAGTCTGTTAGTCAGTGGCATAGTCTGCCTTTTGGGGTTTTTGATTATTTAACCAGATATTATCTGTGTCAATGGCTTGGAGGAACCTTTCTTGGGTTCTGGTTCTCTCCTGGACGTTTCAGGCATTGCTTTTGCTGTTGTGCTTGGTTGCTGTTGTGTCTGCTGTTTGCCTTGCTGATTGACTGCTTCTTGTTTAGAGCAGGGGTTGGGTAGAACGTTGAGTCTACTGTGGCTGGGATGACTGCTGCCTGACGGTGGATAAAAGGTGGTGGTGGTGCTGCATGTTTCAGTTGGCCTCTGTTCCTTTGGATCACAGTGCCTTGAATGGTACAAATAGTATAGAACCTTCTATTGTCTTGTCACTTCCCCATAGATCCATGGCTTGCCGTGATGATGGGGTGGTGGCTTGGGATATGCGTAACTGCCAATTGGTTTGTGCTCAAAACCCGCTGACTTGTCGTAGTATGCTTTGCTTTCATGCCTTTTCTTAAGGACATCTTCTCTCACTACACTTAAGTTGATCATGGCAGGTGCTAAGAGATGACCAGCGCTAGGCAGTATGGTTTTAGTTCGTTGCAGGGACATACACTGAGCAGGTGAGAACATTGTATGTGTGCCCTTGAGGTGGGGTGTTGCAATAGAGAAGTAGAGGACTGTAAAAGTCATCACCTTTCTTTAACATGGCAACTTTAATGGCAGCTACTGCTCTTCCATTGCCTCTAAGGTGGTAAGGGGGCAAAGTGGTGAGCTTGAAACTATGTTCTGCTCACTTATGAATTGTGGGCTGTTATCAGTACGACAGATTTCTGGAACACCATATTGTGCAAAGTGGACTTTTGTCTTCTCAATGCCTGCAGACAAATGGTTTCTTCATTATGGTTTCAGAGGCTGATGATCTGTGTGGACTACAATGTCAGCCTTGACATATAACCACTGGTCAAACTTCTGAAAACAGTTGCAGAAGACCAGTTGCTTTGCTTTGTTGTACTATCCTGAACCTCGGACCAGATGAAAGGTCATCTTTGGTTCCAGAATTGATTCTACATGCTGCAGTGTGAAATCCCATGGACAGGAAAATTGGAACCCTAGGAGGTTTTTGTGTATGGCACTGGCATTCTCTACTTCTGGGGAGAGGGAATGGATTTAATCTGCTTGACTTTTTAAATATCGAATACTTTTGATTAGTCCTAGCCTTTTATTGTCGCCTTTCAAAGTAGTGTTGGTTTGCATCTGATAGATGAGTCTAGAAGGACATAAAATGTAATTCTTTGATACTTGTTCTTATAGATCAACCTGATGTTCAGGTTCCAACATTTTGGGTTCCATAGGGATATAAACTGTAGGGGGATCATTTGAATTCTGCATCTGGCAGAAGTGAGTGCAGCGTATTGAGGGACATGGTGTTGCATGTTGCTGCAGTGCCTATTTGATACTTGACTTGAATGAATACTGAGCCTGCTGTGGAAAGTGATATGGTTGTAAAGTATTGCTTCGCCTGACTAGAAGCAGGGATCTGGTGTACCTGTGCTTCAAACAAATATGTGAAACCACAATCAAAATCAAAGGATGTGTCACATTGCTGCTCCCCTGTGACATATAATTATGTTGATGTACTAAAGATTTGGTGATTGGGTAGATGCATTTGAACATGGGTCTTGTCACTAGCCACTTTGTCGTGAGTCACATAGCTCTCCACTTGTGCTTTTTGTGTGTTCCTTCCTACCATATGTAGTGTTTGGAAGTGTGGGATCTGGAATCTGGTACACTCTTCCAGACAGACTTGGGGGAAGTGGTCATTGCCACCACAAGTACAACAGTCTTTCCTTTAGTGAGACATACTTTTCCAGGGTTCGGCAACATGTCCCAGGTTCACTGTGGAGTCTCATCTGGCTGTCTCTCAGGTCTGTCCGGTGACTTCTTTATCTGTTTTTTTTTTTTTTTTTTGACAAATCGACAATAGCTCTTATTGAAGTTGAGTACGCCATCCAAACTATCCAGCGGTTTTTCTGTGAACAAACATCAAAGCGAGGCTTTCGGGTCAACATTGATCAGACTTGGTTGCACTTGTGTGAGAAAGTGATAGCAAAAGTTATGCACTCTGCCAAAATCTACGGGCTTCTTCCTCTTTGGTTTTTCGACAGTAAAAATAAACTTTGTAGGTATGGAATCTGGCTTCAAACAAATTCTTTGTCCTCCCATTGGTTTTATGAAGCAATTGTCTTCAAAATGCTGACTACAGATATAAGAGTTTTTGTTTACCAGAGTGTTCTCTCGAAGCAGTTTCACAAGCCATTGTGCAGCAATTTCTTGTTTGACAGTGGAAGCAAATGACATGATAAGCATTTGCATTCCACTTGGAACTTCGATTTTGACACCCAAAAGCTATGCAATGCTTCACCATGGATAACGACACTAAAAAGTTGATAAAATATTACATAAATGTCAAACTACCTTCTAATTTCCCTCTCTGTTTGCTTGTACTTTATAGTGAGCTAGACCCGATAGCCTCATTTTGGCGTAAGCTCATTGAGAGTCTGCTGATTTCACGTGCTCAACCTCGATAAGAGCTATTAATTTGTTTTTTTGCTTGGCACACTCTATGGCTCTTGCTTCTGTCACCACATCTTGCAGGCTTTTCTTTGAGTTGTCAGGTTTTTTGTGTGTTTCGAGGAGCTCAGTTCTCGTGTGATCCTCAAATAGTTCTGGACTCATTTTGAATTGTACTGCAATCAAATCAGCCAATCAATCTTTCGGCACAAAATGTTTTACGTGGAGTTTTGTCCGTATAATTGCCTTTATCAGATTTACTTAACTATTTTATAGTAATTGGAAGACTGCAGAAGAAGCCAAACACTTCCTAAGATTTAAGGACTGCAATTGAAACTAAAGATTAAATATGGAAGTGGAAAAAAAATATCAACGCAAAAAACTTTTTTGAAAAGAAATGGGTACTCATCCCAACAAAATGAGATTTTATGCCTATCTCTTTTTGTGGCTTTTTCTGTTTTAATATGAATGTATCTTTTATTTTGTTGCTCATTGCTATAACATGAATGTATTAGTTATTTGTTTAATAATATAGATAATATTCCAGTGCAACTGAACATAATGCTATATAATTTTTTGTAATTATGTGTAAGTACATGTTGTATTAGTACTGTAAGAAGAATAAGTAATTGTGCAGTATTGCAGAGTAATTAATTTTAAGCAGATATGTAGCATCTGTAATCAGATAATATCGTACATCTGAGTAGGTACTTACATGTAGTACAAGTAGTACCGAAATAATTGCACTCTATAACCATGTTAGTACATGTAATCTAAGGGACTTAAATAGTATTACTCTTGTAAATTGTGTAAGTAGCAGTACCAGTGTTGTAAGTACTGTGAATCACAATTAAAATGTTAAAAAATTATTAACTGACTTGAAGGTTTTCCAGAATCCCTGTGGTACATGAAACTGCAGCTGACTCTGTGCCAGGTGTCCAAAGATGAATTGAATCTGACTGAGAACACTAACTTGATACTTCTTTACTTCCTGCTCTTTGTCTTTTGTCACAGTTTCATTGTCATTGTCTCTGTTGTCTTCAGACTGATATCCTGTGTCTATTGTGTTCTCACTCTCAGACTTCTGCTCTTCATCAACACCATCCTCTTCTTCTTTTACTGCAGCTCCCTCCACCTTCAGCACACCCTCATGCAGTTCGGGAATCATAAATAGCTAAGCAAGGCAAATCCCACAAATAAGTTTAATTTTGAGCAATGCTTATATTTGTTAATTACAAAATACAGGCAGATATTAAAATACATATTGTATAATTAAACGGACATGTTAAGAAGGTAGTACTGTAAACACTTGTGTATAAGCCGCACCCCCAACTTTCAGACATGATTTTGGAATAAAAACTTCGAAAAAGCACTTGTGAAAAAAAAGCTGGTCGTACTTACAGCGACATTAATAAGTCAATCAACTCTCAAAATACCTTTGAAAAGTGTTTTTTTTAAAATCGATTTCCCTATTCCCTCTGACTGACAACAATTTTGTCCATTGCTGAAGCCCACAGTTGCAATGGAATTTGAATGAAATTTGAATGAAAATAAAGCGCAGGAATACGATGCAAAATGATAGCTTGGTAACCACGCAACATGTAAATGTTCGCTTTCGCATCAGCTGTGCGTAGATGTCATGTTTATCAAGACGCATGGAAGACATTAATTTGAGAAAAACTTGTTGCTAAATGAGAGTTTGACAACCCTATGGACAAGCACACCGTGAAAGTAGTGCTGGGCAATAAAATGGTCGGCCATTTGCCTCGTGAGTTCTCCCGAATAACGTGGTATTTTCTTGCACGTAGTGGCGAAATCAGTGTTAAAGTGCTCAGTCGCAGATAACATTGTAAGCAGCTGTGTGGAGGAATCCCATGCCAGTTAGAGTTTACCTGTTCAAACATACTGCAAATGAAACGCTTGAAAGAACTACTGGGGAACAAGATTAGGGTTAAATAGAACCCGAAGATCCAAACAAACGGCTCCTTAAGGAGCCATCACTTCTACCAAAAGCAATGATTAACAAAAGGTTTCAATATGTTTAATCTTTATTAACTGAAGGTTTTCCGTTCAATTTATGACCCCTACCAAGCCCTTTTACTACCTCCGAAAGCAATTGTCTCGTGTATAAGCTGCACCTGCGATTTTTGGCCTAAAACTTAAGCAAAAAAGTGCCGCTAATATACACAAGTGTTTACAGTACATTGTCATATAAAGGAGCCTTTCAACTTTGAAGTAATTTTAAGAAACATGAAGAACTAGGTTATCTCTACATGTTGCTACATAAAAAAAGTACAGAGTTTGGATCTCGGCTGATGAAATTGTCACTTTCTACGAAACAACTGGTGAAGAGTATTCTATAAATCAGTAGTCATAAAACAACTAAAAATTAATACATTGTTTTTTGTTAATGCTTGTATGCCTTGTTTTCAATGCTTTATTTAAGGTCAGCCATAACTTAAGATGGAAAATCCAGAAAGCCTACCTGTTGAATTACTGAATTCATATAACATGTGGCTCCTGCATTCTTCAGACCCACATACCCTTTATATGAGCGTGGCCCAATTGGAGGTAAATGCTCCCATTCTGTCAAAGGAGGATCTTCACCTATAAAAGAAAAATCAAAAAAAATGATGACTCTCTAAATTTATGTCAGGAGGTAGCAGGGAAAACTTCACTGTTACAGCAATATCAATACACATGAAAGAAAAACATACATTGTAAAACTGTGAATAATTTGACATAATACTAATAATACTATAATAGCTCAAAAACGTACTACAGAGATTATCTACGATTTAAAAATGCTATAAACTGTAAACCCTGCAAGTACAACTTGACAATGAAAGTATGGTAGCAGTTTCTCCTCTTTACAAAGACAATAGAGGTCAGCATCCCAATGTTCTGCCTTACAGTGTACTTGCATTGTACATGTACTTCCCATTACTTTGCGAGGGGCTTTCCATTATTCCTTAAAAAAATTCAGTCAGTTAAAAGCTCATTCAATGCAAGTGCAAGCTCTCACAAAAATAATAGGTGATTAAATATGACAGTTAAACTGTTACCAGAATAGAAGAAATCGGTGAGGATGTCTGCTAAGACTTTGAGATTTTGAACACAGCCTCGACAAAGTGCAACTAGAAGATCAAATGCAGCTACCAGAGTGGGTGATGTGGAACAGATTGCTGTTACTCGCTTGTTCCATACCTCATCTATTAAAAGAGACAAGTAAAATTATGCTTACTAGTAACACAATGTCATTATAGCTATAGGAAACATGGATTTTGTCTTCAACATTTAATTATTTCAGCTATAAAGGTTCCTATTCAAGGTATTTATCAAGCAAAGAACAGACTTGTAACAATTAACTCAGGTTTTCGAAGACATGTTTTAGAAATGGTTCAATAAGCTGTGGTGTACATGTATTTGAAACTGATGGCTTTTAACTACAAATTTGAGATAATTTAACTTCTTCACAGTTCTCCAGTGCATTGTATGTCAGCAATGTGGAGCATTCTGTTAACCCTGGTCTGCAATTGGATAGTTAATTTAAGAATTATAATAAAATTATTTCCAATATTATAAAGTACTGTTCCAATGGAACATTAGATGAAAGAACTAGAACAGAACTACAGAGTGTGGGCTGTTTCGTTCACTGCAGTTTACACACTTTTCTTAAAGTAACAATCTTGTTCTCAAAAGAAAGTTAGACTGTAACCATAATTATCTGCTACTTCTATCTTGTCTTTCACAGAATGAAAAAGTTTGTTTTCCTTTCACTGAAATATTGTACTTTTTCCTGAACCACATTCTTTCAACTGAAGTGAAGTCTGTTCAAAGTCTTGAAATGAATTGAAAGACTTGGGGATTTTGGAAGCCAAACTGGCTGATACTGTATGTTGCAAAAAATATTCGAAGGATAATAAAAGCACCCCTATTACTTTGAAAATATGCTTGGATTATTTTGTCCTGGGACATTATCTGTTCCTCAAAGCTCACAGTTTTCCTTCAGCTTTGGTCTCGGAAAACTGTTCACTCCTCAGAACAGATAATGTCTGCAGACCAATATCCGAGCAAATTTTGCAGCAAATGAAGGCTACTGTTTATACATGTATAATTTATGCATGAGCCTGTGGCAAATCATTGTTTTAGCATTATTACTCAGGTCATTAAAGAAATGCCTAAACCAAGGACCAATGAAAGTGTCAAATTTGATTTGTTATTGACAAGCATCAATGAACAACTACGTGCACTGATCCAGATATGTCCAGGATTGAACGCTAATCAGACTCAAATTCCTTATGATAAGCATCACAAAGTGTCCTCATTGGTAAAAAGACACCAAAACACACACAGTTCTGTCAAATATGAAGTAATATGAAAATGTGTGATAACCCTACCAAATATGAAGTACTAATTAAACAATACTTGCGTTCAATCCTGGACATAAGTGCACTGATCACATGGCCAAAACGGCAAGTGTTTTTCAGAATGTTTTAATTAAAACGTCCTGACTCTGAGAAAAAGGCTAAAATATGCTTAAGACAAATTTATTGTAAGTTTAGCCAGAACAGTAAAAGACCATTGCCTACATTATTACATTATTGCATTTAATTAATAAAGTAAATTTAATAATTGTTTGGATTTACTCATGCATATCAACAAAAGCAATATTTTTGAAGGAATTTAAAAGGTTTCTTCATTATGTTTAGTGCAATTTTCAGATCTTATCTTTGAAAAGTCTCTCTTTGAACTTTGTTGCATGTTTGGTGTTTCTTGGAAATGCATTTTCATCCATTATAATTATGAATTTCTTCTTCAGAGATGTTGACAATGGATGTGGCCATTTTGAAAATCAGTAAGTGAAATTAGTGAAATATGATGCAATTCTCGACCAAAGAAGTGCAAGGATTTGCATAGTCACCTGAGTTATTATACCAACAATTTAACTGTTACTTTTACACTGAATGACTTACGATATACTGATAACTAGAATAATAAGACACACTAATGCATGAACAAAAGTAAGGTAAAATAACAAAAGAAAGAAAGATCTTTGAAAGATGTGAAATCATGCACAAAAAATGATAAGCTGTCCAACCTGGGTTGAAACATGTTGTCCACAAAGGTATGATTTATGGCTGGGTGTAACCTTACAGAAAGTGAAAACTAACTGAGCAATTGTTCTCTGAGAGTCAATCACCCACATGGTCCTGGGTTTCATGTATTCTCAAAACAAAGGCTTTATTCTAGTGAAAACCAGCCTTAGATTTTCAAAACTTGGTTTCACCAATGTACATGTAGAGAAAATTACTGTAAGCAAACAAAAACTAGTGAAATGCAATTGGACTGTAATTGGACCCCCATGTGATCTTGCAATTACATGAAAAGTAGGAGTTTTGTGGAGACCCCATCAAGATCAAAACTGTTGTACAGCGATACTAACAGTGATACTAATTTTTAGTTATACAATAATTTAACTTAGTATTTAACTTCTGTAGATGGATGCTGGACACAACACCAGTTTTAACTTTAGTAACTTGAAATAAATTGCTTTTAATTAATGGTGGTATAGCAGTACACATCTAAAAAGACATCATGCCCCATAATTAATTTTAACAAAATTGATGTTCAAATTTCAGTGAATTAAAGCTTTGAAAGGAGCCTGCATCATCTTAACTGTGATAATGTTTTAAAGGTGCCTGAATTAGTTGGTTTTAAAATAACTACAATCAGTTTTCCTTACCACTACCATTCCTGGCTTCAATGATAAGTTTCGATGCAGGAAAGATAAAATCCTCCACAAGATCCTGAAAATCAAAATAATTTTACTTACACCTATTGTAATATGAACACTGTCATAAAGGGGTGTCTCTTGAGATCTCTCAATAACTCAAATCTTGAGCTAGTTCAAATGAACACTGATTTTCCTGGATTTGCGTGCAAATGAATATATCAAATGAATATATCAAATACCATATATTTGACCTGCTGAGAAAGATAATATGAATATATGACTGATCATCACAGTTACACACACAACTTAAGCAGTTATGAAATTAAAGCCTGAAAACAATTCAGGCTGAACAGGATTCGAACCCATAATCTCTGCGATACTGGTGCAGTGCTATACAGACTGAGCTATCAAGCCATCTGGGAGCTGGTCACTTTGTGAGTTCGTAATACACTTGTAGAAGTGAAAGATGCAAATGAATATATGAAAGATCATATATTTGAACTGCAGAGAAAGATACTACTGCACCGGTATCGCAGAGGTCATGGGTTCGAATCCTATTCAGGTCTGAATTTTTTCAGGCTGTAATTTCACAACTGCTTAAGTTGTGTGTGTAACTGCGATGATCAGTCATACAGTGTATATTCATATTCTTACATTTACTGTACATGTAATTTTACCTTCGGCAACCCAAACTCTTAAATAGTACCACAAACAAACACAGAAACACATAGGGGGCCCTTTAATTAAGCTGCTAAACTGAATGACACATTGGTACAACACAAAATTAATGTCATCAGGGTAATGTATGTGCACACAACTACTCCTTTGGGTTTGAAACTGCTTTTTTGTTTTTCCTCCTTTTCTACTAGTTGGATAACCTTGTTTTCTATCTATAGGCACGACAATATTAACAGTGTTGGAAAGTAATGATCACACGCTTGCCATTGCAAGCATGAAAAGTATTGGGTGAGTCAAATCAGTGATAATTTATGTAACAGTCACACGAGTATGAAGTGATACTGCTGGTCTCTATTTGCATGAAAATTAAAGGTCCACTTGCCAACAAATGGATCCGAGGAAAATTTGTCGCGAAAAGAAGCTGGTTAGAAAATAAAGTGTAACTGTTGTAGTCATCTTTGGGTTTAAGGACTTATAAGAATAAGTTCTCTTTGATGGAAAAATGTCAGTCTTCCAAGTACCAACAAGTCGTCTGGTGCTTTCCATTATGCCTAACTGACCAGTCAGAGACCAATGGGAATACCAGAGGAAAGTGGAATGACATTTTCCAGTCAAACTGGGCCAACCACAAGGAATGGTTCTTATACCCAATGAAAAATAAAAATAAACTAGAATATAAAATAATAATAAAACTATGAATAAACTATTAAATTACAGAATAAAATGATCTAAAAGTTGCTGTCTTTAAAAATTAGTTAGGTTAGTTAAGATTTTGAACAGTTTAACAGGGGATGGTCGGCAATCAGAATCTAAAATAACTCTAGCAGCCCTCTTCTGCAGCTTTAGAACACGGTTAAGGGAATGTTTACAGACCACAGCTGGTCCAAACCACATTCACATAATCTCTAACTGGTCTTATCATGGTATTATAAAAAAGAAGTCAATGTTTTGAGGTACGCATCATTGAATCCTCTTTAAAGACCCTATCCACTGCAAAAGTTTTGGGCATACTTTATCTACATAAGGGATAAATGTTAGTTTGTGGTCAATCTCTAGGCCCAAAAGCTTTGCACATTGGACATTTTCAAGCTGCTTTCCATTAGCAGCAGCAGCAGCAAGGTCATAACAATTCTAGTTGAAAGACGCTTTCCAGTAACAGTAAGCACTTTTGTCTCACTCTCAGTGAGAGGAAGTTTATTTGCTGTACCCCACTGGTTGACTTCAGAAATTGCTGTAGTCAGTGAACTTTGTAACATTTCAATGGAACCAAAGTTAGCAGCAGAGATAACTGTTGTGTCATCTGCAGAAGTCAATCTGAGCAGAGCTCACATGTAGCCTCACATGCAGCAGATGATCATTAATAAAAGCAATGAAAAGCAACGGACCTGGAACTGAGTAGGGATTCTATTTTAGCCCTAGATACCTTGACTGACGCCTATCATTCAGAAATGATTGAAACCAGATAAAAGATTTGTTGTCAAGCCCATAAGCTTGAAGTTTTTGCAATAGTCAAGTGATCAACCATGTTGAAAGCCTTGCAGTAGTCAATTAGAATCATACCACTCACACGATCATTGTGAAGGTTGAACAGCAGTTCCTCAATAATTCTAGCTAGCAAGAGCAGTTACTGAACTATAACACTTGCAAAAAGCAGACTATTGAGAATAAATCAAGTTATTGTCAAAAAGATAGGTGGATAGCACATGCCTCTTAATTACCTAGGAAAGTACTGGCAACACTTATGTCGGATGATAGTTGCTTATGCTTTCTGCATCCCCACCTTTGAATAGCATAGTGACTTTTGCAGTATTCTAGCACTGGGGGGAAACTGATGTTTCGAAGCAATAATTAATTAATTAATTAAGTAATGGACGGAGCAATTATTGGAGCAGCTTATTTCAACATCCACGCACTGATATCGTCAATGCCACTGGCCTTGTTAAAGCAAATATTTTTGACACATCTTACTCTATGTGACAGGAGGGTTAGAAAAAATAGTGCTAGCTTCCTTTTTTGAACTGACAAAATTGCTAAGTTTGGAGATGTCAAAACTCATCTGAGGACATAGTGACCTAAGCTGATGCACGATAGAAGTAAAATGAGAATTAAACTCAGAGGCAATTATTTTGTTCTTTATTTTCAACAGTATGATATGCCCACTTTAAGGCTGCTTACACGCTTAGACTGTTTGTTCAATCCAAAAATTGATTTGGTTGTTTTCACACATTTCTTTGGCATTGTTTTTACTATTTTCAAGTTTTGAGACATAATACTCTCGTTTAGCACTCTTTAACATGTGAAATATTTTATTCCTGGCTTTCTTGTATTCAGCACAATCATCAGGATTCAAATTAACACTTGATCGTTTCAACAAAGTGTCCATCAACTTCAGCTGTTCAATAATGGCATTAGATATCCAAGGAGTTTGGTTGGCAAGTGTGACCCAGCATCATCAGAATCATTGTCGATAAAGCGCATAATTAAATAAATTCTCCCATGATTCCAGCATATTGTTGATCTTGTCAAAAAAGATTGTTTCCTAGGGGGTCTGCTCAAGATTTTAACTTTGACCGTTCCTCTTCAATTTTCAGTCTGACCAGGCCAACTGGTCATAGTGGACCACCTCCAGGGATGGTCGTGAATATTCTTTGGGCAGGAACCGAAATGGGTCTTTCCATTTCATTCCCGGACAAAATTTCTGGAATCTTTGGCACAATGGAAAGCACAATTTACTTTGGTGTCCTCTACTCTAAGGAATATGTGCAAATATGGGGAACACACCTGTTTGTTTAGCTGTTTTTCATTTTAAACTACAGCAAAGGTGTCAAAATTTGATGACAAAAATGAGAATAGAAGATTTAAAATCAATCTGCGATCCTAGGGAAGCTATCTTAAAAGGATCAGAACAAGAATACTCAACACAAAAATTATTGGCAAGCTGGGCCTCCATGATTACGAGATAGGAAAAAAATGTTTTGTTAATAATTGCCTTTGTTTTTGCGAGGAGAGCCATCTTTCTGGGCAAGTGAAAACTACACCAAGTGAGTGCTTTCTGGTAATTCATATGCAGTACTGAACCACAGGGAAAAATTTTTACTTAAGATTACTCCAAATCTTCACAGGGCTATATTTGTCAAATTTTCCTTCTGGGAAAAATAGATTGTTCTATAAAAGTTAATAAACTGACAAGGTGTTAAAATCTGTAAAAGGCGTGGACTCTAAAGTGGCCTTTTCATAGCAAACGGCTTAATCCAGAGATCCTACATGCATGTATATCAAACACCTTCAATTTTAGATTTCACCTCTGTCGAGAGTGACTCCACGCAATCATGCTTCAGCAAATTGTTCCTTTTGCCCATTATTGTTGATCACTGGTCTAAAACATGTGGGCCTAAACAGTGACTTATCACTTTCCCCCAAAGCTCCCAGAGTGCACTTCGCTTCCACAAAAGGATAAATTGTGCGGGAAGAAATAATTGAAGCATCACTCATTACATATCTAAATGAATGGCCACGCGTTAATGCGACAATACATCATTGCACATTGTTACGTCACTCATTCCCCATGTGAGCTGAGTTCAGTTCCATTTGCATGCTTGAAGAAAGGTTGAGTTCTTGAACCTCTGTTGTCCTGTTTTCTGTTTTTTACCATGAGGCATATTGATATATGGTGGCAGTGAGTGTGGAAGGTTGAGTATTTACTATTTCTTTGATGCCTGCAACTGAAGGGCAAGCCGAACTTGCTACGCCTTCTGTACAAGCTTCCATAGCTTTATATTCACTTGGACTCATCAAAGTGGTACGATTTTAACAAAGCAATACGTCAAAAATCGTAGCTTAGATTCAAATGAACACTGGAATGAATAAAAGGAGCAAAGTTATTGATGAATATCACTCCAGAAACTAGAATGTTTGCGAGTGTTTTTGCGGTGTCTGACATTTGCAGACGCTGAGCATTCGTTCATGTCAGTTTCTCAGCCTTTCCCGGGGCCTTTCCACGTGCATGCTTTAAGCTTTCCCAGACCTTTCTTACGAATAAATTAATATAACGCAACAATAGGGTTTAAAACAATCAACCAAGCAGAAATCTTAAAACAAAACAAAAATATTGCACCCAACATCAAAGCGTTTGCGCTCATGCAGTAACCAGCCACATGTTTGGAAAGTAATCAGTCTGTGAATTTTGAATATTCAATGAGAAAGAACAATAGCGTGAATATATGAATAATAATCGACCCACAAAATGTGGGTACACACTTAAAGCGTGCCTGTGTTGTAATGGTGAAAATGTGGTCAGAGCACGAGCATCCACAGAGGAAACCTGCCTGTTCCCGCCTGATGTGCTCATCCAACATTTCAGCCAGTCTTGTGTGGATGATCTTGCTGAAGACCTCACTGGTAATGGGGAGCAGAGTGACGCCTCTCCAGTTGTTGCAGTCACCCAAATCACCCTTTTTGGGTAGTTTGACAATGAGTCAGGTATTCCACGCTTCAGGAATTGTCTCGCTCTCCCATATCTCTCTGAACATGCACATCAAAAAGCGTGGTGTTTCAGTTTCTTCAGCCTTAAGCATTTCTGCTGTCACTCCATCTGCTCCACCTGCCTTCCCACTCTTCATCACTTTGATGACAGCTTCCACCTCTACCATGGTAGGTGGATCTATACAGATATCCAAGTCCTCAACTGCTGGTGGAGTCTCAGCTACCTGTTCAGGCTCTAGCCTATTTAGAATGCTTTCAAAATGTTCCTTTCAGTGTGCCAGCTTCTCTGCTTCTTTCAAAATAACATTGCCATCTGTGTCTTTTACAGGGACATCGTTGTTTTTAAAACCATTATTTTTTAATTGTATATAGGGTTTTCAAATCTTGTCTACCAGCAGCCTCTTCTGCCTCAACCGCCAGTCTCTCTACAAAGATTCTCTTGTCTAGTTTGGT
>OMLO01000836.1_pt1 | contig 22065 bp, 11 predicted proteins | sample 1674811 | NCBI WGS metagenome assembly OMLO01 (sample SAMN06265003, study PRJEB25207) | coral metagenome | isolation source: Coral host | place: Mexico:La Bocana,Puerto Morelos, Mexico | collected 2008-11-13 | reverse complement strand
AGGTTTCGATAGCATCCGGTTCTTCGTAAACGGCTCGATAAACAGATGGGTACTAGAGAAGAAAGCAAGAAAGAAATGAAGGGATCTTTTGACGAATGCCAGCCGTATTTCGCGCGTTTTCGTGGGTTCCTGCGGGTTCGCAAAAGATGAAACCAATGGAACCGACAGATACCGCTTACATAACATGGTTCATATCCGTCAGTATCGTTCTAGGTCTTAATGCCTTTCAAAACCTCTTTAGTAAACTGCTAGTTGTGCCCGATCGCCGTATCGCGTGATGTGCTTACCCGCTAAACAATTCGACTAGTATTTCATGTAGTCCACGGTATCTTCAAGAAATATAAACCATCTTTGGTAATGTGTTCAGTGCATGCTTGTGAAATTTACCATGTTTTTATTGTATATAGTACTGTACTGATCAAATATTGAAAAAGGCGTAGGCTGTTAGTATTTTCATCAGAAGAACAGAATGAAAATAATTGAAATCCAGCTCACCTTTACAACGTTAAATAGGATTGTTATGGAGTACTTGATGACCTCCAAGTGCGGTAAACTGCGGTTACACTTTTTAATAACTTTGAAGATCACAGGCAGCGCGCCATCTTTAACTACCTGTTGACAACACACCTCTGATAGACGAGTAACGACCTCTGAGGGAGACAAAAACGGCATTAAATATTGTTTTGTTGAGCATTTCGTATTGCGTATGATCAGGAGCCCTCCTGGTATTATCTGAAGAAGAGATGCATAGCGTTATGTTTCGAGAGTAACAGCCCCCCTTACTCTCTGGGTTAGCAACCTTTCCCTAACACTACTTTGGGAGGGTTGCAACTTTTTCAGAGGGGGGAAGAGTCGCAACGTTTTTAGAGAGGAAAGGAGTCGTTACTTTTTTGAAGAGGAGAGGAATCGCTACTGCCTGGAAGCTAACAATGAAGGCGTTTCATCTTAATGAAATGAAAATGTTTTCAGTATGTCGAAGACGTCATCTCCACAGTCTTTCAAGGTGTAGATCACCGGTCAATGGGTTTATATCAATGCTCTTTCTGCTTAGGTGGTCTAACATAGAAAACATGACATCTAAACAACAATATCGCGGGTGAATCAAATGAAAGGCGAAATATTCAACTCAGAAAGGCAGAGTTGTTCAACGTACTCGTCTGGTTTTAACTTACCCAGATTAACAAGCGCTCCAACTATTCTACTAATGTTTTTACATTGCAACAGAAAGTCCAGAGCAGATCTGGTGCGGTTACACAGCTTCATAGGTTCAGTTGCTGCAGCATTGGCGAACTTGATGCGCTTGCGCGCTCTTTTAACCTTGAGAGAGCACGCCTCACGTCTAACTCGGTAACCGCGCCAAAAGGCCTGGTGATACCAACAGTAGACATAAGTTATCGATGAGTAGGAACAGAAATTTGTCAATGAAAATTTGAGGACTAAATACCTAAATATTTTTCGCTCTCTAGTTTACTAGTTAAAAAATGAGTTATTCATTATTGCATTACATAACACCAAGCCCGTTTCGAACCTGAATTCGTAGCGCGGATTTCTGTTGTTTTCTCAACTGCTTCCTAACCATGAATCCCCTGAAAAGGGCCTGGATCTTAGCTGCACTTTTGTGCTTCGTCTCCAGCTTCTTACGCGTTGCTCTTTGCAGGACAATAACAGCAGAGTGAAGCCTGGTAAACCGCTGACGTTCAAGAACACTGCGCCACCAGTACTGAGGAGAGAAAGGAAGCAAATTTTGAGACCACAGTTCCTTACTTAACAAATATGGCAGTAAAACTGTATTGTCCTAAATAAACATTTGTAACGGATGAACGAACTGTAGGGGGACTGGACACGAACCAGAACGTTTAAAATGCCCGACGGTTTTGCTACCCTTTTAAGCGGAATTGCCGCACAACTTAACGTTGGTTTTTTGCTTGTTACACTTTGATTACTTTTATGAACATGAACAGTGTCAGCGAAAACGCAGTGATAGTTGGATAGAGTTTAGGCTGACTTTAAAAATCAGTCACAGTCCACAAAGAAAACAAGACCTGAGGAACGTGAAATGCAGAAGTCTCGTACCCGACAATGATTGGCTTAAATAACAGACGACGAAATTGGCTTTCTCTTTGTTCTATGTTCGGTAAAATGTGCGCAAAACACTTAAGCCTGATCCCATTCCAGAGAAGGGCATAACCGTAAAGATTAACCATCTAAGAAGAATCTTCTTAACAACGAGGTCACAGTTTTTTCCGGGAAACTTATACCTGGATAAGGAGTACAGCATCCATTCGGGCTTTCGCCGCAGCTATCGCGCGTGCTCGGCGGTAATACCGCTGAATTCTGATGATGTTCAAATGATGATACACGGCTGATGCAAACTTCTTTAACTGCACCAGACGCTCCGCTTTCTGTCGCTGAAAAAACAAAGTTGACTCTTGCTAGACATCATCACCATAAGAACATTCTATGTAGAGTAAGCATTAAAAATATTAACCAACTAGTAAGTAAAAGAGCTGTTTCGCAAACAAATAAAAGAGCTTTGTGCGAGGCTACCCCAACCTCGTTCCCAGGGTCTTCTCGTCCAGAAGGCGGGAAGAAGAGAAACCCTTGGAACGAGGTTGGGCCACACCATGATTTTTTTTTTCCATAATCATGAAAGGAGCTATAGAATTCTAAATAATTACTTCGGAGTACTAAATGAGTTTGGACCTCTATTTACTTTATTCTGCTAGCTACAGAAGGCTAGAAAGCTTAACGAGTTTAACAGACAATGTCTTACTTCAATCCTTTTCCTGGTGATAAATCCCCTGACTGCGGCCTGTAAGGTGCGCGCAGCACGTACGTCACGCGCGATCACACGCGCACAGTATCCGCGGTAAGCGGCCTGTAAGATAACAGCAGCTTCCTTGAGCTTGCGGTATTCCTCGCGAGCTCTCCTTCCTGCTACATTGCTGCGGAACCATCTCTGGATCAGAATCACCGCTCTGATTTGACCAGCAACACAGCGAACCTTCCAGCCGCGATAGCATGATTGAAGTTTGACTGCTGCATGCTTGGAGGCCAGAAATTCTTCCCTTGCCTTCCGAGAGGCAATGTTTGCTCGTACTTTTCTTTGCAAGAGGATTGCAGCGTGTCGGATTTCACGGTAATTTTTCTGACACCGCCGTGCCCTTGCCGTTGCTTGCAGTACGACCACCAGTTGTTTCGCACGGCAGTATGTCCGCCTTTGTATCATTCCTCTAAAGTTGGATTGGATAAGTATAGCGGCCTTTTGTTTCTTCACTTCACCTCTTTCTTTGAATCCTCGGTAACAGCTCTATGAATGAAAGGAAACACAAAGGCTATCTTAAGACTAAGTGTTCAACCAGAAATTAACGCACGCGCCGTTTTGTTCCATCCAGGGCTTAAGTTTGAACACTTGGAGACAACGAATGAAAATACCAAGTATAGACTTTGTACCCATAAATTCGGCAAACTCTGTCACCGGACCTTTTCGGTATAATAAGGCTGGCGGCCGGAAGGCTCAGGGGAAATCAATTCCAAATGTATGGTGACACCTACTTAGTCCTGGAATGATATTGAAAACCAGCTAAACTTGGAGCTAGAAGAACAAGACCTAAAAGCTTTTTCTATACAAGTCTTACTGCTAATTACAAAAAGGGACGATACCTGAATTCTAGTTGCTGCCCATTGCATCAGTTGGCATCTCTGGCGGACCGTCTTCCCCAAAAGGTACGCTCGATACCGATCTTGAATGACGAAAACCGCCGAACGTTTTCGAAGAAACTTCGTCCTTTGCCGACGCATGCGTGTCATGGACTGAGCCAGCACTACCGCCTGTCTAACACGAAGATATCCCTGTCGCTGACAATGGCGTCTGAAGTGGGACTGAATTAGAATGGTGGCATGTCTAAAACAGTGATATTCTTCATAGATCTTCTTCATTATCACTTGAGCTCTGTACCACTGTTGAATCATAATCACTGCTTGTCGTGTTCTTACAAATCGCGTTCTTATTTGATTGCGACGAACCGTTGCTTGCAATTTGCACACGACTTCTCTTGCACCAAGGAACATTCTCCGGGCAACTTTTCCTCGAAAGCTCGCCTGCATTCTGATAACAGCTCTAAGCTTGCAAACGAACTTCTGTGCAGCGTACATGCGGCACGCAGACTGCAAAGTAATGATAGCACCGCGGGTCACGTGATACGAAAAGTAGGTTTCCTCCATGAGTCGAAATCCACGGTAATACCGCTGAATCTTCTGTGCTGCTGCCTGCCGTCTCTGGTTCTCCTTCACCATCTCACGAACGCGCTCTCTTGCTTTGAAACCACGGAAGTGGGACTGTATGACAATGGCGCTTTTACGCATTGTCTGGTAACACTTACGTTGCCGTTTGCAAAGCGTATTAGCTCTGTATCTCGTCTGTAAAGTAGAGGTGATTTTCTTCAGCTTGTGGTAAGCCATAACGGCCTTCCTCCTGCGCACTACAGCCTGTATCTTAATGATTGCTTTCCTGGTTCTTTCGTACTTACTCCTGGCCAAAGACATTTTCCAGAAGGACTGCAAAACAATGGTTTTGCTCTTCAACCGCAAGAATTCTGTTCTTTGAACACGGGTCCGGATGCAAGCTCTGCGGTGCTGTTGGATGGTGATCACTGCTGAACGGATTGCGTTGTACTGTCGACGGCAACACCATGCTCTTATCCCAGTCTGCAAGATAATGCAAGCCTTTCTCTGTGCAAGGTAAATCTGTCTCGCCTCATGCATCTCTCTCGTAGCTCGGAAGCGCTGTTGAATAACTAACGCAGCCCCGCGGAGGTTCAGGTAGAGTCGTCGCGCAATATGTCGTCTTGCTACTGCCTGGATAATTACTGCAGACGATTTCTGGGCGCGGTATTTAGAGCGACATTTGTAACCGCGGAAGGCGGATTGGATTATAAGAGTAGAGGACTTCAGCGCATTGTAGTGCCGGGCTACTGCTCTTCCAAGAAGCCAGGCGCGGCAACGAAGTTGTAAGGCAACTACAGCTCTTCTGGTAGCTTCATACTGCTTCCACGCCAGGAACCGGCGCACACAAGCCTGAATCTTTACAGCGGCATTACGCTTCCTGCGCAGCCTCGCTCGTACAAGATATCCTCTGACTGCCATCTGTAACGTAATAACGGCGCCTCTTATGAAGTGAAACACCAGCTGATCACGCTTACAAAGGATTGCCGCCCTAAACCTCCGTTGGATCACCAGTGCTGAATTCTTCAAACTGATGAATCTCCTTCGCTGTTGAAGCATACGCGTTTGAGCTTGCACTTCCACAACAGCTCTCCTGATAGCGAGGTACTCCTTCCTTGCTTTGTGCATCTTGTACGTCGCTTGGATCAGCCTCACTGCTCGAAGTCTTCTCGCCAGTTTTCTGTCGAACCAACCACGTACACAAGCCTGAAGACGAGTGGCAGCACTTTTCAAAGCAAGAAAACGTTCCCTTTGGCTCCTAGATTCGTGCATAGCTCTGTACCTCTGTTGAAGAACAATGGCTGCGTTCTTCATTTCTAGGTATCTCTTACGACAAAGGTATCCACGCCCTGCCGCTTGTAACACGATGCAAGCCCCGCGCTGCACGTGGTAATGCACATATTGACGCATGCCAATCACACGGGCACGGTACCGCCTTTGGAGTACAACAGTGGTTTTCTTCAGATCAGAAAAGTGTTTTCTCGCCAAATATCCACGAGCTAACGCCTGAACGTGAACGATGCACCTACGGGAGATAATGTAGGATTTTCTGGTAAAGTATCCCCGATAAGCCGCCTGAATTTTCTTGACAGCCCGTACACGTTGTAATTGTTTTCTTGCTTGATAACCACGAAAAGAAGATTGAATCTTTATCGCTGCTTGCTTGAGGTGTTTAAAATTGGATCGTTCTTGACGGCCAAGTAAGACCGAACGATATTGAAGCTGTAGAACTAAAGCAGCCTGCCTTAAAGATCGGTACTTCGTTTTGGTCACATGGCCTCTATAACAAGTTTGGATCAGCACCGCAGCCACGTGTTGACGTTTGAGATCCTTCCTTACTTTCCAACCACGACAAGCAGACTGCAAGACAACAACCGCCTTTAGAATCTTGTACGTCTTTCTGGCACGACACCCTCTGTAATGCGCCTGTATTCGCACGGCATACGAGCGAATGCGCTGGTACTGTGAAACGTGTGAACGAGTCTGCAAGACGGAGCGAAAGCGCTGTTGTATTATAGTAGCTGAGTCCTTCATCTGACGGTATCTCTTGGTAGCGTAGTACTGGCGAAACAAAGCTTGAATCATGATGGCTGATGTGTGCTGTACAAGAAGGTCTCTGCGGACAATGCTTCCCCTGGCTACGGCTTGAAGACGAACAATGACGCGACGCATGCGTTGATATTCCATGCTCTGGTGACGGCCTTGCATCAGAGCGCGATAGCGAGTTTGGACGACGATTGCAGCGTGTTTTAAGGCCAAGAACCTCTTTCTAAGTAGATAATAGCGAATCCACGTTTGAAGTGTAACGGTGGCCTGTTTGACCCGCATAAAGTGCCTCCGGCATCTATGACCTCTATAGCGCGACTGAATCATCACGATGTATAGTTTCGTCTGTCTGAACTGATGCCGAGCAATCTTTGCACACAACAACTCCCTGAATCTTCTCTGTATCGTCACAGTGGATGCTACAAGCTTGACGTATCCTTTCTGAGCGAGATTCTTTCTCACGTGTGACTGAATCAGTACAACAGCTTTCCTTTTCTTTAAAAATACGCTCCTCTGCAAGTAACATCTGACCAAAGATTGGATCTTGATGCAAGCAGCCTTTCGAGCCTCATACTTGTGCTTTTGCTGTCGTCCAAGGAGAGCCGCCTTGAAGTAAACCTGTAGTTTTCTCGTGGCGTTTTTCACAACAGCAAACCTTCTTTGAGCTTGAAACATCCTAGTGTGAGCTTGTATCTTGATAGTCGCACGTTTCAACAAAACGAATGTCGCACGGGTTTGCCATGCGCGCACGTGGCTTTGGATTTTAATTGCCGCTCGCACTTTCCTTACGACGCGGCGATCACGCTTACCCCTGTAGGACGACTGCAGCGCTATCACACATTTCCTCAGCTGAAGATACTGTTCCCTTTTTCTTCTACCTAACGATGTTGCTCTGTGGATTTGCTGAATTAGCAAAGTTGCCCTTTGAAGCCGCAAAAATCGCCTCCGTTCTTTGAGACCTTTGATGAAAGCTTGAATCTTAGCACAAGCCGCTCTTTGCTCAACAAACTTCCTTCTTGCCACATATCTTCTCCAAGCAGCCTCAACCAAGGTTGCAGCTTGGTTTCTTTTCGCACGTCGTTTTTTCCGATTGGTTAAAACGATAGCCTGTAGTCGCACAACAGTTTGACGGAGGTTTTTGTACCAGTAAAGGACGTCTCGGCCTTTTCTAAAGGCCTGGTAGTGAGTCTGAATGCACCGCGCGGCTTGGTGACGATTACGAAGTTGTTTGCGAACGAGGTGACCACGATACACAGACTGAATGAAGACAGCTGATTGCCTCATGGCTTGAAATCTACGGCGTGCTATAGCGGATCTGGCGCGTGCCTGTAAGAGAGGGAACTACCATGAGTATGACTACGAAAACCGAAAACACATATTTTCACTTATGGAAACATAAATGAAAATGGTCTAGGTTTGATAATTTTAATTCACTACATGTAAGCACTGAACTTCACTGACCTATAAAAGTAGAGTTTTAATGAGTTACGCATGAACAAGAAAGATTACTTGTCTATCAGTGACACGGGCATATTCAGAATAACAAAACCGATTTATCGACATAGAGGCCAGCCTAAGACATTCTGTTAACTTGTCCAGATACTCTACAACTGAGCTACACGAGACTAGTGGAGCTGAGGTCATTAATCTAGTTACATCTGACAGACATAGATGAGAAGTATGTCTTAGGGAAAAATGGCAAAAAGCTACCGTCCTTCCGTCAATTCGTAAGAGCATTTGGTGTTCGAGCGAAAGTACTTAATTGTGATTGCAAGGTAACTTTGCTCACAGGAAACTTCCGTCTTGCTCCGGTTCTACAGCATTTAGTAAAGCACCAGAAGAGGTACTATTAGTCTACCCATAGTCTAACTATGATCTACCGCAACTCACAAGGAGTCGACACAGTTGATTTTCTTACCATTTCTTACCTGAACGAAAACAACTATCCGTGCAACGTTCTGTAAGTAAAAAAGGAATGGATACAGCGGATTAGACATGTGGTCAACAAAACTGGAAAGATGAGGTAAGCCCATCTTATACTGTAAAGGATACAACAAAATCACACTTGGTCACGGCATTTTTACGTCGGACAAAAGTGCCTATCATCGGGGATAATCCCAAATTATTAGTATATAAAGGCAGAGAAACAAGAGAGAGGATTTTAAACCAAGGGAAAACAAAAGGTAGCTAAAATTAAGGAAGATCGCGATTTAATTCAGTAGTAAAATTTTTGATGTCACTGGGCAGTGTTCAGCGTATAAACGATCGAAATTAGGTTCTTGTCTAGTCCCGGATTGTTCGAAAGGGGGATAAAACAATCCACTGGATAAATCATCATCCAGCGGATAGAGTGGTTTGCTATGTTAACACTTATTCACTGACTAGCGATTCATCCGGTGGATAGCGTCATCCAGCCTTTGAACAACTGGGGCCTGGAAGTCACTAACTGACTTTGTCCTCGAAGCTATTTTAAAACCTAAGTTTTTCGATTTGACGAACCTTTTTCCGCTCTAGTTGCTTTTTAAGGCGATGTCGTCTCCAGGTCATCTGAATACAGCGTGCAGCCTTCGTTTCCTCGCGAAGATCTAACAAACGCGCGCACAGATACGCTACATAAGTAATAACAACCTGAAATGAACAAAACGCGCGTTGAGTTGGAGTGGCAAAAGCATGAACGGACGGACGGACGGAAGTCAAGAACCTTTGGCAAAAGACATTTAATGTTTTTACTTACCTTCTCATCAGGAATTGTGTAAGACATGTCTGAGGCCTTTGTCATCAAAGGAACACCACCCAGTTCTTGCACCTAAGATGGACAGTTCAATAAATAATTAGAACAATTCGACACGGAAGGCGCTGTGACCCAACGATTAGTTCGTTCGTCTCCCGTGCGTCCGGGTTCGGGCCCTGGGCGGGGACATTGTGTCGTGTTCTTGGGGATTTATTCTCACAGTGCCTCTCTCCACCCAGGTGTATAAATGGGTACCGGCGAATTTAATGCTGGGGGTACCCTGCGATGAACTCGTCCTGCATCCCATCCAGGGGAGAGTGGTGGCGTCATGCTACAGACGCGGGATATAATCTCCGGCCTGATGGGCCACTTGGCTCGTATGCAGACTTTACCTTTACCTTACAATCCGATACAGCGGTTAACACAAGCATGCACGAACTAGTATCTCTCACCTTTTCCGCCATTGTACGGAAATTCTCGCGCTCGTTGTTTTTCAATTCCTCTAGAAGTGCATTAGTTCCAGAACCTGGAAGGAACGAAAAGAGAACTTATATATATAAAAAGTACATAGTTTCAATGTCTTTAAAAAACTGTCTGGAACACAGAAGAAAGTATATTTTATCTCCAAGAATAGATTGGCTGATCTCTTGGTTTTCGTAAACATAACGTTTTCGTATGGCTGACGGATAAGAACGAGAAACTCTTTGGAGTTCTCCTAAAGATGAATAGTAAAAACAGTATTACTAGAGGCATGAATGTCACCTCGGATCGACCTTGGATGAGAAATACGACATAAGACCAACCTGTGGCGTCGGCTTCGTTACTTTTCGTGCAACAAATAAAATTAAAAATAGGATTTTGGAAATGATTGTCACGCTTTACCTGGGCTAAATGTCGCCGTCCACGAGTTCACATCCATTCCTTCCTCCCCTTCGCTGTCACTCGCCTCATGTACCCCCGGATTGCAGGTCAGACTTGTTTGTTCTTTGATAAGTGAACGGGGGAGTAGTGAAGGGTGATAGTGGTGAAGTAGGTAGCAGAGTGCACGACCGTCCGAGAAGGAGACAGTGAAATTCTCGATCTGAAATGATAAAGGATTCAAACATAAATCAAAGATAAGATCTGATATTTCCCACTCATAGCTAATCGAATTCTTTTCCCTATTTTTTGGTTCCGGAGACCCAGTGATCTTTCTTTCAATGTGCTGAACTGTCTTGTAAATAAGTCACTTTCTTACCTTGAAACCATACAGTCTGCAGACTCTCTTACACCATTTAAAGAGCAAGCGCAGCCGGTCCGACTGGAAATACAGGTCTGACGAGTCACGACGTTTTCCTGCGAAATCTTTATGGTCTCCGTCGGTCCAGCTGTCTGCAGCAGTTAACTTAACGCGCAGAAGCCTGGTACTCTCCAAGTGCGCTATCTCCTCCTTGAGCAGTTTTTCGCTTAGAAGCACATTGACCTGTGACAAGTTTGTGAAAGAAGTTGTATAGTCAATGAAAAAGTTTTTTTTTTGGTCTTGACTTCTTGTTGTCATCAAAGGGCATGGTAATCGAGGCTTTTACAAATTTATTCCTCTAGAAGGGCAAGCCGGGCCTGCGACTAAGAACACATTTTTTCTGACGCGCAAAATAGTGTCCCTATTGCTTCCAAGTTTGAAAATTCTGCATCGTATTATCTTACCTGAAAATGAAAAATTATCTGCCACAGTAAAGCGAGTGTTTTCTCTCTGTGTCCATCCACGACGTGGCGCGCGTCAATAACCCCACCTGATAGATAAGGTAAAAACACTTACATTACCACAAAGCAGCATAGTTGGTTTCCGCGGAAGGAGCACGCGCGTGTGCCGAACAAGCGTCCTTTAACCGCGCGTAAGTCACGTTAAACGTTCGCGCGGGTGCAAGTATTGGGAAGAACTTTGAGATTATCGAACTGAGTACCGCATTGCACTCCATATATAGATGAAAGCATTTCTCGTTGAAAAGAACCACTTATCTTACCTTTAACTCCTCCGACAAGAACACCTCTTTCTTTCAACACGTTTATAAAGACATCAACGTTGTGTATTTTCTGTAAGAGATGAAACGAGAAACGCCAGCTTAATAGAATGATGGTCTTTTTCCTTTTCTATGGCTTATCTCTCTCAAGTATAATGTGGCAAAGTGTCACAAGAACGACGATCAATTTACCTGTAATCTGGAAATGGCTGGAACACGGAGACTTGCCGATAACTTCCAATCTTGAGTCAAAAGTTCCGCCACGCGTCTGTGCATTAGAACAGATTGGTCAGTAAATGGTATCAAAATCGAGGATTGATTTTAAAATATTTACCTGCCGGAATAGCAAACGCGTCCCGCACAGGTCGCTTAGCAGAGACAAGTGAAATTTATGACATAATAAGTACTTTTGCCATCACGTTTCTACATAAAGGACAAAAGAACTCAAAAGTTTAAAGTAAGCACTCACGTCAAGCGCAGACCATCTCTGAGATCTATGGCGATGTTCTTTACAGCATAATCAACCTCGTCAATCGCTCTCTGAAAGGAAGTATTGAAAACACGTTACAGTCAAGTACTATCGATTACAATGCTCAATTAGAAAGCTCAGTTTTATAACAGGTGTCTTACCTGAGAATGCGTTACCGAGTACCCAAGGAAGCTCAAGTGTTTAGTCACGTCTCCTTCTCCTTTGAGGTACTCACGAGAGAACGTTAGAAGAAGACTGCGACTTGACTATGAAACAAAATGAAACGTAGCGGTTCAACATCTCTATAAACTATGCAAGTACATATGATGAATACGATTAGTTCAGGCTCTCTGATTGGCTGCTAATCGGTTATTTTCTTCCGTGCGAGTAACACTAGTAAGATTGATCTCTGCAGCGTTCTAGCGAGGAAATAGCTTACTAAGCGTTCAGAGAGACATCTTTTACTTCCTAGAAGTTATTAAGTTTCACTTACACATTTCTCTCATTGGTAGTGTCTACACAAGGGCTCGTACCCTCTTTAGGGTTATAACCGGGACGGTTTTTCAAAATTCTCAAAATTTCACTAACTTTTTCAAGACCGCAAGGGAATTTTAAACATCACTGAGTTTGCGTAACATAAACTGGACGTACAAACCTTGAAAGAGGCATCCTTGTTGAAGAGGCACGGGTCGTGATCGATAAGCCGAGTCAACTTTGCTCGATCCAAGAACAACACCAACAGAAGAAACTTCTTTAGAGTAAACTTGCCCAGCTGTTCAATGTAACCTATGACCAGGAGTTATAGTAAAATTAGCTTAGGTATAATTTTTTGGTTTCATTTAAGTGTATATGACATGGAAAATAATTGCTGCGATGTACACTTCTGGTGCCAAGTTTGAAGAACACTGCTTCAGTATTTCCAGAGATATTCTTTATTCAGTATTTTACCATTTTAGTTACAAACCACATGACGTCATCATTTTTCTAATTCCAATTCACACGTTGTTAATATTACCAGCAGAGAGGCACAGTATCGTCATGGAAAGCACCTTAGAAACACTGTGCAATGCGTGTCTCGCAATCGTGGTGTATAATGTCACGAGTAGCGCTAGCTAAATGAAGTGGCTTCCCACTCATGTAGAGACGCAAGATTCTTGGATAAAATTCTTTGCTGAAGTATTTTTCAAACGCATAACACTTTCAAATCCGCAGTAATGTAAGGAAAAGAAACAAGAACACAACTTAGCTTAGCTGTTCTATGTTATAGCATTTCAAAAACAAATACTCCTGCGACAAAATATGAAGAAACGAATAGCAACCTGGTTTCGGTCTTGTTTTAAAATATCCATCTTTCGAGTGTAAGTTTGCATCAGAGGGCAAAGTAAACTGGACGTTGTGAGATACCGCTGTGTGTGGAAATTATGAGGTTCTTTAGTCACTAGGGAACCTCAAGTGCAAGTGGGAGAGGGAGGGCAGTTCAAGTATTTAAAACCTATTTTTAATTTGTACCTTCCCGGTACAATCCTGGGACCTGTGGATGAGCAAACGCCCTGGCAATATCCGGGTTACCAAGTAATCGACCACTCAGGAAATGCGTCAAACCCGCTACGTCATCGTTGGAGTGAATGGGTAAAATTTCACCATATATGGTCTGAAAAACAGTGAATAAAAATAATAGAATCAAGAATAACCAGTAAAAAAAGGCGAATAGGGGTCTGCGCAAACGTATGCTAAAGTTGATCAGTAAAGATAACATTTTTTTCTCCAAATAAAGATCGTAAGTTTAATTTTCCATTACAAAGGATAGCTTGCTTACCTCCAATCCAATTCTCAGCCACAATGTATTGTAAGATAGGATCATGTCAATAACCTGCTGTTTGATTCCTGAAATAAGTAGAAAATCCTGCTCTAAAATTCTTTCATGAGACAACCACAGCCCAGTCCAGACTGCGGCACCAGTACTGGATTTGTTGCTACATGTATAGTTAAACATCTCTTTATGTACACCTCCACAATATGGACATCCCTAAATGGATGATATTGGACTGGAAATAGCTTACAACTGAGGCTAATGTATGGAGTCTTTTTAAATTCAAATGCCATTTTTCTCATTTAAATGATATTCCCCCGCATGAGTCTCCATTGCAAGCTAGTTCCAGTCCAATACCGAGAATACCAATATGATCTATTACAGACAGTCCACACAGGGGTTTCATGAATGGTTTCAGCAGAAGAGCAACCGGTTTTCATGGGCAGGCAAATCTTTACAAAATTAATGTATATTTATTAAAAAAACCTAACTCTTAATGGTCAAACCAAGTGGTTAAAATCATCCTCAAATTTGGTGCTCAATTATCCCAGTGCCAAGTCCTTAATGAAGCCTCTGCTCCCTTGGTTACAGAGCAGAAAGTAATGATATCAACTCTCTGTCTATAATATGGACACTTTCATGATATGGACACTTTGTTCTTGCCATTTGCCGTCCTTCTTAAAGAGGTTAAACAGGGTAGAAGACTTATCCAACAGAAATTTAAAACATTGTTTTCTTAGGCTGGTGGTACTGATCAGAGATAATATAAATGTATTTACAGTAGCAGCACTTACCTAAATCGGCATGTAGCTTTTTGTCAGGTCTAACTGCAAGCCGTCCATTTTCCACTTCAGCTTCTATCTTGCGAATGACATGCCCTAGGGGCTCTGACTGATACAGCAGACAAGCACATCTTCGTAAACGGGCCATCTTGCGTCTAGCAGTATAGGTCCTGAAGGAGAGGACCTCTCTTGTAGGGGCCAAAGGTTGGGACTTCTTTACAGCCTTAGTCCCTCCAAGGATGATGTTTCCTATCACAGTATTACGGAAACATGTTATAAGCCCTTACACTTTCTTGGGGATTTCATTTAATGTTTTTAGCAGAAGTGCAACTGGTTTTCACAGGTGGGGAAAACTATCTGAACTGAACTTCTTCTATAAGAAAAAGATTCCTTTTGATGATCAAAGCAGGTGGGCAAAATCATCCTCAAAAACAGTGCCCAGCCCTAACTGAAACTCCAATCCTGTGTACTTTTCAACAGTAATGCCCCTATGGAGGTGTACTTAAATGTATCACATCATACCTTTATTGTAATCAGTTAAAGTACCAGAGTCTGTTGCATCAGGTGGAGTTAGGACAAAGTTCAGCCATTTGGTGAAACCTAACAGACCAATAAAAAGTCAGCCATTAATTGAAACATCTAAATTTTAACTTGAAGACAAAATATATATATATATAATCAAACCGTCAGTAAAACATATTGGCCCCAATTTTAGAGTTTGTAGCTAACATTTATTCTTGTAAACAAGACACTCGCAAATAACAAAATTTAATAAGCATCAAAACCTGGTTGTTTTAATGTAACTCAAATACTGAGGCATATAAAAAGAAACATACATTTTTCATCCAACCACACCATAATCATGATTGTCTTCCCTTTTTCTAAAAATGAAATCTTTCACTCTACCAAGCGGTAATATGTTGTTATGGAATTTTGATTTTGTTTCCATGGTGCCCAACCAAAGTCCATGGTATGCAGCCTATTGTTAAATGTTTTTTAGTTAAGCCTGACCTTTAACCCCAAAATGAACAATATTGATGAGAGTTTAGTGGTACATCAATACACCATCACTTGTCACTGATTCAAACTTTTTTTTGTTTTTAATTCACTTTTAATTATATACCTTCTTCCTGTTTTTCAATCCACCTCTCGTCATAGTACATGTTCTTTGCTGCAAAAGGCATTGGATGTCGTGGAAGGTTGCTCCTAGGAGTTTTAACCAGCTGTAGTTTTCTCTGGGGTATTCCTTTTGCTGCAACTTTTAACTTAAGCTTTGGTTTAGGCTTCATTTTAGATGTCCCTTAAATGAAAACGAGACAAAAATACTTAATAATAAAAGATACATTAATAAATCTGATTTATAAAAGAACAAATTATAAACAATTATTGGATGAGGTTTTTGTGATATCCAGAATAATCAAGATCGAGGTAGGGGTTATCAGCCAAAGCCGAAGGCTGAGGCTTATAACCTTTACCAATGTGTTTTATTACACATTGAACAAAACAAAAAAGTCATGTTTTTGCTTCTTTGTGAACTTGACATGATTACTCTTAGATATCATGCACTGCGGTCATACATGACATGATTATCAGTGGCCTTGAGTGTCCTTGACATGATTATTGTATAATCTGCAGTTATGACGTCACATGCGCTGATTTCGAAAATTCACTGTACGCTGTCGGCCAATCAGAAAAGTGATGGTGAGCTCAATGAAAAAACCATCACTTGTCCATAACTTTATAATCATAGCTTGAAGTGATGAAACTTGTAACTTTCCCAAGATGGGATACTAATCAGACTTGAAAGCAATGTGGGGATCAATGTGGGGAAAAACAGTAGATTAGTACCCAGATAAAAAGGTTTATCTATGACTGAAAAACATTTTGCTCCTTCAGACCTCAGTTATTTGTAGCAATGACACCCAAGACTTATAAGACATTTTGCAGAACAAGTTGAAGTCCCAGATCAAAAATTTAAGACTAGAGCTATAGCTCAGCACCATCATCATCAATCCTTTCCATGCCATGGAAGGCATAAGGCCTTGTAACTCTTGTTACTTCACATATAGTTCAATGATTTACTTTAGACAAAGCGAGCATAGGGCCAAGTGGTCCAAACCACCAGAGCTTATCCTACACATGAAGCAATTAGGAATATCTCTACTCCCCCCAAAATGGAAGGGATACTAGTCAACTGAAGTATTACATCCAGCATTAAACTGCCCCATACCTCTGGTGAGAGTAAAGTGTCTTCCCCAAGAACACAATGCTCTCACCACCAGGGCTTAAACCTGGGTTCAGTATGCTAACCATTGGGCCACTGTTCATCCCAACGAGTTTATTTAGTTTGACTGTACTATTTGCTAATTAAATATATTACTGTGATAATATCTCTAACAGTTACCTGAAATAGGAGAAAGTTTCTTCTTCGACACCACTATTTTCTTTGTCTTTTCAGTGATAGGCTTGCTTGGCTTTGAAACTTTTGGAGTCGATGGTTTAACTTTCGTCTTGCAATTTTGCCAGAGTTGTGCACCGTTTGTGACAAGATAAGTATCACGCCGCAGATTCTCTCCAGATAGATTTTCCACAGGTATATTCTCAGAAGAGAATTCATGTGTGTTGATGTCCACTGTGGCTGTGATGCCATTTACTTTTACACGACAAGTATTTAGAACTTGACTTGGTTGAAGGACAGCTTTGGGATTTTTCTGAAATCAAGATACTGAAAGCTTAGTCAGCAGGGCGACAGACCTAATGAAAGTTTAGGAAGCCATCTCAATGGGTAGGGAACGTACATATAGACCATCACCTCCCCAACGGAAATAAGTTTGCCAAGGTTAGGGAATTTGGCTTCCTCCTAAATATCAAATTCCCCGAGTTGCTACCCTCCCCTCCCAACCCTGGAGATGAACCATACCGTGGCAGATCAGCTAGTGACTGTTTTGACGGTCAATCAAGCTTTGCATGTCATCACCTAATTAAAGAAAATGTACATGTTTTGTATGCCTAACACGTTTTCATCTTACCTTAATGATCTGGAATCTCTTGAAGCTACCTTTGGGCGTAGATCTCACTTTCTTTGGCCCTAAAGCTGTCCCAAACACCACTACTTGAAGACAAAGAGAATTCTCCCACTTGAATCGAATAATCTCACGGCAGCTGCCACTTTCTTTTGGCTCCCATTTGACAGAAAAGTACATCTCATCGTTTGGCGGTATCGAAAGAAAACTCTGTTCGGCATTTTCGCTGCTGCCAATGTCATTCAGATCTACAAACGTAAAACCTTTATCCGTTGGACATTTTACTATCTCCAACGTTTGACTCATCGGATGTGGATTGGATATCACGAACGTCTCTGTTTTGCTGCTTCCAACATTCACAGTTCCAAAAGATATCTTAGGAATTGTGGCGAAGTGAGTGAGTTTAAGAGTCGGTGCATCAGGCTCTGGAGAAAGAGGTATTTTAGGAGAATTCTTGCAAGGACTGTACCATTGAGCACGTTTCGAATGAACCTTGTTGACGAGTTGACAGTTTTCTTTGCTCGGCGTCAACCTTGGCTCCAACATAGTGTAAACAAGACTCTTCTCCGTTCGTTACCGTACTCTAATAGAAAGACGTTCTTGTTTCAGTCAACGGTCTTATGCTGGGCGGACGGTATTTTCTCGGAAGGAAATGTCGTTACATCTTCTAGAGTCAGATATGTCAGAGCGCATGAAATGTAACTGGAATCAATCGAACTTCGGTTGAAAATACCGGGCGTGCAAGATTGACCAATCACAAACAGTCTTTTATTGGAAATAAACCAATCAGAAACTAAGGGGAAGTAACGACTTCTCGCCTAGTTCCCAGCTTCTCTCCTCCGAACAGATTAGAATATATTTCTATCTGTCCGATCATTGACATTATTCTAGGGGAACTTGAGTCTTCTGGAATTCATCCCCCGAAAACCTTAGGTCTTTCCGGAAATCACAGCGAACCTTTTTTCAACCCCCCAAATGACATCGTTTATCACTCCGAAAACAGCCGACTTTAAATTTTTGTTATCAAAAGAGATGATTTACCAAAATGATCAGGGTAGTTGGTAACCTTGTCTTGGCAACCTTGTCTCTCAATAATTAATAATTCCAACGACAGTAATCGTAAGTTCTCTCCGCTAGGAACCCATCACTAGGAGTGGTTGTCATGCACCCACTATTGATCACAACGTTTAATAAGAAAATGGCGAGCTTAGAGTTTTGAATGGGTGAAACAGTGCAATATTGATTTCTCGAACCCTCGATTCTTTTAATCCTCCCGATAAACTTTAATCTGAGTCCCGCCCGCGCGAACCGGCGAGCCTATATATTTTGGTCCATTCGATATAAAAAGATTTTTCAGATTTTTGGTAAAATTTGAAAAGATGTGGTAAGCAAATGCCGGACGTTGTAAGGCATTTCTTTTTTATTTCCTCGCTCCTCGTTGTTCTCGTGCATTACAGTATTTAACAAGAGAAAATGAGTCTTTTGATCTGAATAAGTTCCCAGAATATCCATTACCTGTGACATCGCTTTGAACAGATTAATGTTCTTCGCAAACCGCAAACCGCACAATTTTCCTGTGTGTGTCAAGGAAAACTTCCTTATTAAATTAAGAGAAGAGCACTTTTTTTATATCATGCAGGTGCAAACACTCCGGCCACCTTTTGGGTTTGCCGTTTACCAATTCCTCCCTGAAAGTGAGTGATAGCACGTCTATGGCGGACATGATTCGTAGAAAAGTAAACAGCAATTTGCCTCGTGACTCCGTTTTGCCATATACATGTAGCCTGGTAATTTGTAAATCAGTATGGCACGGCATTCCCGTGTCATTTCGGAGAAAAATTGAGAAAATTTCACTGAACTTGGCATGGACTTCAGTACATGCTAGGTAAAACTATTCAGTTCCACTTTTTTGACATATTCTGTCAGCAGAGTTAGGAGCCTGACTGAGACTGACAACTTTCGGACACTGTGAGGCATTTTTGCGTTGCCGTAACATGCATCATTGATATTAGAAATGGCCAATTCCCTCCATATTAAGACAACCCTGCAGGGATGATGACAGACTCGATTAATAGAGAAAAAGAGCGCAGGAAGAAAACCGGCCGTGGGAAATGAGTCGATGACGCATCTTAACAAATCGCATGAAATTCCCTCCTTCCCTGTCTTTCTTTCCAGTAATCCGATGAGGGCGATGGAACAAGGGAAAGAGGTGATCTCAACAATAGGAAGGATCCTGAACTGTGCCGTTGATTGCGCGAATATGCGGCGTATTACGTGAGGAATAAACACACTTCAGTCTCGCCGAACACACAAAATAACGCGTTACAACTAGAGTGGCTAAACCTATTATTAAACTACCAAGGAGAGGCTAAAATGACTTTAACCATGGCGGAGCAGAGATGATACAGTAGTGAGAGCGCTCTCGGGCGCTGTACTGAGTTTATTCTTGGTTCTCTATTAGTCGACTCTTGCTCGGAGGGTTTTTAGCAGGTACTCCGGTTTTTCTCCCTCTTAAAAAACTGACAATCATTCCCAAATTCAATTCGATCAGGGGATGGAGGACTCACATAAAAACCAGCTAAAGCTGACGTGGCTTCATCTCTAAATATTGTCCTTTATTTTTTTTATCATAGCCTTTCATGTTTTCCAAGCAGTCAAAAGCGAGTTTCACTAAAAGATACAGATGTTTAGATTGATGGAAATTCAAATACTAAATTATAAAGAATATATTATATAATATATATTTGTTGACTACTCAAGAGAGAAGAAATCTGGCCCGAGATGCGATTCTTCAGTCCAGCGAACAAAATAATACGAAGTTAATGGATCAAGTTCTCGAGTATTTTCAAAATTTTAGAAAGCAATAAGACCTCCCTGTAAAAACTTCAGTTCGGTCAATTTGCGCAATTCGTCACCGTGATACACTGTGTCTACTTCCTGTAGTTCAGTGTTAAAACTTCCTCTCCAGGTCTTGTTATAGCTTGTTCGATTTCATCCATATAAACCCGTGTTACTGGTCGCTAACTCATTTTACGTCTAATCGCGCAAGTGATAGGGTTGTGAAGGAAAACTTGCTGAGATCCGGAAGAGCTTTTCCTCGCTACAGTTAACCAATATGAAGACGCCGGCCGTTTTGTTGCTTTGCGTCGTGATTCTATGTGCCACGGAATCTGTATCAGGTATTAAGGGCACTTCACTTGACCCAATTATGTAGAATTTTGCGTATCAATTTTGTTTACAAAGCTTTGGTTTAAAATCGCCTAATTTGAAGTTAATTTATATGCGAAAACGAAAACTTCAAAAAGATGTAGTCGCCGAGATTACGGAACGAACTATTTGTGTTCTGAACTGAAAATATACGATCGTACTTGTGTAATTCAGTAAAATATATTCCTGTAAACTATTTAATAATTGCGTTAAAAATACGACTTTCTTTAAGGAAAACAATGTCCTTGGGGATGGGAGAGTTTTGAGAGCTTTTGCTACTACGCAAGTAGTTCGTCCATGACTTCGCACCAAGCCCGGCGGTTCTGTCAAAGGATGGGAGGAGACCTGGTAAAAATCACAAGTGCAGCAGACAACGAGTTTGTCCTGGCACTCGCGAGGAAGAAAGCGCCATTGATGAAACAAATGTGGATCGGCCTAATGTGGACTTCATCCAGCTTCTACTGGAATGATTATTCGGTTCCAGCCTTCAAGAACTGGGCTCCCCACGAACCTAATGGTAACGCCCGAGAACCATGCAGCAACATGTGGACTGGGCACACCTCCTTTCTTCCTCAGAGGGCATCTGGTTACTGGAATGACCGTACCTGTGAAGTTTTCTCGAGCTTTCCCTGTGGCCTGATTTGCAAGAAGCTTCCCTAGCTAAACAAGCTATCTGCGACCAAAGTTAACGTCCAGAAAAGCACTGTTCGGTGACGGGATATTTTAACTAGTGGAATTCTTAAAAAGAAATCGTGAAATTTAAGTGGGGTAGAAAAAAAATGTCGGCTGGACAATAAACGCTCAAAACCCGAGATTTCTTAGTCTGTTATTCATATTTCTTCTTCTGGTATTCATACTGCGTGTGGGTGGGAAGGGGGAGGGGGGAGAAACCGGGGATCAGAACCTGCCACTTCCCGTACTCTACTCTTCCGCTTCCCTATCTTTATCCCCGACTTCCGCCTTTTTCCGTTCTGCTTCCGTCCCCCGTAAATTAGGAGACTCCAAACATATCCAGCGCTATCCTTTCTTTTGCTCACGTCTTTTGACAGCTCAAACAACAACATCTCATGACCTTTGACGTGGCCGCTAAAAAGGGTTCCAATTTTACCGGCAGTAGAGTCTCCGATTTTTAGCCCAAACGAGAAATTTAGTTTGCTTCAGTCCCTAAGTCTGAGAAGACGCTAAATGCAAGTCAAACAAAATTTTGTTTTTTTTTTTGTTTGGAAGTATTTTTACGCTTAGTCAATGACGAAAGTAAACATTTTTTATTTTTCTTACTATTTCCGCCCTGTTAGAAGTTCTGCTTCCCTCCCATTCCTCTTCAGCCTCCAGCCTATATTCTATTCAACATCAATATCAGTTACATGTACCGGTATTCCGTGAAAAGCGTTATATAAAATAGTAACATCTGCTAACAATCGACTCTTTTCCAATGATAACAAATCTAATTTCTTTAGGCTTAATTGCCCTTTTTTGAACCTCCAACTTTTCAATGCCTTTTTTTGGTGAAAGGGGACCATATTAAAAAGCTGTATTCTAAATTGAATCATACAAGAGCATAGTAGAGAGTTCGGAGAGACTTGCGATCATCACAATCAATCCCAACACTTCGACGAGCGTTTAGTTAGAGGCGGTGGCCGAGTAAGGAAGAAGGCCAGAGACATTAGTCATAGATTTTAATAATTGCACGTTTTTATTAGGTTATTCCTTTTAATCATAAGCAATTGTAAGCGCTTGAGGATTCTAAATGCGCAATAAGAACCTTGTTATTATTAT
>OMLO01000835.1_pt1 | contig 22066 bp, 12 predicted proteins | sample 1674811 | NCBI WGS metagenome assembly OMLO01 (sample SAMN06265003, study PRJEB25207) | coral metagenome | isolation source: Coral host | place: Mexico:La Bocana,Puerto Morelos, Mexico | collected 2008-11-13 | reverse complement strand
CGGTCTGGGGCTCGAACCCGAGACCTCCCGCTCGGTAGTCCGACGCTCTACCAACTGAGCTAACCGGTCGGCGGTTTTTAATGTATGTGCAAACTTTTCTCGAGTTGCGAAGAGCTTTAAGTCATTCGCAATAAATCATTGACGTTAAGCGATTTATTAAGGTTAGCGCTGTTGCATCACCGTCCACATTTTCCTAGTCAAATACATAAACTCGGCATATTAAATATTGTCCGGGATTGAATAAGCAGTAAGAAATATCAGACACATACATACTTACATACTAAAAAGGCTCTCACTGCAGCTGGTGGACAGCAATTTTCAGTCACTTTTTTATTCATCTATAGTGAGAAGCGAGAAGTTTGTAAAACGAAAGGTCGTTTCAGTGATGTAACGCGCCGAAACTATTTAATTTTAACCTGTCTGTTCTCGTTTGTATTTCCTCGCGAAACTTTGCCTTTCATTTCAGTTTCATAGCCAGCGTAAATTTTAATACTTGACTGCAAGCATTTAACAAAATCTCCTACAGCTATCAGTCACGGCGTCTTGTCCTCTCTAATGATCAGTGTGAGATCTAAACGCTACTGTCTTGTATCAGAGGTTGGACAGTTTGATCGTCCCTATTTTCTATATCCACCGTAATCCTGTTCACTCTCCTAGGTTCCACTTCGTTTGTAGTATCGCTTGATGAATCTCCTTGTTCTTTCTTCAAAAGCGGATCTTTAGCAAGACGATCTCTTCCTTGAGTTCGCGCTCTTTCCTCGGCTTGCATTCTCAACACAGCTCCGAAGTCGAATGAACTAGCTGGTGCACTTGGCTGTGCTGGCGGTGTGGGTACCTCTACTTTGTGGCGTTCAATTGGTGTTCTTGGTGTCTGAGGAGAGTTTAGGTGGCTCAATTTTTAGTATGGTCAAACATGTGATAAAAAGTGAGATATTATACAGCCTGAGACCAGAGACTAAACACGTGGAGAGCATGGACCAAAGCTGAGTGCCAAGCCCATGTCTCGCCCCAATCTCTTTTAGGTTAAAGTGTGTCCCTAATATTCCCAGACTTACGGTGAAAAACAGATATTGCTCCTTGGAATAAACGTGTCCCGACATTTTTTTCATCTTACTCAAATTGCGCGACGAACTTGTCACCTGAGACAAATAGAATTCAGACACTATCACATACCCCCACCTCTGAGATCGATATTTGTAACGAAGCATCTGAATAAAAATTTATCACTAGGAACTGCCCATGCCAACACTAAACGAACACAAAATGCACTTGGCTGGATAACCAACAATCACGGAGATGTGAAGGATTTCTTTAACATAACTCTGTTTTGCCATGTGCATGTCAAACCGGTATATCGAGGGTCAACAGGATTTCGCTCCCGCTGGGACTGAATCACAGTTTTAAATAACCTCATTAGGCTTTAATTGTTTATTTGTTTGTTTGTTGTCAAGTCACAGCACTTATAGGCCTGTATGACCCAATGTCGTCGGTCCGCTGTCGCTAGCAGACTGGAAAGTAGCGACGAAAACAGCATAATCAGACTCTTTCTGTGTTTCCCATATACATGTCATAAGACCCATGAAATACGAGTCATATTGTTATATTAGCTTATATTGCGTCTGTAAACATTTCACTTCACGGGTCTACATATTTCTATTGTAAAAGCTATAATAATTATCGTGTACAATTATCGTGTTTAGTGCATTTAAAAATGTCAAAGTGTCTAGAGATCAGACGTAGTGTAGTTAGATCGATAACTGAAAATGCTCGAAAATGGAAACACAACAAACCGCTTCTTGAAAAATCGAAGGAAATTGGGTGGAAAGCTGGGTTGGGGTCTTGGCAAACATTGAATGATTAACAAAACGTTAACATATATTCCAAGTAAAGTTGCATATGACACCTGGACCTGATGTATGATTATCACGGGAAAAAAACACGAGGTGTATGACCTGGTTTATATTTATGGACAGCTAACACGATAGCCGGAAATGCGTCTGTGTTCACAGGCTAGCATTTCATGGATCTACAGGCTTTTTTGAGTAAAAACGGCAATCTAATATAAGAGAATTTAGTTGAGGTTTAACAGACGTAACGAAATGCTCGAAAAACGATATCAAGGTCAACCTTCTTCTATACAAGGCATTTCTTGTTGAACTCCACTGCATTGAGCAAATAATTGGGAAGCCCTTCTGCTCTCTGCATAGCTCATTTACATTCAAATGGCAACAATCTTCATCGAACGATGTTACGCTTGTGTTGCAATATAAAAATGGTCTGTAAACACGTAAACGGTTTCCGGTAAAATCTTGGATATAATCCACACTTTTACGGTTGCATTTTAAAACGTCTTTTTTTCTTCTTTTGGTAACATTTTGTGATTATTGCTTTCAGGGTTTCGGCGTCCGCAAAAATTTGACATCGCCTTGCCCTCACCACAAATTTGCATTTTCTTGTCTGAAAATGCCGTCTAAAATAACAATACGTTGGGCGAAAAATTCAAAATGTTATCGAGATCGCGAGAGAGTTTATTAGCGTGAAATGTACATCACATGTTTTTTATATAATGTGTGTGACCGTCGATGAAGATGCTATGTAAAAAAAAAATCGTTTGCGTTTAAGGGGTAATAAAGCGAGGAAATAACCAAGATTCGTAACTCACCATCAGATGATACTGGTAGACATCGTACTTGTTTCGTAAAGCCGTGTTTCTCGAGGCTGGATCCATGTACATGTCAAATGGCGATTTCACTGGTTCATCAAACGAGCGGCACGGCCCTTTACACGCGATCACAGCGCAGCACCACAACACCACAAGAAATCCAGCCAAGCCGGCAGAAATATAGATGGCCAGTGCATCATCGGCCAAAATCATTTTGAGGATGAAATGTTCACGCTACTTCTGTGGTCGATCGCTTCTCGTTGATAATTTACACTGATCATGAATTTCCATAAATCCACGGAAGATGTTTTGATCGATCGTCTGTAGAAGTATGTTAGGAAATCATTGCAGCGATCCCAGTCAATAAGCTAGAAAACTGACTGTTAGGAAATGATAATTTAAGCACACAAAAGTCGATGGTAAATTACGGGAAGCACGAGAACGTGGCAATAATCATATGCCTGTCTGGCGCGTCCAAGTGAAATTTTAAACGTGTTTATTTCATTTCTCGCTTGACCGGCGGTGAACCTAACAATCGCGCGAGATTCGCGCGTGTTGCGTGAGCAACCCGTAATTTATTTTTAGCGATCGACAAGGTCTTGTATTCTTCAACAGATGAAAGAAAACAACATAAATACAAGCAAAAGTCTTCAAGTGTAAGCCTGGTTAGAAGGAAAGGCATGGTTAAAATATCAGTTACATTTCTCTCCCCTTGTTCCCTCTTTACCTCTCTACCTCTGCCCTTAAATGCATGTGTTAGTGTCCTCTGATATTTTAATTCAAAATAAATTCTGAAACGGAGTGATTTACCTACTCGACCATAACATTTAACTAAAATTATAACCGATAGGAAACTTAAAAAGCAGCACACTATCGTAAAACTGGCAACGCAGAATAAGAGAAAAGCCCTGGGAACGAGGTTAGTTGTGGATCAGTAATGCACTTGCACCATGCAAATCACTTGAAAGGTAAATTAACTGAGCGAATTGATTGCACAGCTGGCAGCAAGTTTAACTTATCAAGGTTCATGTTGACAAGATAACCTAGAGAATTTAGTTCTCTGACTATCTTGAAAAGGGAGGGGAGGGGGGGGTAGAGATAGAGAGAGAGGGAGAGAGGCAGAAAATTAAAAGAACCTCTTTTCAAAAAAAGGGATGGAGAGCATCATCGCCGGTGAAAGGTCGTCGGGTCGAAAAGAAACATCTAAGGGAACCTTGTCCTATTTAATCATTTGTTTATTGTTTATTTAGTAACAATAATTTGCACTGACAAAATATTTATCCATTCTGAGGGACACACCTGCTTCTTGTCAGAAATTATTGGTATATAAATATCAAGAAAATGGTTCTCGGAAATTACCACTTAAAAGATAAAGGTTAATCAGAGTAACATACAGACCACAGATGCAAGGAAAATAATATTTCGGTATTATTCTCAACCTCGTCCCCAGGGCTTTTCCTTGAAGAATTCCCATCTCCAAGGGCAAAGCCCTGGGAAGCAGGCTGTATTATTCTAGCCATCTTCAGACATACCACAGTGCCTTTATGATTCCTTTATGTACTGAAAAATTATCAGCGGGTAATATGTGATTTGAAAGTACTGTCCAAACTGTTAACTTCGTTCCCAGGCTCCTCTCTTATTCCCTTGTGAGTAATCCACCACTATCCTGTCACTGTCTTGTACTTGGGCTTTACGTTGATTTGGCGTTTTTTTTCCCCATACAAGACGCTCGTGTCTGTAGTAAAATTTTGAATAATCTATAAATTAGAAGATCTTCACGTGAACGTCCTCGAACAGGATTAAGATTTAGTCTGAGCCTCCAACGCGTTAGTCGACTACGCCGTGCTTATGTAACGGCAGTCACAAGAATCGTTCCAGAAATAAGCTAAAATACCATCTGACGTGGATGTTTTCTCGGGAGTGCTCAAAAAAAAAACTCAATTCAGACATATCACGTAGAAACTTTGTTTGAAAATTCCTAGCCCATACACACGGACGGCACGAACTAGCGGTGTTTTGACGAGTTTGAACTGGAGCAGATATCAACCCATATCAAGCACTGTTTCTCAATCCAAGTGACACTGTATTTGCTCTCCTAACTCTGTGATTGTTATTCCCTATCAGTCGTTCCAATTCCAAGCGTCTTTGGCGCAGTACATAAGCACTTCGTATAGCTTTCATATGCCACCAGGACACGGCCATGAGAGTAATCCCAAATACGAAACATATCGCGGCCAAAATTCGAAACACTCTTGGTTTATTCGAGCCATGGCAATCCTTACAGTATTCCTCAGTTATATGCTGCTGCTGTTGTGCGACTCCCAGGAAAACGAAGCACAGGACGATGAAAACAAATCCAATGAAAATAAACAAACTGTTGCGCATTAATTTCCTTCGTAGAGATCTTGGTTGTTCTTGTTCCTCCATGGCAGAATTCCATCTTCATTGGCCAACTGAAAAGCAGTTCACATACTGCAATTTAGGTCGGGATAGCGATCATCAGCTTATTTCAATGGTAAAGCATAGCATAAAAGCTAAATTCGAAGCGATGAAGGCCTGACCACTGACCGTTGACATGACATAGCAATATTTATGTACGTGACGAGCTTCATTTCCTTGCTGGTGGTGATGTCAATATTTGCTGTTAGTTTTTCCCCGAAATTACTTTTAAAGTATCATTATTTTAATTTTTTGAAAAGTGTTAAAATCTTCCACATGTATCTTCGTGAAAATAAAATAAGACTGAAAAGTTATCGAACAAAATTAGCATGTTTGCCATTAATTAATCAAGTCACGCAATCAAGAAACAACTTTGCGACCGCTCTAATTGTGATTTTGATACGAATCATGTCTGGTCTCGATTTAGCCACAGCGATCGATATCTCTGCAGTTTTGTTTTTCCTATTCGTTACATTGTGGATCGTCGCTATGATCTGTACAAGACAACCGCTTAAAGACATCAAAACAACGCTGGAACGAACGCCTAATCGGGTGCTGAACAGCGATCACTCCAGGCCTCGTTTATTCGAAGAGAAGAATCCCGTTAAACTCTTATGACTTCGGCGAAATGGGACAAAGAATCCGCTGAAAGTTTACTGGATGGTATTTCCACAGCGATAACTGCATTAGGAGTACGCTGGAGGTGGCCCTAAGTCTTAGATTAACTTGCATTTGGGACAAATGCATTTGGGACAAATCCCGAGTCTGCCTAATATATTTGCGTATGTGTTTTCCAAACATTTTATGATTCTATTTCGTACTGTCCTACACTGCACGTGATGACAGATGCATTATGCGTGATTCAGTACTACTGTATTTTATCTTTCACCCCGATCAGTGAACATTTTGTGGTATTGTGCAGTCTGCGTTACTTCCAACAACACTTGTCACGCATTCCTTGTCTTCGGGTCGTGACTGCACCTTTAAAAGGAGCTCCATTGTTTCGGCTATTCTATACAAAGAGCTGTATGCATAATGAATGTATGGGGTTATACGGAAATCTTGCCCTGAGGTCAAGTAATTATTACTATTTTCCCATATGTAACTTATTTAACATATTGCCACTTTATAGTGTGGCATTTTTGCAGAACTCTGGGTACCCGTAGATTAGAGAGAGAGTACATGTGATTGAACTTCGACATTGTCATTTGTTTTCGACATCTGGTCTTCTTAGGAATGTTTTTTTTTAGAAGACATTTAAAACAGTCGCATAGAAGTCTGCAATACAATGTAAATAATGTTGGTACAAAGTTTTTATCCGCTAGTTGGTAGAACTTCTGGTGGATTGCCTCTTCATTCCTTCAAAGAATCTATTTGTAAGTTGCAATGTTTGTATAGAACTTGTCATACCATCTTCAGTTGTCATGCCTTTGTGTTACAGAAAGTATCTCATCAATATTCAGTGTTTTTATCTTGCATTTACTGCTTTATATATAAGTCCACAGATAAAATTAAATATTCCACAGAGTCAAGATGATGAGGGGATCAGTCTTGAATGTTAAAGGTTGCCCAGTGAATTGAAGTAGATGTTTTGGTATTCTTTTTAAGAAGTACATCATTACGAAAGTCCAGGTGAGTTTGATTTAACTCATGAGGTCTTTGTCCATCCAAGACTTTCACAAAGGCGCATCACCACAAAATGGCTATTAGGTCCTATTGTCACAAGTTACACCTTCATTGAATCTCAATAGGGCTTTTCAGTCATAGCCACTTTTTAAGCTATGTAATTTGTACAAATATTTTTGTGTAATGTATTTTCAGAAATGTCTTCTGCTGTGGCCCCACCCACCTTCAAGGGAAAAGCCCTGGGAACGAGGTTGGATATAGACCTCACTGCTTTTGTCATGTAAATGCAGCTAGTTAGCATCAGAACAACTTGTTTTACACAACAAAAGCAGTGAGGTCTGTATCAAAACGAGGTCAACTCTAGCCTCGCTGTTATCTTAAGGCCAGGTCACTGAGTAGACAATTGTAAAATGGTCTATTACTCTATGTACACTTTTTTTGCAAGAATGTCTAATTTTTTGGACTGGGTCTTTAATGCCTTACACTACAGGGACGGTGGAGTGTATTTCTAAGTGAGGGGGCTGAAAACGAGCGCCGGAGGCACGAGTTTGTAGGGGGGTCTGAGGGCATCCCCCCCCAGAAAATTTTGAAATCTCAAGGCTCAGAAATCGTGTTTACAGCATTCTTCGCGAGATACTTCTTGAAATAATTAGCCTGGATAAAGCGTGAAATAAACATATACCAAAACAAAAACAAAAAAATTGTCATCCTCCTTAAAAGTGGCGGAGCTAAAGCCCCCCCAGCCCCCCCGGCTCCGCCGTCCCTGCACTACAATCAAAAAAACAATCCTGGCCTTAAAGTATTTATAGAAAGGATTTAACCATCGACATACAGTTAGACAAACACAAGTCAACAAACGTGCAAGAGATGTGACCCATTTTTATTTTTTACTTTTTATTTTTTCATAAGTGAGTTTTGCTCATCAGGCCAACAGAATGCTAATAAGTGATTTAAGCCTATAAGCAATTACAACTAGAAAGAATCCTTTTAATTTTGTCTTATAAAAGCCTGCTCAAGTCGTAATTTTTATATTTTTACTAGAATAAACGCGTGCTACCATAGATCCCATTTTTTTGTAGGTTTGCTCAGTTAAGTTATGTTCTAATGCAATTGGAGTCGCAAAATTGATTTACCATTAACTGAATTCCTTGTTACTATGTATTACTGCATTTAAGTTGAAGTTTGGGCTCTTGCATAGGCTGGGCCCCTTGTATTGCCAGCAACAAAATGTCAGCAGAACTCTAACGAAAATTGATTTCTAATCGGAATGACTGGAAAAAAAAGGCAAGAAACACTGAAATAGGAGATGAAGCCAATAAATGCCTTCTTATAGTGCTATCTTCAGTTACAGCCCACTCCAAAACTTCTTCATTAATTTCATTAGAGAAGATCAGGGGACACATTTTTCTTTTCTCCTATTGATAAAAAAGGAAAAGAACAGTGTAAATTGAAGTTCTCACAAAAATCAATGAATAGCAATGGACATCACTGCAAAGAGTAAGTCAGATAATATCGGTTTCTCAGTGAAAATTTCCTTGAAGTATTTGCACCAGGTTGGGAACGTTTCTTAAGAACCATAGTCCCTAACTCACCCAGAAAGCGGCTAGCCTGGATTACTAAATTGAATCAGTTGAGCATCCCACAAACACCCTCTACTCCCAGGAAGATGATGAACAGACGAAAGAAACTGGGACATTTTGTTTTCCATCCTTTCATCTTTCACGCTACAGTCTACCCTGCCCTTTTCCCACTTCTCATCTGGACAAACGTTACATCCCATCATTTGCGTTATAAACGTAAGTACACAACTGACCTTTTTTCTTGCAGGCTAAGCCGATCCCTTTCTGTCTTATTAGATCTGAGCCCTCTTTGCATTTCGTACAAACGTTTGTTTCTGTGCATTCCTCGCAGTATTTTCCACATTCTACGAGATTAAAACAAAACAAAGTTGACATTAAAAAACGTTCAACAAGAATCTGAACCTTCCCACTTGCCTTCTAGGTATAATTATCACGTTACTTATGGACCCCTGTGGAAAGCTTGAAGTCTCCTAGCGTTAGTTGCTTCTAGTGCTTTGAGTCCAAAAACCAAATCTGCTTTGTTGAATATCTTTCGGGGTTTTCCAGTTCATTTCGCATTGTACTTAATCCCTCCAAAGTGCAATTCAAAATGTTATCGTCTGTTTCTGGCGCATAAAGTATTTAATACAATCGCGAAAACTATTATTGATACACCCATGCAAAAGTTTCCCTCGTTTATACCGCGTTGAATCTGACAGAGTTACTTACTTCTTTTGCCTCTCTTGAGCTCACATCTTGCTGGTGACGACCCCTTCTCGAGCTTATAAAAGAGCCGTGGACATTTCTTTACACACTTGGTGACGTTACTGTGGGGTGATGTAAAAAGCCTCAGATCTCCTTCGCACTCGATGCAGATACCATCCATATTACAGTTGGCACAATTTCGTCCACACGCTGCAACGAGACGTGAACACAAGCTCTGTTACAGTTCTGAGATAGTTTTCTAGCTTCTCATGTGAAAAAGCTTGGTCTGAGCAGATTTAAACGTCAATCAGAAATATCAATTTGAATGACAGGTGATATGAGCAAGAGTTTTTTCAGCATTTTAGACAGTTTCCGCTGGGCTCAGAAGACTGCGCCACACTCTTCATCTTAAACAAAGACTTAAAGCTGTTAATTAATTACTTAATTACGTTTTTTTTGCGAGCCATCAGATGGAAACCGCGTTACTGCGCTGGCTCCGATAAGCGAAGACAAGACACGCACGGGCTGGTCCTAATACAAAAAGTAGTAGTAGTTGTATTGCTGTTGTAAATAGTTATTTTTGTAATTAGTAGTTGTACTACTGTTGAAAAAGAAATGTATAAAAAAAAGAGCAGAACATATAAAGCTCGTTACCATTTTGTGCGCACTCTTTCTTATAAACTTCCGGCCACTTTCTTTTCAATTTCCTACTGCAAGAAACACATATCGTCCGGTTTAGACGTCGTGTTTGAACTTTGAAGAATCCATCATCGCAAATTTCACAGTTCCCGTTTTCACCGCAGGAGGAACAGTCTTTGGGGCACTCTAAAGAGAAACGTTATTAAAAAAAACTATGAGCAGCGGGTATAGAGGTAATGTGAACAAGTAGAGGAGGGTTTTGCAGCCTGGTTTGGTTCGGATACCCTGGAGTTGTGATGAGGTAACCAGTTACATTAGTTGATAAAGAGGGCAGGAATGTTGTTGTATGTTGTTTGGTGTTGGTTCTCGCCTTTCTCCGAGGGTTTTTTCTCCGGCTTCTCCGCTTTTACTCTATCCAAATTCACTTTGACCACGATAGAAGACCCGCATGAAAACCAGCTAAGGCTGATGTGACTTCCTCTCTAAAGATTGTAATTTACACGAGGGTGGGAGGAGGGGTAGAGCAATTTGTGAACTGGGTGGAATGTTCAAGATGTGTAAAACGTGATATGTGCTACGCAAGTCCGTGATACACGTCATCCCTTCTGGCTGAATGATATAAACGAGGGCTTGAGCCCTTAGGTGACATTGGAGAATTTTAACGATTGATCAGTCGTTGGTTAGAATTTCTCACTTACTGTATAGGACGGACACTTACCAGTACATTCTTCAAGAAAAACATCAGGATGCTTCTTCTTTAGTCGCCGTTTACCTGGCCCTTCACAAGGCAAACAGATGGTTTTATTATCACGACGAGTTTTCAGCGCAAAATCGTCATCACACTCGCGGCAAATCCCTTCTTCACAGTCTGAACAATTTCTCGGGCATTCTAAACATAATATAACGAATGAAAATCACTTGAAGAATTTATATCAGTAAAGAAAAATCCAGCCAGGAGTTGCCATTATTGGTAGAAGGTTTATGATTAAACAGAAATAAAAAAGAAAACTCACCCTCAATCTTTCGTCCTCCGTCAGGTTTTCCTCCGGGTTTTCCTTTACCTCCTCGCCTTTTAGCTTCAGCTGCAACGAACAGCAAGACGGCAATCAACAACAAAGCTATCACAACACTCTTCATAATGACGCCTTTGAAGATCTTCCAAGACTTAGTTGCGTAAATATGAGCGTTCTTTTTATACCATTTCTTTTATGGCTGTCATTTGAGATCGTTACTCTTGGAATTGTCTAGAACAATGGGATATGTAGGTGTTATGCAATCATATCTGACCAAACTGCGTGTGACATCCGTTTTTTGTCCTCATAACGTGGGAATTTGGTGTACTATTGAAAAATGATCTTAGCTGATGTCGTGCTAGATCATTTAACCTCGAAAATTTTAGCACGTTTCTTTGTTACATTTTAATGTCGATCCTAACACAGGAAGGAAGGGATTTTGATATGAAACATACTAAATAGCCTACGCACGTGCATGTTGTATTTGGTTCCAGTAAAAACGTACAATACAATAAAAAAAAAAAAACGGAGGACCGCAAAACAAATAGTGACACGGATAAACTTTAGTTTGCCTCTCACGGATGATGCTGCTTTTGTTCTTAATCAGTTTTTTCTTCTTAAAGATAAACTTAACCATGCACTACACGTAAACAGATCAGGTTACGGAGGTCGTCATGAGTGTCTCTCGCACCTACGTACACAGGTAAATGATGAATCATCCCATATAGTTTTTCGCCGGCACGCACCATTCCCAGACCCCCTGGAGATTTACAGAAAAGACTTTACACTGTTCATTATAATTATACCACTGAGTACAGGATCATTGGAATTTAGTGCCCCAATGATCAAAATCTTTTTTACGTGCGAACTACAGCTGATCAAAGTCCTCAAATCCTTAACCATGAAAAGATTCATCAAATGAAATTTTTTTTGTTCATGTTATTTTCAAATATTTTTGATACACTTAATTAAAAAAAACGTGGTTTAGGCCTGATACCGGGGCGTGTTTTAAACTCTTTGACCCGGATGTTAAACAGATTAGTTCTATCATCAATCATCGTTTAATGTTGAAAAAAAATTGCTTCCAGATTAATGCTGTTGCGCAGTCAGTTTGCAGTGTTTAAGAAAAATCATGGTCCGCTTGTCTTTAGGAGAGTTGGTACACTGGCAGAGATTATAAATGCGAAAGAAAAACAAAACTCCCGGGAGTACTACTCCATTGTATGACACAAAAGAATATGATTTTGGAGCGATTTTAGTGTGGAAAAGACTATACATTTGGTACAGATTTTGACCATTTTGGTCTGACAAAGAGTATCTTTTCCACTCTGGCTTGACATTGGGTATTTTGTTCTATTTTGTCGCAGCATCATTTGCATATTTGTAGCCTTTTCTTTTCCCACAAATGACAGCCGGTTCTGGTTAGGACCGTTTTAGGCTGCAGTGAAATATTAGAGCTGCGTACTAATTTTAGAGGTATGAAATGGGATATAAATTTTTGGCTCAGGTCTGAAGTAGCTCGAATTAGGGAATGGAAAAGTTCTGAGGTTTGGGTTTCACACCCCCACATGAAAAACGTTGTTAAGGACTACCCCCAACACATAACTAGCTAGATCTGAAACTACAAACAATACAGCGAGAGGTTTCGAATTGCTGACGTCTCTGTAAAACATGAAAGACAGAACTGAATTCTTTATAAAAATTAAAACTAATCTGCAGGCGGGCCATGCGTACTAAATTCACCCGCGGACAGTTAAATCTTAAGACTCTTCAGACCTTGTATCCGAACCACGTCTTTTCTGGACCTACTTACGGGTAAATCAATCAACACTTTAACTGCATGATCAATAAAACTGCATCATCATTGTTGGTCGTGGCAGATGTTTCTTAGCAAGACATCACGAACAGCACTTCAGACCAGTTTCATCAGGGAACCGGAAAGCACGTGGGAAAACCTGCCTTACGTACGTGTAATGACATTGAATCATCAGTAAAAACGCCAACACAGAGGTACTTGATATGCGATGACAGAAAAAAGGAAACTTTAGCTTTTACATTCAAAATTAGTAAGTTGTCCGGTTTTAGTCTGACTCCCTGAAGAACGTGTTGATTTTCCTTCCAACGCAACATGCAGATACGAATAATGCTGTGGAGGTGAAAAAGGTGACGACATACAAAGTAAAGGCTCTAAGCTGTTGAAAATTCTGTACTAAATTAAGACATGTAAGTAGTTTACTTCATTCAACATAGTAAGGTGTTGCAAGGACCAGTTTAGTGGGGTTTTAAAAATTCCATCTCACGATTATAGTTGTCATTTCGGAGTGCGGGAGGGGGGGAAGGGCACAGGGAAGGAGGGAGTCATCGCTCCTCCTTTTTTGATGGTGTGTCAGAATGTGGATTCGTTGGTACGCAGGTCACCCAGTCTTACTGAAAAATGAATATTTAAGGAGTTTGTCCTTTTGGAGTTTTCAATTGACAGCCTTTCTGTTTCAGTGATCACTTCATTCTGGAAATTTTGTTTAAATAGAATTTCCATGTTTCTGTTTAGTACATTTGTTGTATTAATAACTATCCTAGGACCGTTTATGTTTGCAGTTACAAACTATGCAAACTATACCGGGCGGTATTCGAACGAAAGGGCTTGAGCGAGTGTAGAAACGGTTTTGTTGTCTTTTTAATGCCTGGTCAATATAAAACAAGATGCCCCCCCTATACGAATAACAATTCTGATGGGTACTCTCATGTGTAATTCCGTCCCGTTCGTGCTTTTCCTTTTGGGAATTATTATCTTTTTGTATACATACATACATACATGACTTTATTTTATCGAATTTACAGGGTAGCTGAAAAGCTAATAATAATGTTTCGGCTTCATTCCTAATAAATTTTATTGAAGAATGGTGTTTTTTTTACTTGTACTAAGTTAGAAATTATTTTGTTTTCGTTTCACCTCGGAGCGATTAAACATCAAATGTTTCCCTTATGTGCTCAGAATATTCAGACTTGCCAAAACAAGAACAGAGTCAAAATGACTATACAGCTTTATTGCAAAATATGAAAACCTTGTAACTGTACATCTACTTACTCTGTGATCCTTCATTTGCTAGCTAGAGGTACAACGGTCAATACCTAGTAGTTATTTACTGTCTGTTTTGTACAACAGATTTCGTTGCCGCGCCGATTAAAATATGAACTAGTGTCATCACATTCGCCTTCATCGATCATCCGCTATTTTAAATTTCTAGTCCTTTTGATTTCCCTCAGACTGTACGAAATCACATGCATATTTCGTTACCTCGATCATTAAGTAATTAAAACAATATTTAGCCAGAGTTGCCCAATAGAAAGGCAATGTACTAATGTTGGTAGAAACGAGGAAACTAGGTTTAAATGAATATGACTTTGAAAAGTCAAACCTTTATAGCCTTATTTTCATGAAACCTAAATATAGTGCTTCTACTTTTGTGAAAAGTTATTGACGGTTAAAAAGTGTTCATTAGCTTTATCCATGCTAAAGTTTGGGCTTTTTTAAATTTTGTCAATCGAGTCTCCTAAAAATCGCTCAAACCTATTTTTAACTTCTCCTTTCAATATTTCCAGGAGCATTTCGCTTACTAGCTGGAAGGGACTTAATATTAATTTTAGACGTTTTTTGACCAAAATGCACTAAGCTCTGCCGTCATAGTAAAGAAATAAATCAGCCACTACAACGGCTTTGTATGTACGTGATTACAGCCAAATACAGTATGCGAAATACTTGGCTTCGGGTGATCGTGGCTTTGGTTGGTTTTTCAGCTCCATGCGAAGAATTTTCAGTTGGGGGTCAGCTTCGTCGGCTTATTGGTTGGTTTTCTTTTGCCCCCTGTAATCAAAAACAAAAAAACAAGTTAAGAAGCTGCTTAGTTCTAACCTTCAAGTTGTTCAACAAGGCTGGTTGAATCCCAAACATGCAATTATCTGACAATGATGAATTTTAAAGAACTTGCCTTTGTGTTTCCTTTTTCCTCCTCTTCCCTTGGGTTTTCCTTCACAACCTGGCCGAGTTTTAACATCAGGGTCTGCTGGTGAACATAGCTTAACGCATCGTTTCGATTTACGGTTAAGAGTGAGACCTCCTTTGCACTCGGAACAAACTCCTGATGTACAGTTTAGACAGCCGCGTGCACAATCTGAGAACAATAAAGTAGCCAACGGGTAAGAAAGGCATGCAAAGGCATGTCCACTAGTGGAGTCGATAGTTCAGTTCCAACAAATTAATATCGCATGGAATGTACAGGGAAAAGATAACCACAATTTGGCTCGACATGATTGAGGGACATCGACCACCTTGGTAAATAAAAATTGGTGACCCTTGGAGCTCCTGCAAACTAGTCGCTCTTCAATTTATTTTGGACTTATCGATTCATGGGACACCAAGAGTCGCCTCGGGGTATACTTTGCCTTTGCAAGGCTGCGCCATTCATGAGAATAGGGCTATTAAATAGTCTTTCAACTGCGGTTCTGCGGTTTAAGAATGATAGGTGTGACTGCAGTGTTAAACCTCTAAAATCGTACCTTGCTATAGAACTTACCTTTCTTCTTTTTGCACTTATTCTTGTCCTCATTCAGTTCAAAGCCATCTTTACACTCACGGCAACTCCCATTTGTACAATTTAGACAGCCTTTTCCACAAGTGTCTAAAAGGGGACAACAAAATATAGGCTCTATTACAAAATTTGTGACCCATAATTATTGCCTGCCGGTAGCGAAAAGCATTAACAGCTAGGTCAGCCAGGAAAACAGACTTCCATCAAATAATTTTTTACCGCCAAGAAGAGGTCGTCCGTGGTGACTCTAGCAAACCAGAAAATAACATTATACATCTTTTGAGAATCTAATATAGGAGGAGAGAGACCATGCTATTGGGGAGCGATGTTGAGTTCGCCAATGGTACTGAATAATGTTGTAGTCTTGCAGAAATTGCTAAAAACTACAATATCAGTGCTCACATGCTCACTTTTCAGATCGCTTGAAATCCTGAGCTGTCAGAAAGTGATTCAAATGGGAAAACAAACTTGGTGATCGAATGATAAAACAATCTTTGAACCTGGTTATCGCAAAATATCGTGATTCATCAGTGTCTCGCGGATGAATTATTTCCCTTAGCCTTCGGCTTTGGCAAATAATTGATCTGCTCCCACCGGCCAATCACGATATTTTGCTCAACCTCGCATTCGTCCAATAATTATTAATGATTTTAAAAACAGCAAGCACTACAGCGTTACTTTACCTGAGCCACATTGTGATTTATCCACCTTTTTACCGTTCTTCACAGAGTTACAAAGAATGCAAATTGAGTTATTTTTACGGCGAGAAACTAACGCAAATCCGCTGTCGCAAACTAGGCAGATACTATCCTGACAGCTGGAGCAGTTTGCAGGACAGAGAGATTTGGTTGCTGTTGTAGGCACTGAAAGCAAAGCAGAAAAGGAAACGTTAATTTTTTTTTGTTTTCTCACTAGGTTACTGCCGCATATTTAACCCTTGCCTAATGTTTTAATGCTGATATTCAATTTTGAAAACAGACATCTCAAGTTCTTTCTCTTAGGAAACGCCCTCCGAACGCGCCCTCCGCCTTGTCTTCAACGAAAACAAACGTCATACTGCGAACTACTAAACAGGATAGGATTACCATCACTGGAGAATCAGCACCTTCCACCGTCTTCAATGTTATTAATAATGAGCATGCACCAAGAAGTATTAAAGATCTGATCGGATTGAGAAATAAGAACTACAATCTGAGAGGAAGTGACATTTTAAAGCAGCCAAAGGTCAGCACTACAACTTACGGACTAAAATCGTGGAGGTTTATGGCTCCAAAACTCTGGAACTTGTTACCAGATTCAAGCAGAATAAATCAAACTCTGAAAGCGTTTAAAAATGTTATCAGAACACTCGGTCTGTCAGATCTACTATGATGATGATTTTGTACCCATTTTATCCATTTCATTTTTTACTTGTGACCATACTATTTACGTGTTGTTTAAACTAGTATTAGGAGTACGTTTTCAATGTTATTATTGTTGCTGTTTCTTTTATTAGCTAATGAATGTGTTATACCTGGAAACTAGCTGGTGAGTCTAGCTCGCTGGGCTCGCAAAAGTGTATATTCACAATAAAACTGCTACTACTACTACTACTACTAGGAGTAAGAAACCTGAGAAGTGACACTTTGCGTAGATCGCTTCAAATCAGCAGAGAAAGTGATTAGTTCAATACACTGGGAAGCAAGAGAATGCATTTTTCTCAAGAGCTTTCTAGTATTTTTATTTCCTAAAACCGATAACAAGTATTCCTATAGAAAGTCCTGTAATTTTTCGAGACCGCTTATACGCAAGACGATGGCTAAACAGCTTGAGCTTGTGATTTGACAGACCCTCTTGACAGACAAGGTCGAAGTTTGCTTTTAGCGACCATGATCCAATATAAAGTTTGAGAGTGCCGCGATACGGGAAAAGATACAGATGACAGCCAGCTGTCAATGGAGTAATTTAACAGGGTGTGATTCCTTGTCAACAGAAATTTTAGTCCTTTGTCCTTAATGAAGATAGTCCGTGATTCACACGTGATTAGGTCATGATAACAAAGGAAAGATTGTATTCCAATTTTTAAAACAAGAAATAAATGGAGAGCCGTAAGGAAATCCATAACTTCAGTGATCATCAGCTATCAGGCATAGAACTGATGACAAACGCGTGTTGTCCTCACTTACCAAACGGGCATTTAGAGGTGTCTCGCTCCAGGCCCTTTCTTTTTTTTGACAGCTGTTGACTGCATGGTACACAGACTGCCTTTGATCGCTTTTTGGGGAGAGTGATTTTGGCGAATCCATCATCGCACTCCAGGCACCTTCTAGCCAACCCGCATTTACTGCAATTAATGGGGCATTCTGGTGGAAGATAAGATGACAAGCAAAATTTGCAGTTATTATTTACATGTAAATCCACTCATTCGAAGAGAAATCTGAGCAAACCTCCCACTGCTTTATCTGCACTGAAAAAAATATTCAGCATTCTTAGGCTAATATGAAAAACCTTGAGGATCATTTTGACTCGGCAAACTGTCTCAATAAATGATCTAAAAACACTAAATTGACATCATGCATCGATACAGGATCTGTTCTTGACGTCAATAAACCTTCAAATAGCTCTCGAGAAATAGGTCGAAAATGTTCTTGTTTAAACAACAGAAATATGAACCTGACACATAACAGTGTCAGACTGACAATCTTTTCAAGAACCCAAACACAGCACTCCCTTGTATATTTTTACCAACTTCGTGCTCATGCACAATCTTTTCAGTAGCCTGATTATCCGGCAGGCTTTTCCGGCGAAGGAAATATTAGAGGCGAGAGACCCAATACTCGGGTTATCTAAACGGTTAGAGCTTGTTAATTGAACCCTAATATATCTTAACCAACAAGGAAAATTTGTTATTTAGTATTCGCAATCCGGCTGGCTTTATTCTGGAAAGTGCAATTACACACGAAGGCTAAGCTAAGTAAAAGCTAATTCGCGACTGCTAGATAGGATGTTCGTGCAACAGCATGTAGCGGATGAGGTGAAAACAATCAAACAACCTTGGTACATGATACCCAACAAATTAACTAACAAACCTGAATGAAATCAAGTTTCCAAAATTTTGGCTAGAGAGTGGGCTGCGCCACAACAGTTGCGAGTCATTGGAATTCCATTATGTTGCAAATTCAATTAAAATCTTGGTAGTATTTCTTACCTATGGCGATGATTGTTTTTATCTTCAAATTTCAGTAGAAATTTTAGACTGTAACTAGTTTCAACAGTTAAATAAATAGAATGCTCACCTTTCTTGTTCGCCTTCTTGTTGCCTCCTTTACCTTTTCCCGCTCCAACCTTTTTACCAGGCTTCCGATCTTTTCTAGGTTTAGACTCTGTTGTGACGAGTAACACGACAACGATAACTAACAAAATCAGCCAAATGTTCTTCATGATAAAGGCTCCTGCTCTGTCCAATTCAACACCAACGTTAGATTCGATGCGCCTTGCTAATCAGTTTTATGCCGGGGCGCCTAAACCTGTCAGACCGGTTTTTATAGACATCTGGCTGTCTGAAATTGACACAATATGAAACAATGCTGAAAAGCAACATCCGTTGCAACTTGTTTACGCTTTTGTGAACCGAAGGAATGTCGATCATTCAAAATGATATTTGCCACTGTGTTAGTTGGAAACGGACAACCGAAAACTTTAAAAAGTGCACTTATATTTGATAAACGATAACACTTACTGGGAAAGGAATATGTGGTATATCACCCATCAGGTGTTATATGCCAGTTTTCAGCCGTCTCATTCGAGACCAAGTAAGCGTGGGGTATGCATGTATGAGAAATAAAGACTAATAGCACAGAAACAGCTTCTTATTTTTTCACTGCAAGTACGCATACTATTTCTGATGGAAGATCTGTTCGATGAAGAATGTCGATTCATAGCGACATTCAACCGTTAATGATATTAACACACGTCTGTCATCACCATCTAATCACTGTTGCTTTCTGGCTATCAAAAATGCAAACAATACGGTAATAATCTTGGATGAACTTTGGCAAAACTCCATTGTTTCCGTTCAGAAGCTTCCAGTCTAGACGCGTGCTCCAGCGGGATCAAATTTATCAGTGTTTATTACCGGCTGTGCCCACTCAGTGCATTCTTCTTTCACTCAAAGAGACCAGTCAAAATTTTTTTAAGACCGCTTAACCAAAATTAGGAGATCAATATGCTTATTTTTTTGTTTTTGAAACTCGTCGAACGTGTTCCCAGAACCTGCCACAAGGACTTGAGCTATCGTGCGTGCCGACCTTACCGCCTAATTTTCTGAAACTGGTCGAACGTGTTCCCAGAACCTGCCGCGGGGACTTGAGCTATCGTGCGTGCCGAGCTTACCCGGGGGGGGGGGTACTCTTCTATATAAGGCATATAGGTATGTGCCGCCCCAAAGGGTATGGTTTTTGAGCCGTTTTGGTTTGAAAACGGGTATAGATTTTGAACATTTTGGTCTGAAATTGGGTATGGTTATCGGGGGAACGTTCACGAAAGCTTATAAACTTATTTTTCTTCCCAGTAACCAGGGCGAGTAATTGGTGAGAGAGAAACGGATATAGATAAAATATATCATTCCAGCTAAATTTTACCTTTAATCACGTACGTAATCAAGGTCAGGTCTGAAAACGGGTATGGATTTTTGAAGCCAGGTCTGAAAACGGATGTGGGAAATGGCATTTTTTGGTCTGAAATTGGGTCTCGATTTGGAGATGCGGGCGGCACACCCCCACCAAAAATTCCAAGGAGTACCCTCCCCCCCCCGGGCGACCTTACCGCCTAATTTTCTGAAAGAATCGTGCATATGATTGTATAGGATTTTGAGCTGATAATATAATAAGCAATACAAGCAAGCGTTGCAGAAGAATGCTGTGAAAAAGTTTAGTTTAATGTCTTTAATCAAGTCTAACACAATGCAGCTATCCACATATCTAGTCGGGTTTTGTACACATTTTTTGCCATGTGTTACTTAATATTACGTCCTATTAAAACACACGCTAATAACTGAGCAAAAAAAAAAATACTACAAAAGCCAAACTATCAGAAACAAATCAAGAAAATCCTGTAACCCATGATTTGCCGCAGGACTGTCTTATGCACCTGCAAAACCCGAGTCAGACTCTATGGCCAGAAGTCCGTAAATAAAGTAGTTGGTTCGGGCTCTGTCACTGGCTCAGGCTCTGTCGTAGGTTCAGGTGTAGTAGATGGTTCTGAAGTCGTCGAGCTGCCGGGTTCAGTCGTTGGTTCTTCCGATGGCGTCGACTCAGCTTCGGTTGTGGTCGTAAATTCAGGCATAGTGAAGGGCTCAGTTGTAACTTTGTATTTAATTTCAGGTTCTGGTGACGGGAAGCAACGAAATTATTTCAAATAACTTGGTTTAAAGTATATCTCGGGACAAGTCAGTTTTTAAGTTGCCGTCTTTTTTGCTTGACATCTTAAGTGTCTATCCCTAATCGGCGATGGAAAGGTGGCAGGCTTCGGCGATCATGCATTTATGGAATACTGACAACACGGAACATGCATCTTTTCGTGTACGGTTTAGGATGAAAATGTTTCGATCACTACTTCTAGAAATGCGAACAAAATCGATTAAAGCGGCCTCTCGTTGCTCCTGACCGGTTGACTTTTTTTCTTCTTCGAAAACCAAACCGACAAGGAGCGATAGAAAGCCAGTATTCCCTCCTCTGTTTCCAGCCCAGGCTGGGTGTTCTTATTTTTCTGCGGATTTTAGGATGAAAATATTTTTGTGAATATTCGTAGTTTGAGACCTGATATGGCAAAACGTAACTTTTTGCAGAACCTGCCAATAGGGAGCTTAAGAAGCTACTACGGCGACGCGGGGAACAAAGTCGATTAAAAAATAGCCGTTTACATTTTACCTATGAATCTCGCCGTACCCTAAAGTCATTTACTTTGTTTATCACTGTCAAAACTATAATCTATCACCAAACTGAATCTAGGACATGGCGATAAATTTAAAAAATTAGCCGTCGTGGTTCACGTTATCTAGACAACGCAGAATTAAGTCGTTTTGCAGAGTACGTTAAAGAAATGACCGAGAATAAAGACGCACGTGCACAGCTATTGTTATGCTGATTTTAAAAAACCTTTTGCCTAGCTATAGGGTTGTGACTAGAATGGATAACTTAAAGTCAGGTTGGACACATTATGTTTATTACACAACAAGGTTTGCTTAGAGTATTCCGGATAGGTTGTGACTAGAATGGATATTCCAAATAAGGTTGTCATCTTCACTCGAAATACATAATAGGAGTCATAAGATAAGAGAGAAAACAGAGGAAAACAGATGTGTTGTGTAATAAACATAATGTGTCCAACCTGATTTTAAGGTATCCATTCCAGTCACACCCTTTTGCCTAGCGACGTTCCCGTAGCCATTGCCGTCGTGGTTTTCTTAAACTCCCTTTTAGCTTCGAACATACGACTAGTGCTGTTGTGATAGTTTTGCCGTTTAGAGAAAGGAAGAATTATATTCGGTTTACTTAAAAACAAATACAGTAATTGCATTGTATCAACAAACTTTAACACATAAATTTACTGATTCTTTTCAAAATCTCAACCTCGGGTCTATTCTTAAAACATTCCTAAAATTTCGCAAATTTCAGCCTCGATATATTCTCATAAAATATATTCTTATAAAGAAAAGAGCGTATTAAATTCGACGGAGTAAATTTGTATTGCACAAAGTACAACGTTTTGGGAGGCGCGGTGGCCTCATGGTTAGTGCGCTCGTCCCCGGAGCGAGTGGTCCGGGTTCGAGCCCTGGCCGGGAACATTGTGTTGTGTTCT
>OMLO01000834.1_pt1 | contig 22068 bp, 16 predicted proteins | sample 1674811 | NCBI WGS metagenome assembly OMLO01 (sample SAMN06265003, study PRJEB25207) | coral metagenome | isolation source: Coral host | place: Mexico:La Bocana,Puerto Morelos, Mexico | collected 2008-11-13 | reverse complement strand
ATACATACTTGTATAGCCAAATAATCGACACAATCGCTTTACTGAAGATACAAACAACGAACTAGCTAAAACGCGAATAGAATCCATAATAGTTCAGACTAACACGCGTGGAACGCGAAGTCTCGCGGTTAGCACGCAACACCCACTAGATTATAGGGAGGAAAACGTTTTTTTAATCCTTACCTTTGAACCAAGTTTGACACGCAATCGGAAGAGAAGTGAGAGGAAGATAGTTCTGATGATAAACACGCGGGTTTCAGCGGTCTCATGACGAAATCTCCCAGAAGTGTATGTAACCAACTGTTCTCCTTGAACCAGGCCACAACAATTTCCTTTCTCTCAAAGTACATCTTGAGTCGGGAGAAATCTTCCAGGTTACCTTTCTCTAAGAATTCCCTACGAGAAAACACAACAAATCAATGAAACGGTTATCGCTATATAAAGCTGTCGATAACTCTAGAAGTTTACTTCATAAAGCTTCAGAAAACTTTCATTTCAGCCTAGTTGCATTTCCTTGACATCTACGAACAATAAAATCCTAAAGTTAACTTCTCATCTGATATCATTGTTTTTACTTTTCTACAACCCCCCATGAACAGAACTGGAAGCACACTACAACTTTATTACTTTTTCTGAGTTTCAAAAGTACAATCATTATTATTCTATTGGTTTTTTTCCTTGCTTTGGCCCACAAACAAGCCACACTGAAAATAGCCGACGAAGTTTCTCGCACTTCCATCACTAAACTAATCTACAATGACCGAGCAGGCGCAAGTCAGTAAAAATATCCGGCTAAAACGCTTCAACTAATAAGCCAGAAAAAGGTCAGGTTCTTTCTTGAAAAATTGGACGCATGACAGCGTACACACTCAAAATGAGGACGTGATGAGGAAACATTTTTTTAAAAAATTCTTCTAATATCACACAAGGACTTGAAGCGTTATTACGTTTTGATATTAAAGAATCGGAATTGACAAAAGACGTTCTGCTTACTTAATCTGCCGGGAGGAAGAGAATGTGGTGGCTGTCACCACAACACTTTAGCTCAATGCTTTCATAGCAATATAGTTTGCGTAGCTCGAGGGCGATTCTTATGACAATGAAAGGAATGGCGGCCTGCTTGCAATGTTGAGCTTGTGGCTTTATTATACAGCCATAATATCACTAATCATGACTCGATTATTGTCAGAAGTTCTAATATCAGGGATCATTAAAATACTCAAGTGATAAGCACTTATAAAGGCGCTTGCACGGGTTTTGTGATCCTCGTTGTTTAGCACACGACCGAAAGCAAATACGTTTAAGTGACGAACAACTGCACTGCTAATGCAATATAGGTTGAAGTGTTTGTTGATTATGTGCTAAGGTTCCATATCGAGGGTTGCCGCGAAACCACTTGATGTTAGCATAAAAATGGACCATGATTCGCCAAATCACAGTAAATTCGTCGATCGTTTTAACAAAAAACCAAACTAACCAGCTGAGAAAAGATTTTACGAACAGTCTCTAAAAATCGAGACAATGTGGGCGGTCCCCTGAACATGTTCGAGCTAAGTTTAATTGCCAACTTCCACCTAACGAAACTACTGGAAGAACAAAGCGAAGTGTTGCGCTATTGAGTTGAAGCACTTATCTGCATAGTGAAGAAACATAAAGAGCGTCACCACGTTACTTCAAGGGGATCATTAATTAAAATACAAACGACGCGATGTTAATAGCGTGACCATCAGCACCGACACTGTTGTTCTGTTGCTGTCTGTAGTCATAAGTGGAGACTGCAGCTGGATGAAACAGCCATGTAATGTTGAAATTCCCTTAACAAAAAGGTCTGTGATTGTCATGGATGAAATTTTCAAGATAAGCTTCGTTGGGAATAACAAATCATATAAAACTAGTGCGGCTGAATTTTCTTTGCTTATTACGTTTTCACTTGACACGCCACAAGGTAAAAAAAATACAATTTAAATCTCCAGCTGAGCCAACAGTGCTCAAATGCAATAAAAAAGCCATCAAATTGTTTTTATGGTGGTAAATAAGTCCTAATCACTTGGATTGGTTAGTGAATATGGCATCCCAAGAACCTAGTTCAATACTACTCCTAGCCACAGGCTATGTTCAACAATGAACTTCACCTCACTAGCTCAAAGTCAGCAGAATACTTTAGCTTCCAAATTAGCTTTTCTACTTAATTTACTTAGAACTCTTATGGCTTGGGTGTTTCCAGACTTTGAAATTATACCAAAACTCATTTGAATATCACCACCATGGCACAAGTGGCACAAGCCAGACAAATATTTTCACTTAGTTACTAATAAGGTGTTCAGACAAGCCAAAAACAAAATATTGTTACTGCTTAAGTTCAGGTATGAGCCAAAGCTGTCAAGACTGAAAATTGGACATAAACAACTTGTAGGAGTTCTTGCACATTACAATAAAGCTCTTCATTGCTACTGTGCCACTGAAAGTTGTGCACAAATAAACTGTATTCACAGTCTGGTGGTTATCTCATTACAAGAAAACTAAAAATACTGCTTAACTATTTTGGCCAGCATTTGTGACTACCTGTGACATGATCTTATACTCATCAAAGAAAGCACCACCACCAACAAGAATACTTGCACAAACGTCAGAATAACAATTTTCTTGTATGAGATAATAAGATATTGCTATGCAAAGCTCGTGCGTATCGGCTTCAGTAGAAAATAACAAACACCTATATTTGAAAAACTGTGAACTTTGTGACTTCAAAACAACGGGTAAAAGCTGCGGTGATTTCTGACTAGTCACGAACAATGCCTTGGAACATTAATGACAATAAGGAAAGAAACAAATCAGACAAAGGATAACCCCCTCACCCTTCTTTGCTCTATCTCCAGTTAGTGTTACTAATTTATGAAATAAAGATAAGATGTTTGACAAGGTGATTGTATGTTTGTTTGATTGGATCATACCGTTAAATGTTTTCTAGTCCTTTACCTGTAACACTTATGCCTCCTGACTACAGAAGACGGTCTGTGCTCCTTTCTGTAAGCTGTGTCATTTTGGTTTTGCCACATCCAGACTTCATGCAGTCTTTCAATGTACGGCTTTGCTTTGCTCATAAAATCATTCACAGTCAGTTCAATCTCCTCTGCATGCCTTGCAAGCTGCAAGATGAGTCAAAATTTCTGGTCATACTTTGAATAAACCAAACAACCCAGCTGCCAAGCATGTCAGAAAAATGTACATGTCCATCATGTGTAGTGACACATGCAAGTGTACACAGATTAAGATCTTTTAATACACTTTTGACAATCATCATTAACTATAATATTTCTAAATCTCTGAGGAATACTGTTGTAGTGTCAACTTACTTCACTATTGACATACTCAAGGCATGCTCTGTAATCCTCGGCCACCATTTCACCTTGCCGAGGTACACTGAGCTTAATGCTCTTGGTATCTAACCAGTTCTTGAAGTAGCCACAAAATCCAGCATACGCCTCAACAGTTTGAAAACCACCTTTGAGATGACCGTCAATGTACATTGCTGTGATCTGGTGTTTTAAAACAATTGAAACAAGTGAATACTATTTAATAATAAAGTATCAAAACATTCTTCCTTGTCTATATTGATAGAGAATGCTTTGATCTCTCCAGGACGAGGATAACTGTTGTGTTCACTTCACTGAAGAGTACAGGTGGGATCAATTTTTATCACAGAGTAAAGTAAAGGAGTGTCAACGCTCTTCTTGTACAAAAGCATTGCACATGATAATTTCACTTGCAAGAACAAAATACAGTGAAACTTTTTAGCTGCTTGACTTCACTTGTCACAGGTTACAAACTTTTAAGTGCATACCTGGTGTAACATGTAGCTATGAGTTACTCTTGGCATGTGTTCTGTCAACGCTTTTAGTGCCTTTCGATTTCCTGCATCCCTGTCCTCTAAAAATTGATACCATTTCTGTTGCCGTGAAGAGTGCAAAGAAAGTTGAAAATGTTCCTCAAGAGCTTGCCGATTTCTCAAGCATCGCTTGAGAACATAAGTTTGCATTTGCCTAATTCCACCATGTTTTCTAACAAAAAGTTTGTATAAACTAGTCCATTCATAGTAATTAGAGGGATAGTCTTCTTGTATGTCCCGTTCTGCAAAGGAAGACAAAGTATATCCTCATCAACAACAAAATCTGAAAATGCCAAGAGCTTGGCATGGGAAAACATGTGGCAAAAGTTTTCCAGTTCAGCTGTCATTACATGTAGTTAGATAGAGTTATCATACAAAGAGAAAGACAAATATTTGGGTTAGCATCTCTACAGTTCATGTCTATACAACAAGGAATGTTACATTTTAATGTAAAGCTTTGATCTAAGAAAATTACAAGGGAAAAAAGGTTCATACAAATGGGTGCCCAGCACTTATGCTTACACAAAAAAATTGAGTTTTTTTTTCAGTCACCCAAAGACACATGTTAGTCACCTGTGAATGCACAGAAAGCTTACTTCTGGAGGAAAATAAGTCATTTACTGTGTTTTAAAATTAACAGAATTATGTATCCAATTATTTGATAAATAAAAAACAATTTCTGGTTTAGCAACACGTTGAATTTTCTCCAGGAGGTTATCAATATGCAAGTAACCAAGCCTTCATTCCCTCATTGCCCTTCACATAACTTCTACATGTAGTCTGTCTACACGAAAAGTATCCTCTTCCACTAATAATGACAATAATAATAATAATAATAATAATAATAATAATAATAATAACAATAACAATAATAATAATGATGATGATGATAATCATAATAATAATAATAACAATAATACGCATATGTTCAATTGCTACAAGAATTATTATTTTTTTTTACAAGAATTTTTATTTTTTTTTTACAAGAATTACTTTTTGGGAAGAAGATTATACTATGATTAACACTCACCTCTGTCAGATTCATGGTAATTTGACTCTAGTTCTTCATCTGTCAATCCCCATATCGACTTTGCTTGACTTGCCGTTAAATGGCTTACACTTTGAGAAGGAGGAACAGGGTTCAACAGATACCAAACAATAACAGAAGTCTTAAGTTGACTGACTGGTCTGAAAAAATTATGATCGTTCTTAAGTACTTCAGCTTTGTAGAACATTTCATAGAGGTAAATGTAAGTATACTCTGGCCATCTTGTTTTGAGACCAAAATCCACCTGAAAGAAAGAAGTCAAACCAGAGTCAAACATGATGTTTTCGGGACCAAAAAAGACAAAACACAACATGGTAAGCAGGTCATGTCCTCTGGACAACAAACAGCCATTTGTCATTAAAAATGGGCCTACAGGATAATTTTTAAGACTTGCTAAACCACCCTTCCACAAATATTACTTATTTAAGTTTTCAACACATCACAAGATGGTTTAGTAAAAACTTGAATAAGAGGTCAATACAAAGCCATGACTTCCCCATAAAATCTGCTCACTGTGATTGGTCAAAACTTGATTGGTGATATATTGGCAGGATCAATGATGTGAAGCGATCTACCATCCTACTAAAGGATTTGTTTGCTTGGGAAAGCTCAAACAAATTTTACTCTTGTGCTAGACACACGCATACACTTAAGGTGAAGGTTGTCCTGCTGTTTATATCATGCAAAAAGCCCAGTTAGCAAGGGTACACACCTAAATATATATATGTACCAGTATAGAGAGATATAGCCTGAATAAAATACTCACAGACTACTGATAATGAAACAAAAATTTAACCTCTCAAAAAGTTGCAATCTATGCCAAGCAGATAGATGAGAACAGATCACTTCTCCTATGCTACAGCTAGTCTGTCCATATATGTGATGTTTCCTATGTAAAATCATAACATGTTGCTGCTTGCGTTGCAGGAAAAGGGAAACAGCATAATCTTTTAAAACCGAAATTTTTCCACAGCAACCCTCTGGTTATTGATAGCAACAAAATCCAAAAATGTGCTCATACTTAAAAAAAATATTCAGTAACAAATTGTGTTCTAGAGTTCTCACATGTAGCTAAAACTGAACATCAATCCTGCAGAATCTAAATAACTAAGTGCTTTTGTGCCATGCAAACTCAAAGAAAACTGAAGAATCCTACATTCTCAATGAGAGAAATTTGCAGTAAGATCAAATAAAGAAGACTGAAATTGCTTTCTATTTTGACCTAAAAGAATGACAGAACCATTGAAAGAAATTTTGGTGTTCTTATGCCTTAGCCAATGATCCAGTATGATGCTCAGAAAACAAAATTGTGGTATGGATTTATTATGCTACTGTAGACACAAACGTTATTAAGTCTGACTTGCCTAGAACGTCGTGTAAAGTTTCATTTCGGTTTGTTCTATCAATTCAAAGATTATACTTTTTCTTTATTTTCCCTTCAGTTTCCCCTAAGCCTACACTATTTCCTGTAGAAAATCCGAAATGTTCCAGCAACATAAAGCACAGCAAGTCAATAATAGCCTTTGGGAAAACCCCTACTGAACTGAAAACGGTTGCACGAAGGAGCCTGTCTTTCAAGTTGCACACAAATAGCAGATTATGAAGAGAGAGATTGACCAAAAGATAAACAAGAAAATTACCTCCTTCCTTTAGAGGAAAAAAATTATCTGCAATTAGCGACAAGCAGAGAATTTAAAGAAAAAAACAGTGGATCTAGTTCAGTGGCCAAACATGGTGCAGCTGCTGTAGGCCTGGCCAAAGCAACACAAAACAATCGATTCCGGTGCCGATAATATCGCGTAAATTTCCTTTCAAAAAGCCTCAATTTATTTATTCATGTCCTCTTGTTCAAAAAAGCTGTGCATATTTCACCACTTGGACAAGCTCTTGTACCATGCAAAATCAACACCGTGTTTACAAAAGGCACTGAAAGTCCCAAGGCAATGTCTTGGGAGCGAAAGTGAATTGATTGGAGTTGAAATGAGAGAAGGGTAGTGCCGAGTTCGCGAGATATGACAAGCGCGCGATAAAGTATCACAAGAACACAACTATTCTCTCGCAGCATTCAACACAAGCCGTCTATTCAACACCAGCCACTTGGATTCACTGAAATCGATCTCTTCATTACCATTTCAATAACCCACCAACATTACATGAAACGAGGCACGCCGACGAATAGAAACACCCTCTTTCCTCCCAACCCGGATATGCCAGGCGGTGAATAGGCACGGGCAGTTTGATCGCTCCGACAGCCTTTCTCGCTCCCCTGGTCGACGGATTCTATCATTGCATTTACCCTACGGCTTGAAATAGAAATATACAAAAGAAATAAAGCTCGAATTTCTTGGCAGCTTTCATATCTTGAATAATATATTAGACCTAAATGAAAGCACTTGCCCTCTTCGTTACTCGAATGTTTATAATGCACGTATTCTACAAAATATCACAAACTTAGCGACAGAGCAACCAAAATAGAAATATTTCGTATTCCGTAGTCCTTGTATTGTAGAATTCCCCAAGACTTAACGAATAAAGGCCGCCTTTCTGTCATATATTCTGCCCGAACGGGTACAACTACCGCATGGCATTTGGAAATCGGAAATGGAAAATTTAAGCGCTTTGCTGCCTACTTCAGAGCGAATACAACAAAGGGGAAGGGAGAACGGCACCTCAACACTCCTATATTACATTTAACTGTGTATTTCTTTACTGAAAGACTGCTAAATAGCCTCAATATTTAGTCTCCTTATAAAAACCTTCCGTTCAATAGCCGGGAAAAGTGAACGACTTGTAAACGAAAATTTCACAGCCCATGACTGTCATGAGGTAAGGGTGGCGTTCTCTCATTAGATTCGAAACGCCAAACCAAGCAAAATAGCACAGAAACTTAAAACGAAACGAGCTTAATACTAAAACAATAACTTGCTTCGTGGACACTAACAAAATAGTTCAAAAATACAACTCACCCTACATCGATGACGCCATATGAGATTCGAGAGGCAGAGTCGGTGAAAAAGTCGGCAAGTTTTGCCCAACATTAGAAGACTCCTGAAGTCCAAATACTCCAAAATAAGAACAAGAACCTCCTCGCTTAAATGAGTCAACAACGATGGCGGCAAAATAATCCTAGACTCCATTTCCTCGGGCTGAAATATCCTTGTGTTCGTTGATAATCTATGTAGAGGCGGTACGCAGTATGTAAACCTTCCAGAGCTGGCGTTTCGGCAACTATGGGCGAATTTTTTCGCTTTAGGTGGACAAAGATTTGAGTCCAACATGCTTGATGGCATTCTATTCTCAACGGACCACACTTACGAAGGGACCCAAATGACTGCGGCCGACATAAAAGCTCTAGATAAATAGAAAAACATAAAGGATACCTCCCTGCTAATGACACAATATCTCTAACACTAAGAAGGAAGCTTTGTTGTTTTTATATATTCTTTTGACACGTGCATTTCCCGTTGCATTACGCATGCTCATATCGAACATGACATGTTCCGAACCAATCAGCGTGGCCGGCGCGTGTTTAGAATTCTTGGTAGTTGGGCTGGTGTTCGTAATAAAACATAATTATCACAGCTATCTCCACGAAAGAGAAAATAGAACGCAAAAGCTAGCGGAACAAGGGACTATAGCTAGCGGAACAGGGCACTACAGCGTGGAGAACCACTGACCTTTGAGGCCTGCTGATTCGCGTCACAATCTGCTTGACGAATCGAGAAAGAACTCGACTTGAGAAGATTACGAGAGTGGGCAACGTATCTGTGACATTCGCCCCGAAACATAATCCCTTTATAATTTATTTAATTTCCCTCTTGTTTCGAAACACTCGATCGCTGGCTTTAGATCGACATAAGACAGTGCTGCTTAAAGGTAAAAGAATCATAGTTGTCGGTCTTATCTCAAATGAAAAGGGTAACTTGGTTCGGTTATTCGGAGTAACGCTTTCATTGGTTGCGACGCAACGAAGCAGGGCCTCTGAGCTTCTGTGGGCAGTCGTGTATGCTCTTTCAGGTAGACATTGCTTTTTATTTGGACGATCCATTATTGGACGAGAACACGCTGAAACATTTTATTTCTCTTTCGATTGCGTTCAAGACCAAATTTTTCATTTTAAATGTCGCAAACATTGGAGCGTGGTGCTGTGGGCTCCCGTGAACGGGCAAGAGAACCAAGCAGAAAGCATCGATGACGTCAAACGCACACAAATTCGAATCTACGTAAATCTTTATTCTGGGAAATATCGCAAACGAAGAGAGTGAGTCAGCCGCGTAGAGAAAGAACTTTCGCAAGAAGAAGAGAAATGTATATTGCGCCAATGACATTAGGTGGATGTAAATGACAATATAACCACCTTTTCGCCTTAAGGCCCTTTGAATTGAAAAATTCTTTCCAATATTATTTTTGACAAAAGTTTCTAACCGCACTTCAGATGTTGCTCACTAAGCTGAAAGCTTCCACGATTCATGCGCGCTGAAGCAAGTCCAGACGCGTTCGCATCGAACATTCAGTTCTAGCAAAGAAACAAGTTTCTTTGCAAACAGAAAGCGAATTTGTCTTTATGATTCGCTCAGAAACACCTGAACCAATCACGCAGCTGACGGGCCTTCCATTGTGGTTTTATTCTTTGTTCAGCTAATAAATGAAAAGTGAAATTTTAATTACTTCCCTCGACGTTGTCACTCGTTATATTGGAACAGTGTTCGTGGAAATTTGCTTCGAGTTAGCTGGGCAGCCAATGACATATTGCATCAATTAGCTAAACCGACTAGCTCGCCACTAAAACCGCCGATATACACTTCTACTTGCATCCTAGCCAATGAAGCTCTCACGTGGTTTCGTTTTCCACTTTGGGGGCAGCTGCGCTAGCAGCCCTTAGCTTGAGCTTTTGTCACGAAAACGGGTATATGGCCGCCATTGAAATACGAAGGAAATAATTTGTGAAATTAATCATGGCATTGAGTCGTGGGCTTGGCTGCGAACAATGGTATTATCATTGAAATGTGAGGGTTAGTTCTTTTATATGCTGAACCCTCTTTCAGGGTGGCTAAGCCAAACATGCAAATGACGTGTCAGACCAGCCATAGAGTTGATAAACTGGCCTCCAAAACGGACCGACCACACGCCCAAAGATGATGTTCAAAACAACGAAACTGCGGGGCCATATAAGAAGACAAAGCGATCGAAAATTTGCATCTAAAAAGCTCTCTCGTTAGTATTGTAAACACGGCTATAATTGTGTTATACAGCACTCGGTCCGGTCTTGAGAAATAAGCCCAAACGCGGCACGTTCTATTAATATTTAACGCAATTCACGTGACGTCATCCATTTGATAAATGCGTAATGATGCTGACTATTGAGAAGACTAATGGCCGACCTTAGGGAGTCGGACATTTAGCAATACAAGCACCACGTTATTGAGACTTTTGGCGATATTGGTCTACACAGCTGCCAAATGGCCTCGTCAAGCTCGCCTTCCCATTCGTCTTTCGACCATAAAGTCTCAAGTACTTTGTTTTGAGCTTGTTTCCCGGCGAATTAGGGAACTACTCGCACTAAAAAAGTGTTTAAGAGGTATCTTCACATAAATTCAAAGAGACTTTCGACGCTTCTTGCCAATAAAAAAGAAAGAAAAATAAAGCGAAGGTGGTTTTCATGGCAAGTTTGACATGCCCGTTTTGAATATGAATAGCAGGTCTTTATCAACAGAACGGCACCGCTAACCTATTCATTATTCCTGCAAACTTCTGGACTGAAAATAAAACACGGAAAATAAAACAACTGATATGCAAAGCTCTGTCAGGATATCACCACAATACACCACCAATCACAGAGCTTCAGGGCCGGCATAAAACAAATGATGATCTGATTATTCTTTTCCTAGCTTGGCCGCTATTTTGTTCTTAATTTATTTGTCACGTCAAATGACAGAAAGAAACAAAAAGCTGGCTTGATTGTAGCTCTCTGCCTTTTCCAAACACTCGTCGAAAACCATAGAAACCACAAGCACTTGTAAAAGAATGATTAAAATGAAGATGTTGCCTGCGGTGTTGAATCAACTACTGCCTTTAAAGACTTTCAACCACTTCGACACAACATCCATCATTTGTGATGAGCTTACATCTACAATCATTCATAAGCACGACTTTCTAAAAGCAAAACTAATTCAAAATTTGCCCGTGGTGACGTTCACGCGTTCTCATTCGCTGCCACGTTATCCGCACGGGATTTCCGATAATGATCAAAGTTTTAGCGAAGCAGTTAATCTCAAGATGCTAAAACGGAAAACATTGAAGACACACCCAACGAAATGACTTCCTTGCCAACAGATCGAGCGATGGAGCTAGCACAGGAACGTCAACACAACTAAATTCAATAGTAACGTCAGTTTTTCAATCGTTTGAAAAAACTTCAAAAAGCTGTCTCCACAACGTCAGAATTTGCTTTCTCATAGAGATGGTACAAAGGCACGTGACCGTAGGCAGTATCAGCTTATCTGTATTTTAGGAACTGATTTGCACTGAATATAGAGTTCATGTCCGATCTCATTAAATATATACTCATTACGAAATATACATATGTGCACAAAATAGCTCCTGGTTTGTTAAAACGATCGCTAGGACAATCACGGCTTGCTCTGATTGGCGGAGCACATTTCCATTTTTAGAGGAACATTACAAGAAATTCATCGAATTTCAAACAAGGTTTTAAGTCTTCAGTATAGGGCTCAATTCCGAACTAAACCAAAATTAGTCCTCAATACAGGACTGATATATTTGACTTGCTCCGGACATGAACCTAACTTGAAAAAAATTGATCCAACATTGAGAAATATATTTAATGGCAATTTCTCCAAAAATACTCGTATAAAATGATGTCGACTGATTCATTTCATGGATTAAATGTTACGTGCTTTATCCTTGAAGTCGAGGCAAGGTGAGAGCTGAAGGATGCTGTTTGAAAAGAAACGATTTGAACATCGCGACCCGTCCAAGTGCCGCTTACCAAGTCAATTATCCGAGTGTGTATGCACTATCATCAATGATTATCTTATAACGACTGGCTTGACGACAAACAAATCACACATTCAACTCTTCCACGGAGGTTTCGCTATCCATGACATTTCCTCCAAACGTATAGTTCAAGATGTATAGACAAACAAAGTCAATCAGAATATCTGTGTCCCCTCTCAGATGACAAACTCTACGGATAACTAACATCTTGTGCTTTTCTTGCATTTAAGAAAAGACTCCTTTTCACATTTTTGCAAATCCACTTCTTTCTCATTTTTACTCATAATTTAAGTTCTTTCCGAAACTGAGACCTAACATAGGTTTGATAGGTTTGATAGAGAAGATCTCAAAAGAGGAAAAAAGTTAATAACTCAAGACAAGGAATAACTATAAGTGCCTCTACGACGTGTAGCACACGTTTTTAAGGCCATTAAAAACTTAGGTATACTGCGACTGGGAATTCGCGGAGTGACTGAGAAACTGTCTTTTGTAATTTCACAGTCTACTGGATATGGCACTAATTTAGTAACTGACGCTGGTGAAAGGATCAGTTGTACATTACCCTGTTGGCGTGTGGATAGTTTTAATCCTCATCAATATATATTCACCCCACCGACTCTTTTCCCGCCTCGCCCGCCACTCGCGGTGAGCCCCGTGATTGTCATCCCCCGCAAACATGTATTCTGCTTTACTCCCTGAAGAGAACAAATCTTTAGGCAACGTGAGTGAAATTCAAACTCGAGGATTTTTTGTTCTCGATTGTCAATCGGATTAGACTTGAGAAGTGGTACTCCTGATCTGTCGACCTTTCGCGCCGAAAAATGCACACCGGAACGCGGGAAAAGCACACATGTATTTTGTTCTTGTTGACACTTGCTGAAAAAGGACGAAGTAACACAGGCTGAAGACGAATGACTTTGCCAGCTGATAGTTCTCTGTCTCGATAGTATGCCGAGAGAGTTTTTAGGGTTTGAAATACCGTTGCAAACATATTTGCGATTATTATCTCTCGTTATAATATATTAATCTCTGCCCTTAGCAGCGTGTTTTACATTCTGTTGCTTTTCCCAGATGCTTAAACAACGATAATGATATCGTGTTCGACGGTTTTCCTGTTTAGTAGTATAAAATCTTGTTGTTGCTCAGACATTTTTTAAATTTCAACACCAATACGCGGAAAACACCAAGGATATTTTTGTCCATGATAAAATCCTTGTGTTTCAAGTTTTAATTCCTTTAGCAGAATTATCTGGATAAAGCAAACAGCACGTATTCGATTGGAAATTCAATTGTCTTGCTGCCTAAATAACAACGTCAACAATATGATTCACATACCAGCACTCAGCTACGTAAAAACAACAACTGTAAAAATCAAAAACAATAACAGAGACAAAAAAGTGCCAAGTCTGAAAGAGTATTTGCTTTTGACGGAATTAAACCCGGAATGAAACAAATAGCTTTCATCGTGACAGCGGTTATTGGACAGGAATACGGTATTCCCTTTCATGAAATCACTGTACGTGTGTGACGCTATTTGACAGGATTGCCCCCGCTTTTGGTGTCACTACTTCCGGTATGTACACTATTCCGTGGTTCTTATTGTACAGCGGAATAACCGTGACGTGACGTCATTCCAACATGGTGGACGAACGTGGTCTGACTGTAAACAAGGCCAATCACCACGAAGTGGAGAGAATATCACTGATTTCTAACCCTGAAAAACTTCGAATTCATCTTTTAAATCGTACAGTGCCGATAGTTTTTGATGGAGCAGCAAGACAATGGACGTGTTCGCAATGGACACCGGAATTTCTCGCTTCCGAAGTCGGTGATCTTCGAACTAGGTTTCGATTTTGTTCCAGAGCAAAGTCGTCCGCGAATGAACTTAGTCCTTACAAGAAAGCGATCATGGAGACAGATTGCGATTTCGAGGAAGCAAGTTTTGGCGAGTTTTTTCAATGGTTGAACGGCAACATTGATTGGTCGGGAAGTTTGTCGCGCTTCCAAAGGTAACAAAAGACCAATTATGATAGAAGATAATTTGGTATCCTGCTGCTAATTGGAAGACACGTTTCTTTCAGACCGGGTGTGTCGCGTCGTATATAAATAATACTTACAATACAGGTCCAATCTCAGTGACGACTGATCTTGACCTTACCCATACAACACAAACAAACAAGTTATATTTTGGCACTCAGGAGTACGTACACTAAACCCGCCACCAAAGATGGCTCTTGGTTTGTGTATTGATTCCTCTCTGGTTTGCTATTTTAATGATCTTTGAAATATTGGCAAGTGGAGGAGATGAGCAACACCGCTGGCGTATAGTGAAAATTGTTAGTAAGCGTTACGAAAATGTCAGCTGATATTGGCCGACCAGTTACAGGCGTGGACAGATAGACAACATGACGCCTTGGAAGGTTAAGCAAAAGTGTGTTTACGCCGGCTGCCGTAATGCTATTGTTCAATTTACATTAATCAATCTCTTCAAGAATAGAACGTGACTGCTTTGGTTATTGTTTATGACTATCCAGAGGAGTTCACCAAGCAATGCCAAGGCCAGGTTATCAGATGGCTCTCCATGAATAATCACTGAAGCCTAAAAGAGTTTGCCTTGTGTATTTAGTGCTTAAGACAAGCAATTTTAAGCTTCTAACAGAAATAAAGGGTACAAGAAGAGACAGCAACTGTCACATAGCAAAAGTATGTTGTTAATTGGGGGTTAAGAGATTCCAAGACCCAAAGCTTGGAGACCTTATTATACCATTTTTTTTTTTCATGTTTTCATTGTTTGTGTGTTAAAAATAAGTTTCCCTTACTTGTTCTTGCATACATTCCACAATGGCAAACCATGAAAAATAATACTTATTACTTTCAAAAGACTTAAAAAGCATGGAAGAAAACAGTTTTCAATTACCTTACTTCCACAACACACCTCTCCACTACGAGAAACCAGACACTAAAAAATTCAAACTTACTTTAGCTTCTAGACTTGTTGCTTGATAGCATAAAACAACAGACTATGATGATAGTATTAATTTAAGCTTCTTTCTGCATAATTTCTATAGAATGTTATCAGAGAAAGCATAAAATGAAAAAGAAAAAGAAAAAAATATCAAAAGAACAAAGGGTTTTGGCAATTACAATACTCTTCCTGTCAAAGAAAAATACTTCTATAACATGCAGTCTCAGTGGTGGTCAGGCTCAGTTTAATTTCTTTGCACAAAAAAAAAGGATTTACCAGAGAAAGATCACTGTGCAGTTGCATAATGACCAGAAACCGAGGAAAACTAAGAGCTGTTTATTCTGCTCATTGTATGTCCTAGAGAACTTGACTGGCCATAATTTGTTATTATATAATATTACCGGTATTATTATATTACATAATTATAATTAGTTAATTTTGTAGAACATGCATGGACAAATATGTTCGGTTTCTATAGAGAATGTCAAAAATAAAGAAAAAATTGGAAAAAATGGGTTGTGGGAGCAGGCAGAGGAGAGGAACATGAGTTGGTATAAACAAGCATTGTCATATTGTGTGACCTATTAACCTTGCATATCTCCACACTACTGCACACCAGGTCACAGGGTATGAGCAGGTCAGTTTGATAAAACCCTCATTTACCATGCAAGCACTTCACCCTGAAAATATTATCCCCATAAGACACCACACTGCGATTTGAAACAAGGCTAAATTCTTTGGGGAAAGTGACTGCCAAGAATTACCAGTAACTGAAGAAGTCAAATTTGCTTGGTAAATTAACAAAGGAGTGAACCCAAATTTATTGAGAAACTTCTCCCCCATTAATGGGAAATGCTTTTTAAAAACTGAATTATTGTACAGTACATGCTGCAGGTGAAAATGGACTTTTAAATGGCATTGTAGCATGTCTATAGCTAGGCATGAGATTAGTAGTACCAATGTTTAGTATGGTGGTTAAGATATCAATGTCTTCAAAGATCTCACACAAAGACAGTATTGTGATGTAGTGGGAACTCTTTCAGAGACTTGCATGTCATGTTCCTTTAACTCAAACCATAGCTAGTAGAGGGGACTGGTTCCCCTCTACTAACTATGCTCAAACTCAAAAACTTTAGAGTTACATGTTGCTCATATTTTGTAATATAACAGAGGCAGTTGATTATTTTGTTTAATTTTCAGACAGGACTTTTGGTGTTATGCAGATTACAAATACATGGCCAAATTATTTAAAGATTTCCCACATTTACGCCAAGCTGTTAACTGGAGCTGTTTTGGTTTTCCTGAAAGAAGTGGTGATGAATCAACAATTTGGATTGGAAGTGCCGAAGCATCAACACCCTGTCATATTGATACATATGGGTGTAATTTAGTAGCACAGATCTATGGCACAAAGAAATGGATTCTCTTCCCACCGAGTGAAACACCCAACTTGTATCCAACAAGAATCCCATATGAGGAATCCAGTGTGTTTAGTCAAGTTAATGTCACTAATCCAGATTTTGGAAAATTTCCAGCCTTTGCAACTGTTGTTCGATATGAGGTAATTGGATGCTTATGTGTATAAAAAGTTATTATTTTACACCGGTATTGCTGCACTAGTATTGCAGAGGTTATGGGCTTGAATCCTGTTCAGGCCTGATTTTTTTTCAGGCTTTAATTTCACAACTGCTTAAGTTGTGTGTGTAACTGCGATGATGAATCAGAAATTCATGATATATGATATTTCACATAATTATTCATTTGCATTATTATTTTACAGTTCCAGAAAATATCCATACTCCCCCTCCCACCAAACAGACTAGGGATTCTAATTTCCTGGGGTTTCTGGGGATCTGTAAGACCAAAAGACCTGCATGAAGCTTAATTGAAATTTCAGATGGGTGTGGGAGTCTTGGAAAAAAATGCCTTCCATTGAGGAGGTATAGACATTCTCTGGAACTACACATTTACCATTCTGATGGATAAATAATTTATCGTAACTTTACGTAATTTATGTCTGACAAGGACTATGACATGAGAGCTTGCGGCAGTGTTTTACTGATGAATTTAAAACAACTGGTGGCATCATTTGATGCCAACTGAGGACAGCAACCTGCTAACATTCGATACAAGCTGCAAAGCAACAACCAACAATTTGAACTTCAGAATGGTACTGGTAGTACTGCAATTCAAATTCACCTCATTTAATTTGTTGAATTTGGATATATCCAAGTTTTGTCAGAAGCTTGAATTGTGTGTACAAAAAATTGCATTAAAATTTGTTCTGTGAGTGTTGATACTTGTTAAGGGATTTTTTGTACCTGTGCTGTATGGTAGTTTTGCTGCACACGAGAGGAGTTGTATGCAAGATCAGAGAGTGCATCGTCATGTTGGATTACCAAAGATCTATTAATAATACTTCTCATGATACAAAAATAATTAATATATGGTTCATAGAGTAGCAAGTTGTTATTTAATTTGTGCTAGCCCTTTCAAAACTATGCATCACAAAAAATGGATCATTCAAAAGCCTCGTTTCTAGCATAAAGTTACAAATCCCTCACATTTGGCACATGTAGAAGAAAACACAATTTTTCATGCAGCATAATATGTACAGGAAATGATTGCTTTAAAAGTAAGTTTAGAATGCACTTACGTAATTGATGTGCATTTTGTTATTGAAGGTAATTCTTCAGCCTGGTGACGTTTTATTTGTCCCCAAGAAATGGTGGCACTATGTTGAGTCATTAGAAACGTCAATCAGTATAAACACATGGATTGAACTGGTATGTACAACATAAAAGGCACTTGAATTTGCAAACTAGCTGTGATTTTTTGTACTGTTTGCCATCATTGTTGTTGATTTTTCAGTTGCCATAATGATCAGTGGTGCAGTTGAAAGTAATTATTAATCTACCTTTGACCATAAATTAGTGGTGTTTATTACCAGACAAACTGTTTTCTTCGGTCTCAACAGTGACTGTAATAACAAGGTAGTTATACCAGTATTAGTGGAATGCTCATACGGTCCACTGTCAGCATTGATTTATTATCACTGATTATTATAAATCAATAACTTTTGCCTGTTTTTCAAAGCAAGAATAAATCTGATCACTCAAACAGACTTGGAAAAAAATAATTTTCTTTCATTTCAAAATTTTTTGTTAGCAGTGTTGGTTGATGATGCATCGACTAGGCTCAAAAGCAATACTTAAGAGAAATATTTGAATTAGCATTTCAATTGCATTTTTTCCTTCAATGGCATTATATTTCTTGTTTGTTTAACACAGAACTAAAAGCTTTTTAAACATTTTGTCAACATTTTGAGTTTTTAGATTCTAAATGCACATGTCCATGAGTTTAGGATTACTAAATTGCTGAATTTTTGACATATAGTTTGCTGTGAAATAATTGAGATTGACTGAATTGCAACAGTATAATATACTAGCTACTATCTAAATACAACTTCATAAATTAAGACCATTAATTTTATTAATAACATTTTCCCAAGTACCCTCTCTTGACAATATTTTATAACGCTAAAATTACATGTTTATTTTTATGCAATTCAAATATAATTAATATCACTACAATATGTCGGATGTACATCTTGGATGTATTATTGATCAAATGGCTGCTGCAGGGAATAAAATTATGTTGTGTGTATGTGCCTCAACAAAATCTGGTAATTCATGCATTATACTAATTATGACATATTTCAATTTGTTGAACAAAGGAAAGTGATCATATTGAAAGAGTCAAAGAAGCAATGATCAGAACACTGGTAGGTAAAGAAGTGTGTGGATCAATATTTGAGTCACTAAATAGATTTTGAAATGCTTGGCAAGACCCTGAACACCAGAGACAATGTAAAAATCATTAAAATGAAGTACAGTGGTGTACTCAGTATTGGTGATATTGTATTGTTGCCATGGAAACACTGTATCTACAAACAATACTCCAAGCATTTTACTCTACATAATGTTCAATGTGAAATTGTTTGCTGTAAAATGTGCTGGTTATATGAAGTACAGTAGACAGAGACAATAGCTCAAAGGAAAAGGGGACTGGAAAAAGGGTTAGTGTAACCCACTTCACTGATGTGATGGCAATTTCTTCTGTTAAAGAGAAATTGAATGTAATCAATAGTTGACTGGTGATGTTTATCAGGAATTAGAGCTACAAGGAAATTAGAAGTGGTCCACAAAAATGTAGTTGGCAAAAATGTTTGAAGGTTGTAAGTCAGTTGTAGATAGGTTGACTGAAGATTTTGTAAGCCAGGATGGTTTGACAGATTAACCTGTTTTAAGAATGAAGTGAGATGCCTGAGATAATACCACACAATACAATAACATTGATTAAATAGTTCAATGCACTTGGCAATAAAGTTTGTAATTCAAAATGAGCTCCTCTGTACTGTACTTTGTCAGGTGTGTGCCTTGAAGAAAGAGGATGGAGCTGTAGAAGTAACATGGGTGAACCCATCAGAGGTCAGTTACTGATCTGTATTGATTTTCTCCCTCACTGCTTTAAATACAATTTCTCTTTACTGTTACAGAATATTTAAAGGTTTTATAGTTTTCATGACTTGATTGTGCACTTGATAGTATTTAAGCAAGGGACAAGATGTCATGAATAAACAAGATTTACTGTCTAACACTGTCTGTTGGTTGGCACAAATTTGATAGGATCACAATCTTTTTCTAATTTTTCTGACTACTGGTGACATTTAAAAATTGTATACAATTACCATGTCAAACCTCCAGTAATATTTTATCACTACCTTCATAAAAGAGCTACAATTTGACTTCTGTAATGAATTCTGTTGTAGAGACGTTTTAATTAACAAAATAAAAGATTTTGATAATAAGTAAATTATAATCATTGCATCTGAAGGGTTGGTGTGGTAGTAATGCAAATATGTTTCATCTGTGAGTAAAAATTACATACACTGTATCCACTTATTTTTAATTTACAGGAAATTGGAACACATAAACAGAACATGGGCTACTTACATCAGGCATTAAGTGCTGTAAAACACAAGATAGGTGATGATTTGATGGACCGTAATGACTCTAATGAGGAGACAAACCTGGATAAAAGAAAACAGAGAGATATTGATAACAATACAAACATTTCACTGTCTACGGATGATTTTATTAACTGCATAACTGCTCCAGAGGTCATCAATGAAATGACTGTTCAAGTCCTCCAAAAAATTGGTATTTCCAGACCGGATGATGTGCCACTGGAATCCTGCCCAACACAAGAGAAAAAGATAATACCACTGAGTAAATATAACTTTGATAGGCCATGCCACAGCTCTGGCAGTTGCCGCCAGCTCAATCAATTGGGAGAAACCCAGTCATCTGATGAATGGAAAATTCAAAGTCATCCCCCATGTAAAAAAATCTGTTTAGATGAGGAAACCAATAAGGAGTAATAATACTGGAAGCGCTGAACTTAAATACTGTTTAATATGATCTGGGTGTTGTACGTTATTAAGTTATTTTCATATTTGGTTAGGTAGGATATTCCTAATAAAATGCTTAAACTAAGTTATCTTCCTTTTTTTGGCTACATACAAATTTGTCAGTATTGTGGCACTCCAAGGTACATATAGAGTTGCCCATCACAACCACACCATCTTTCATTTTTGGCTATATAGGTTAAGACAGGTTGAAGAAATATTGGGGAGAAAATGGCAAGAGGATTCTAATGAAGCAGAATTTTACCTTTAACTCAGCCATAACCTTTCAATTCATGATTCATAAATATCAACTTTTGCTTTTTTGTAGTGATTTTATTATGAAATATAAAATTTATTTTTTGAATAAGTGTATTTAACCACTTGACACTACCCTATAAACTCTCTTTACATCATACAAAGATGGTATGTCCAAAGTTTAAGGAATCCATATACATGTTGTAGGCTAATCAAAAGACGGTGAGTAGGTTATTGCCTTATGTTAAGGGTTCTCACTCTGGAGTTTTGACAACTACCCATCTTCAACTTAGCACCACCCCTCTATCCTAAATTATTATTGCTGTTTTTCATACAATCCCATACAATTCCCCTTGATAGAAATGTAAAGGTGGACAGCTTTATTTATTTTGTTATGTAAATGAATGATTTCCTTTAAATTTGTTGAAAAAAGTAACAAATTCTCCATTCTGAAGATTAGAGCATTGCATTGGTTCTTGAGAAAACTAGGAACTTGTGATTCCCTATACAAATTTTAAAGTCACATGTAAACATCTCACTTAAATAAACCTTCCTCGGCAATTAAAGAGCTTAACAGTTTGAAAATTTCTATTCAAGGGGTACACAAGCCACTAAACATCCTTCAATCTCACTGAACATCAGTTATTTTGCTACAATACCAAAAGCTAGGACATAGCACTGAACAACTTGTTACTCAGATATAACAATGAAATCCTGAATAATTTGAAAAGATTATTCCAAGGTAGTGTCTGCTAAATGTGGCAAACACCACTAGCTCTGGGGTTTTCAAGTTATGCAGGAATTAATTGTTGTATTTGACAAACAAACAAATATTGTAAACTGTTTCTTGCCTATACACTGTTGGATGGATGGACTTAAAAATGAAAGTGCACCATAAATTATTTTATTTCTACAACTGCAAAGATTCAGCAGTGTATGGTTCCAATAAATATCATACCCAGCCCATGAAGGTCATTGGTAATTCTGAGGGGGTGGGGTCTAAAATACCTAAATAAGACAACAAGAAAATAAGAACAACATTAAAGCAGATGTGTTTATTCACATGACAGCAACTACAAGAATAATCAATTACAGACAGTGAGTGACAACAGAAACTTAAGGGAAATCATCATCATCTTCAGCCATTTCTTTGGCAAGTTCAAGGTCTTGTTTTTCTTTTTCTCTTTGTTCCTGATGAAAAAAAAAAACAGTAATGCATGTTCATTGAACGAGCAGTACTTTAAAATGTCTGCTTCCAGGTACATTCAATACTGTTTTTGTCTCTTCTAACCTTTCTATACTTTTGAGACCTTATTAATCAACAATTTTACAAAGGACAGTTATAACGGAGAACTTGCCCTCACCTAAAGTAATCATTTTGGGGAAACAGTTACCTGTATCTCCAGGACTGGATGCTAATGATTCAT
>OMLO01000833.1_pt1 | contig 22081 bp, 32 predicted proteins | sample 1674811 | NCBI WGS metagenome assembly OMLO01 (sample SAMN06265003, study PRJEB25207) | coral metagenome | isolation source: Coral host | place: Mexico:La Bocana,Puerto Morelos, Mexico | collected 2008-11-13 | reverse complement strand
GCCTTGGACAGATCATTGGCAAGCAGTCGAGTGATGCATTGATCTGCAATTTCATACAGATCAGTCTTAGTGGCTGACGAATCTCCAAATTCAAACATTTGAAATTTCCTAGGCTGCTTTTGCCTGATACCACACTTGCCAGTCTTTGTGTAGTAATATCGCTCGGAAGTACATTGTTCAGGGCCAGCTGCAGCCTTGGCTTTGGCCTTTGGATTGCTTTTGGCTTTTGCCTTACCTTTGGCCTTGGCTTTGGCCTTACTTTTAACCTTGGCAAAAGCCTTACCTTTGGCCTTGGCTTTGGCTTTGGGAACACTTGGTTTAGCACCTTTGGCCAAACTGATCAAAGAATTTGGCACTTCAGTTTCCAATTCCTCTGCACCAGGAAAGATGGCAACCAAAAAACCAGAGTCATGTCAGCTTCTTCTACAACACCAGCTTTACCTGGGATGCTTCTGACCATGCAACCTCGAGTAGCATCAAACCAAGGCTTTTCAAACTCTTCTACTTTGGTCGGTACGTGAACACTGCTGCCTTCCTTTTCAGAGGACAACACTTCCAAAGCAGTACTGGCTCTGATGCACTTGCTCTGACTGCTGCTCTGAAAGGGACCCAGCACAGATGCATACAAGGACTGCACTGCAGCAGCGAAGGAAGAGATTTGCGGGGAGTAGCAGCAGTTGTAGTTCTACTGTTCTTGGCTGGAGATGCTGCTTTGCTTGCAGTATCAGATTTCTCCTCCGAAGCAAAGCATGAAACAAAAAAAAGAGAAAAATGAACAAGAACTTATGGCAGTCAAGAAACCCTTTTGAGACTTCTTCTGATTTTGTCCCCAGTAGACAAAGGTCTTGTACTGCTTCGAAGAATAGTCTGCACAATTCGCTTCACAGAAGGACTGAGTTTGGCACCAGTGGTGGCTTGCAAAGACTTCTGAAAACAATACTGGCTGCAGAAAGTCAAGGCTTTAGCAAATCTGTCAATATTCTCGACCTCAGATCTCTGCCGGACCATTTTCAAAGCAGTGCTGACCCAGGAAATGGTAGGCCGAGCTGACAACAGAATCATTTCAGTGAGAAGATCTTCTTTTTCTGCAATCTGTTGTTTAGTGGTCATGGAGTAGAATGTAGACTGAGGAGGCTTCTTCTGCAGCAAGGACAAAACTTTGGTCAGCTCCTCTGGGCTGGCATTATTGCTTCTACGAGCCACTCTCACAAAAACTGACAAATTTCCTTGGGGCTGCCTCTGAGCCAAAAGAGCTGGATAAAGACTTGATTTCTGTGCTGCAGTGCCTGCAAGATGATTTCTGCTGTTGCACAAGAAACTTTGTTGCTTTTTCCAACCAAAAAAACTCCTGCACAGGAGCCGTCTTTGTTTTATTACACTTTTTGAATTTGCTAAGAGAAAACATGTTTTCTATAAAAATAACAATTTTTCAACAAGGTTGATAACCACATTTAGACCTAAATTTAAGCAATGTAAATGGCTACTTTTTGGAACCTTATTTAAGCGATGTAAACTTTTAAGCAATATTGTCTAATAAGCTATAATAACTAAATAAGACATATTGGAGCCTCAGGGACATCTGGGGTGATCGAGCAGGTTTCCGAACATCAGGTGGTTTTGGGTCCGGGCCCGCTACTTCAAGTTCATCAACTCGGTGAACTTTTTCTCCTGTGACTTTGGCAGCTGGCCTTTGGTGGTTGGCTACTACTTCATCGTCGAGGTCTTTGTGCTTGACTGTGTCTTTTTGCTTTTCTTCTCGGACTTCAGCGACCTACTTGCTGATTTACCTGGACGCTTTTGCGGATTTCTACGGCGCTTGCTCTTGGCAGGTGTTATTACTTTCTGGAGTTTGTGAACGGCTTCTTGTCACAGTTGCTCTTTAACCATGGATGGTGGAAGACAGCAAGTGGCAGAATCAGTGCCTGGCTGGGATGGAAATCCCAGCGGATGGCGACGGTACAGTCGCGAAGTGACTTGGTTTGTTCTTGGGACCAAGAAGGCTTCACGTCACAACTTCACGTCCTTTTTTGGCCCCGAGATTGATTTCCAAGTTGACTGGCCCGGCAGTCTTTTGGCTATGAGTTGGAGTCAGCTAGATTTCAAAGGAACTCAAGGAGTACGACTTCTTCTTCAGCGATTGGCTGCATCTCCACTGGTGAGGAAGAACCTCCCGAACACCAGCGCAGTGCTGAACCAGTACTTCAACTATTAGCGATATTATCAGGAGTCGATAGCTAACTACTTGGTCCGTGGGTCTCTCTACTACGAAGAGTTCAGTGAAAGTCTGATGGCTTTGAAAGATGAACAAGATGGAGTACCTGCCCAAGTCTTTCCGGACTTCAGTGATGCTTCGTCTTCTGGGGATTAAGGACGAGGATGATAGCTCTAAGTCTTCGAAGAAGAAAGAAGGCTACACGAGAGTTCCTGCAGAAGACCCTGAAGAAGAAGGATCTCCATATGGTCTTTCTGGAAGGCGTCCTACTACTTCACCGAGGAGACCTACGGCGAGATCTACTCATGGAACTACGGCTGGACGAGATTCGAACAACTTCGACAGTTTCGTCTTGAAGCAGTTGAGAGGATGGCGACTTCTTTCAGGTGCCTGTCTTTCAGCTGAAGAGTGGCGATCCATTAGAATCGACCAACAACCAGTTGGATTACCAGAACGTTAGCATGGCTTTGACGATCCTGTACGACGAGCAGATCCAATCTACACCTGGTGGATCTCACTACGCTCATCATGGTGGACCTCAGCCTTTCGCCTTGGATGAGGATGAGTGGTCATGGGATGATCACAGGTGGGAAGAAGATCCGCGGGTTGCTCATACTGGTTGGTGGGATGAAGAATCTGAATCGACGAGAACAACCCTGAGGCTGGTGATAAGAAGGACGATGCCCCCAAGGAGTCTGAGGCCATGGTTCAGCAAACATGGTCCCAAGCTCATCGTTCTACACAGATGGCTAGGAAAGACCGTGGCTTCGGAAAGGTTGGATCAAAAGGTTCTGAGGGTTGTCACATCTGTGGCCATCCCTCTCACTATGCCCGAGATTGTCCAGATCGAAACGGTCCCAAAGGCAAGGGCAAGATTTACTACGTCGGCTAGTCGGAGGACGACTACAACTTCGCTTTTGTCAAGGGCAAGGGCAAGTTTCGGAACAAGGGCTTTGGCAAGAACGTGAACTACGTCGAGGATTCTTTTTGCTTTGAAGGGCAAAGGACATGGTGGTTCGAAAGGCAAGGGGAAGTTCAAAGGCAAGAACAAAGGCAATGTCAATGCCTATTAGCAAGAGAGCTTTCTGATGATCAATGGCACTACGTTTTGGACTTCAAGGATGAGAATGCTGTGGACCTTCAGTCCAACACTCGTGGTGTACCTCCTGATGAAGTTCTTGCTGCTGCTAGTTCCAAAGATAGCTCTTCAACTTCCCATGGAATGTTGGACACAGGAGCAACTTGTTCTGCTGGCCCGGAGATCGACTTCAATTCAGAATCTCATTTCAGCGGTGCTACAGCAAGATCGTGCTGCTCACATCACCATTGATGGAAAAAGGCGGCCGAGATTTCGCTATGGCAGTGGCAAATGGGGAAAGGCTCTATATCGGGTTTCTATTACCTCCACCCTCACCATGAATGCCTTTCACGCATTTGCACTACCAGATCCCGAAGAAAGTCGTGAACCTTGGCTTACTCCCAACATGTTGGTTCCAGTTCTTCTTGGCATGGAATTCATCAAAGGCAATGGTTTGGTGATTGACTTCAACGATGGTTGAGCAGTTTACCCCAAACAGAGAGATGCCAAACCCTTCTTTTTGGATTCACTCGAAGTCACACTACTTGATTGATGTTGTTCATTTCCTCACCAACGGTAAGAAGAACTTGGATGGTGCTGCACAAGTTCATGTTTTGACTGATGATGGAAACGATGTAAACACCGTTGAATTTCACACTTTGACCTTTGATGATCTTTTCGTAGTTGACGCTTGGTTTTCTTCTTTGAGACGCAATCGTGATGTTACCTCAACTGACTTTGAGATGTCTTCTTCTTATTCTTCTTTTCTTCAGTTGTGGAAGAGACGGTTGTCGATTGAATCTCAGCACGGGCTCATGGGCAACTTGCCTATTTCGAATCCTCTTTCGTCAACTTCCTCTCCGCGGTGTGATCATGGCCTCGAAGCCCAAAGCCCCCGACAACCTGGGTGCAACTCGTCAGATGGAGATGGACCCCAGAGATCCTCGCTCAAAGGCCAACCAATGGCCGTGCTTCGGAAGCCACAGCGATCCAACTTCATGAGCAACAAGTCAGGTGCCTGGAAGATTTGCCGAGTTTGCGGCATTCGGGTGATCGAATCTATGTTCCCAAACAGGAGCACCAGCCTCGGAAACGAAGCAAGTGAATGGACCCATGATGATGCAGGCCCTGGAGGAACTTCAAACATTTCTTCCAACGGGCATGGTGCCGGACGAGAACCTGGTGAAGACTATGATGGAGAAGGTCGTTGCAGAGACCCGAATGAAGACATTACTTCAGGAGTACGAGAAGCAGTGGTCAGTGGCAGGAGAAGATTGCGAAGGCAAAACAGGCTGTGAAACCTCCGGTTCGTGGTTCAAGCAGTTCCGCTGCAGGAGGATATCCAAAGACAGCTCCTACGTCCCCAAGTCGTTCAACTACCAGTTGTGAACAGATTCCATCTCCTCAGTCCAAGGAGAAGTCAAAGAACATGGACGTGTGGGAACTGCTGTCCAAGGAAGAACGTCAACAGATCTTCCAAGGGTGCAAAGCCGTCTGCCTCCTGCACCTCAAAGCGATGTGGAGTTGGAACCGGACTATGCTGCCCAATGATGCCGAATGTGGAACTACATCCTGATCAACTTCGAGAAGATGATCAACGTGGAGCTCTTTCACTTCCTCTGAGGATTGGTAAGGCTATGATGAACATGGTTCAGTACTTGCAGGAGAACCTCAACAGCAACTTGGCCAACGTTGTCTATAAGAAGGAGCCCGTGGTTTGGGAGCTGTTTTGCTCTCCTCATTCAACTTTGACTGAAAGTTGTCTTCAACATGGTACGAAAGGTGTCCGCATCAATTTGGCCAATGGATTTGACTTGACCTCTACAAGGAGGACGCCTGGATGGAGGTTCAGAAGCCCAAGAAGGCCTGGGTCGCCCCGAAGTGTACCTACTACTGCGATTGGGTGGACCTGAACCACAGTCATCGACCTGAAGTTTTGGCCAAACATCGTCGACGAGAACGGAAGATGCTTCGTCACATGTTAGCCTTCTTGATCTTCCTGATCTTGCAAGGTGTGGAAATCTACTAAGAATGGCCGTGGCGATGTCGTGGCTGGAGAGAACCCTTCATGGAGGCTTTCATAAAGGAGGTCAAAGCGATGGGCTATGAGATTTTGGAATGCCGAATCGATGGTTGTCGATACGGCTTGAAGTCTGAAGCTGGTAGTTTCCTGAAGAAGTCCTGGAAGGTGCTTACTACGGATCAGCACTTCTACAACCAGTTCCGACTGAAGTGCTGCTTGAAGAGCCATGACCATGATTAGATTCATGGTAAGGAAACCAATCGCTCAGCTTACTATCCAGTCGCTCTATGTCGTTCAATTGCCCGATGTTGGAAAGCTCCACTTCTACCTGATCCCTGGATTAAGACGCTTTGGAGTGCACCAGTGCATGGTGTAGACCCCTTTGTGGAGCTCTTCGCTGGTGATGAGATGATTGGCGAGGATGAGGGCTACACTCCGGACAAACTACTTGATGATCTACCTGGATTTTGTGCTGTTCATGTGGATCCTTCTGGAGATAAAGATCCCCTACCTGAACCTGAAGCTTCTGAAGATCCTGACTATGAAGGCGTTTCTCAATGGTTGCTTGGGAAGCACACCTGTCCAAGTTTCATCGAGCTGCTGGTCACCCTACTCCCCGGAATCTGGCCCGGATGCTTTCTGATGCCAAGGTAGAAAAATGGAAGATCAAACAAGCCCTCTTCTTCTCTACGACCGTTACCTTTGGCATGGGAGCATCTTGGTGCAGATGTCGGTGAGTGGACGGTGCCAGGAGTTGGTTTGAAGGTGAAGTTCATTCTTTTCATTGATCTGGCCACCAAATACCGTGTTGTGGAAGTTCTTTCAACCTACAAGCATGGCCAGACCTTTGTTGAAACCGGAGAAGACATCATCCGGCTGTTGACAACACGGTGGTTGATGGACAAGCCTCGACCTCGAGTTTTCATTCCTGCCAAGTCTTTGACCTCCAAGAAGTTTATGGAGGTTCTTTCAGACCTCGCCATTGCCGCGATTCCTCCCATTGATCAACCTTCACAAGACCCCATCTACAGTTTGGCTATGGCATGTGCTGCCATCAACTCCACCGAGTTCGACAAGGGCTACACTATAGTCTTCAATGGGCCTATGGCAAGCAAACTGAGTTGGATGATGATCAACTTCGTCAACAATTTTCACTTCCTCGAGAACGTCAACAAGATGAATTTCTTCGTCTCCTCAGCTCTCGTGGACTTGCTGAAGATGGTGCCAGAACTGCTAAGGCTAGATTGACGATGTCCAAACTCAAAAACACTTCTATCCGTCAGTCTCTTCGACAATACTCCATGGCTCAACCTGTGATGCTTTGGCGGAAGTTCCTTCCTCACAAGGGAAGGAAAGGTGGACATCGTCATACCCAACGTCCTCGATGGGTTGGCCCTGGTCGAGTTGTTTTTCATGAATTGGTTCCAAGTCAATCTGACTCTGATCGGAAACAAATTCTTTGGGTGATTCTTGGGAACATCATGTATCGAGCTTCAGTTCACAGTGTTCGTCCTCTTTCTGAACGAGAACAAGCGCTTCTTGAAGCTTCTGATGATGGTTCCTCACGGTGGAAAGAGCTGAAGGATATGATTCCCAGCAGGAACTATGTGGACGTGGTTGGAGAAGAACATCCTGCTGAAGTAGAAGAACCTCATCTACCTCCTCAACCTGATGGCTCTACCGTGATCCCTCCGAAGATTCGATTTCATTCGAAGTTTCACATGGATGGTAGCGGACTTCCTGTGGTACCTCTTCAACCTCTACCTGATGATGAACGTCAAGAAGGTGGGAACGCCTATGATATCCCTTCATCACCTGATATTGGTGATACTGAAGAGCTTGGAACTGACCTTCGTACCGTCATGCTGAACGTTTGGAAGAAATACGTCGTTCACGGATATCTTCTACAACTTCAAGAACCCCTCCGATGGATGACTCTGATGGCGGAGAACTACCTTCTGGACTATCAGTACCTTCTGGACTACCTGCACTTGGGAGTACCTCAACCTTCTGAACTACCGATGCATTCCGAAATGCATTCCTGAACCTGATCTGAAGAGATCACGTTTGGGTGACCCTGATGACTTGGACCTTCATATTGACTTCAACCTGGCTGCTTTTGAGTCTGATGAGGGCTACTTGATGGAGATAGAGCTGGACTTTAGCAGCCAACGGCAGAAGAAGATGTTTCTGAGAAACCCTCAGGCTTACATGGCGAAGAAGATGTCCAATGCTGAGGTGAACTACAGAAAGCTTTCTTCTGAAGATCGTCGGCTCTTTGAGAATGCCAAGGCCTCTGAAGTTCCGAGGCGGGGCGTAGGTGTTTGGACTATTCAAGCTTCCCTTATGGTGTGAATTTCCTTTGTATAGGTTAAGTTTCCTTCACTGGAATTCCCTTAAGTATAATAGTTCAAGGTTCCTTAGTTGCTTAGTTCAAGGTTCCTTAGTTAGTTAAAATGATATTATTATAAAATGATGGTTTGTGTCACTGTGCTGCCTTTGTTGTCTTTTGTGTTCTAGTTCCTCTGTGGTACTTTAACCCCCCTTTGATCTTCAACTTGGTCCCTTTTTCAACTGCATCAGTGTCATCTCATGAAAATTCACATAACAAAAGGCCGTGAGCCCTCATTGTCACATGTTGTGGTGAAAATGCAGGGGGGCAACTACACTTTGAAGTTCAAAGAGTATGTATACCAGCAAGTGCCAATACCAGTTTCAACCATGGCTTGCCGCCAATGATTTGCGTGGAAAGATTTTTGAGACAAAGACTTTTTATTTTTCCTTAATATCAATAAGTCATTTAAATTATTAATTGAAAATATTTTTTTGACATTCACTTGTCATCCACCAACTGGCAACCTCAGCAGGCCACGGGACACATGAGTGCAGCCAATGAGTGATTGATATCAGGCACTGCTCACACATCAGGTCAAGTGAGCCCGTCTCAATGCAGCAAAAACATTTGCCATTCAGTAACCTGAACACTGTTACATTGACAGTGACAATTATCCAAGAATCATCATTGACCACCATGACATTATAATCATCAAGATTTCATCAATAGCAACATCAACCCTCATCCTCATCATTGTCATCATCATCCTGTTCAACATCATCGTCCTGTTGAGCATCATCACCATCACCAAGCCTCCTGCCAACCCACTCATTTCATTGTCAATGTCGCAGGGGCACACCTGAAATCCAAGCAAAACACATTACGATGAATTTTCAACACAGGTGGGTATTAACACTGAGGCTGAGGTAATGACCACAGCAATGACAATGAAGCCACCTCAACTTCACCAACCACAACAGCTGACTAAAACACCAAAATGGTAAGACACACCAAACCGGAGTGCATGAGAGCATCAATTTACTGCAATGATGACGCAGAATCCCCTTCTTTTCCACGCAAAATCACCATCATGTGAGCAAACAAGGCCAAGACTTCTCATTCCAAAGCCTGAAGGGAATGATGGGATCAGCTGAGATGATCAGTTGTTGACAATGATAATGACAAAGACAAGCATTCCCATTCCCACACCAAAGTCAGGTTCCGATCCATCAAAGTCAGGAGATCACAGCCAAAAAGTCCATCACTTCTTTTTCTAGGACTCAGAACTGGCCTTGGCAGCTGGATCCTTGCGCTTTGCACAGCCTCGCTTTGACCAACGGCACTTCGAACACCCAAAGCTCTCCTCCACTTCAAGGGCCTACGACGACGCTTTTCCATCATTCCAGCACTCGGGGTCAAAGGCAGGGTTGTAGCAGTAGCGTCACTTCCTGAAAGTTTCTGAATCTCTTCAGACTCAGCCTCATCATCCATCTGATCTTTCTCACTTTGCTTTTCATCTTCCACGCTGCTTGCGTCAAGTTCACCAGTAGATGCAGCAGGCTTTTTGGTCCTGCTTTTGCTTCGCTTCGGTGCTGCCTTGCTCATGGCAGCCCTTTTCTTCGGCGAAGCCTTGTCCTTGGCTGCAGGTTTCAATTTCTTTGCAGCTGTATCATTGATGGAGGGCTTCTTCTTAGGGGCTTCTCCTTCATTGTCTGAGGTCGCAGCTTCATCAGAAGCCTCTTCAAACACCTCCTCAGAGTTTGGCCAAAAGGCAACCTGACCAAAGCCTCCTGACATGCTTGTAGCAGGGAGATGCAAGCAAAACCTGTAAATCACTTTGTCTGAAAAAGCTGCAGCCAAACAAACACCATGCAATGACAATGACTGAAGCTGACAATGCTGACAATGACCCACATCCCTGCCGAAGAAGGTGAAGATCAATGATGGTAATCATAACAACAGCGCCAATGATCGAACAAATCTATGATAACATGACAACAAGGCAAATGACGAGCCAGGGGCTGTCAACTTTTTTAACATGTTCATCTCAGAGTTTCATTCCGAAGTTGAAGAACTCTGTGAAACTAAGCCTAAGGTAGAGGTACAATGCTTGCACGGCTTCAGAAATTGACTGGATTCTGTTTGAACGTGTTGGCGCCTTGGCTTCAAATGCCAGCACTTGCCATGCTTTGTGACAATGATTGTCATGTTCTCTTTCCACGCCCAATGCTGTTCTTGCTTGTGCTCAATCTCCTTTAGCTTTTAATGCCTTAATCTCACCATGCAGTTTGCTAGCTTCATCGCCTCCAACTGCATTGGCCATTACTGCCCAGATAAACAGTTTGACAACCAAGACAATGACAATGAAGATGATCGCAATTATGGAAGATGATCCGCCAAAGATCACCACAATCCCCAGGATGCCAATGGCCACACACAGCAACCAGTCCCAGAGCATTGCCCTCATCATTCACAAACACAGATGTCCCAACTAAAGGATGTAATCTGAACACTCGTGGCTGAAAAATTTTATGTTAGACAGAAGTTATAACATTCAATGTATGTGACACCACCCTATGACCACTAACCGAGCAGTTGCACCTAGGGGTGTCTTCAATTTTTTGGCCAATCATCACGAGCAGTCTGTCAGTTGTAAGTTGCAGATGGACTAGTGCAGAGACACAGCCACATCAATTGCTGGCAACGTTTGCTAAGGCAGTCATCATCTGCGTTTGCTTGCCACCATCCCCACCAGAGCTTGCCCACACAACCAAAATCATTGTCTTTGTCAAAAAGTCATTTTCAATCATTTTGAATGCGGAGATGCTAAGGCTGACACTGTCGGTCACAGCTATTGTGTGTTTGGTTGTGTTTTTTGGGCGGTTATTGTTCATTCATTGATGTTGGATGTCAAGAAAAATATCATCAACAGCGCGAATGCTTATTCTTCCTGTATTGCTAGCATTGAACCTGCTTGTGATGATGTAGTTTGTGAGCAGCACTGAGTCTCATTGGGGATTATGAAGACTGACAAGCAGATCCAAACAAAATCAAACAAAACATGGTCAATGATTTCATGGATAGGGACAGTGAGATGACAGTGAGCAACAAACCCAGAGTGTCACAGCATCCTAAATGACACCTTAGGCTTCACACATCAGAATTCAAATCCTTACAATTTGACTTCTTCGGCCATGTTCTCAAAACAAAAGGACTCACTCATAATCCTCTTCTTCATCATCAGTCTCTGCTTCATTGTCATCATCTTCCTCACCATCTTCCTGGGCTTCAGCTGCAGCTCCACGGCCACGGCCACCACGTCCACGACCGCGACCTCCACGTCCAGCCCCACGGCCACGGCCACGCTTGTTGTTGGCGCTAGGGATTGCTGGCCTGAAGGCATTGAATTTATCATGTGTTTCAAAAATGAAACAGGCTCTAGCAACTTAATACTTTGAAGCAGCAAGACTTGGATCAACTGGCGAAGGCTTTCCTGCACCAGGCACATCCTTCAAGACTTTGGCAAGTTCAGGCTTGTACAGCTTCGGTGTCACTTTCAAGAAGGCCTTTAGGGCCACCACCTCTGCCATCTTCAAGTACCATTGATTGTGCTCATCTGAGTAGCACAAGGCAACAGTCGGCAATCCCTGGGACAACACTGGGAGAATCGACCAAGGGTCAGCTGCCATCAAATTCACCACCAGTTTGGTCTTGAACCGGTGGATGGGTTCTGACCTGAATAAGTAGAAAGCAACCAACTAAACCTATTTGATGTCAAGAGCTCTTGCCCTGAAAGTCCATTGACACAGGTCAGAGTAAATTTGCTTAGTTCTCCCATCACCATCATAATCATCGTCATCATCATCATCATCATCATCAACAACAACAACATCATCATCATCATCATCAATTATCAATCATCAATCATCAATCATCAATCATCAATCTTCATCATCACCATCATCATGAGCATCATGATCATCATGATCATCATCATCATGAGCATCATGATCATCATGAGCATCATGATCATCATGATCATCATCATCACCATCACCAATCATCAATCATCAATTATGATCATCATCATCATCATCAATGATCATCATCACCATCATCATTGTCATTGTGAATTAAAGTCGTTGCATTTATTGATTTGAAAAAAGATCAAGGCCTGACATCATTGTCATTGTATGTCATTGTCACTCACTGTGGGGTCAGTGTCAGTGATTGAGAACATCTCTCCCACCATCAAAGGAAAGAAACCTCAATCAAATCAAAAAAATCAACAGCAACAAAAACTCATGAAGTGACATTGATTGACAGTGACAGAGGTAGAAAGGTAATTGCAACCAGAGGGGCCTATCACTGTCATCCATACTTGGCAGCTTCAAAGGACTCACTGTCCAGTCAACGGATGACCATGTTCAGATGATTTTTGCGAAAAGGTGCAGGGCTGGCAGCAGACAAAGCCAAAGCATCCGCAAATGATCAGTGACCACTACCACCAACAACAACAACAAGAACAACAACAACAACAACAACAAGTAACAAGTAACAAGTAACAAGTAACAAGTAACAACGACAACAACAACAACAACAACAACAACAACAACAACAACAGCAACTGCAACAGCAACAACAACAACAACTACTACTACTACTACTACTTCTACTACTTCTACTACTTCTACTACTACTACTACTACTACTAGTATTACTACTACTACTACTAGTATTACTACTACTACTACTACTACTACTACTACTACTACTACTACTACTACTACTACTACTACTACTACTACTACTACTACTCACCACTACCAGTCAGCACTACTACTAACGATATCTCCTACCTCCCCATTCAACTGAAGCATGAAGTGAGCAACAATGAATGACCCTTTTCAACATTAGGATCACCATCCATCAAGCTTGAGATGACCAATGACAAGGAACTACACATCATAACTAAAACATCATTACCCTTTTTAATTGATGGTGACAATGATTCAAATTGACAGCGATTCGAATTAGCAACAATCTGATTAAACTTGAAAACAAAATGATTCTGATGAATGATGACGATAATGATGATTAACATCCTGGCAATGGCCATCACCACCATGCATTTCATCACACGAACATGATAATGAAATCACGCATCATCATTGCCATCAAGAGGCTAACGACAATCACACAATCACACAGTGAAACTATCTGAGTTCCCGCACCCCGGTTGCAGTTCTCACCGCTCACACCAAGGTCATAAACAAACATGATGCCTTGGTCAGAATCCCCACGCAACTTCATGAAGGAGTCTTTGAGGTGCTCTGCCAACTCTGAAACTGACTCAGTATTGCCATTCACAGCTTTCACAGGTGCAGCAACCAGGCGGCGGGCATCCTACAAAAAAAAAGCACAGAGAATAATAATCAGCCTCACTGTCAAAACATCATTGTCACAACATCACTGTCAAATTAGATTGCGTTTCTAGTAAAAGTCCTTTTGTGCTTCTTGAAGGACAAACTTCTCCTCAACTGACATCTTGCCAATCATCTCAGCTGCCTTCTCCGGTGCAATCTGTGATTGCAAGACAGCCACAAAGCCTTTACAGCAAGGGCGCTTAAATCCAATTATATAGTAAGATGACAATGATATATTTCAATTTAAAACAGACTGACTATCTCTTAGTGTTGAGACATGGCAGATGAAAGATTTGACAATGATGAAAAAACCAGGTTTCTTTCTTCCATTGCCGCATCATTTTTGTCATGCTCATCAGCACCCTGGGCATTCTTCTTGTTCCCATCGTCAGAGCATCCACCCAAGGACTTTCTCCCATAGACCCTTGATGTCAGCATGCTGCAGGCCTTCAGCTACACTTCGGTTGTGATGAAGTCCATTGCAAATTTGGCCATCAAATTTTGCCTTGTAGATGAAATCCTCCAAAAGAGGTTGCAAGTTGAATAGGGCCGTCAAAGGGGCATGAAGAAACAAAATGAAGGGGCAGCACACTGGCCTCGGAAGCTGGTAAAAGAGCACCAAGCCATGTGAGATCACCTTGTGTTGTTGCATGCTCCGAGACGTCCAATTCTCGATCCTCCAGTGGCCTTTCTGTACTCCGCCGGGTCACCAATGACCTTTAGAAAATCACAACTTGAGTGTCAAACCTAGTCAGCACATCCAAACCCCAAACTGAAAACCAGGACCACCAGTAAGTTTGAGTATATAGTAAAGAACAATGACTATCACAATCAGTCATGCATTTTAAATGGTTATGAGGCTTGAAGTCTTGTCCACCTCCACCCATCCTTCTTCATGATTAGCACCTGTCTCTTCACATCTCAATTTTTAAAACAATCTTTCTTTCCTGGCAGTCAGCATCAGCGCCCACTTGCCCTCACCACAACCTTCTTGTTTGGAATCATCACAATTCACCAATAACCTAACACACCCACCGCCACCACCACTCAAGATAATAACCATAGAAACCAAAAATGACCAACGAGAAGTGCGTAAACAATTAATCAAACAAGAAAAAGAACTTGACAAAAGCTTTTTTACCAAGTGGCCTGCCGCAACTTAGCCAAATTCTCTTGAGGTAAGATGTTTGAATCATCCACCTTCACAAACATACGGGACTGGGCCTCGTGCTTGAACATCCAAATGTCAAGCATCCTAAGTCAATTGAATTTCCTGACTAAACCACAACCACCCCAAACACATGATTTGAAATTCAAGTTGGGCTGAATGCAGGTGAGGGTCCCTTTCGTGGTCTTGTTCCTTGCAAGATTGATCACTGACATGTCTTGGGCCCTCAAAACACCGTTCAACATTGCATCTCCAGCGAATTTGATCAACCACTGGAGATTCTTCTGCTTGTTCTTCGCAATCTGCATGAAAGCTTCCAATTTTTAGATGCTGTTAAACGCAGAAGTTTTTTTCCCAAACACTTCATCAGAAAGAAGCAGGAGGTCTCAGAAAATCTTCTTCCCCGACACATTGTCCCACAATCGAACAGCCAATGACACATATGTCTTGCTCAGGGTCCCCCCAGCAGTCACAACCAGCTTCGCTGAAAAAGCCTGATGCTGTCAGACTTTTGCCTGAATTGGCTGTCTCTTGGTCTTGTTTGAACTGACCCAGTTGGTACAGCCCTCGGATCTCAGCTGAATGAAAGCTGTGTGACAATGATGCATTTGATTTCAAATGATTTCAACAAATAGTCAGTGTCAGTTTCATATGTGTTATTCATGAACCCAACCACAACTCAACCATTGGCCACGGCGGCAACAGATGCAATGACAACGATATTGGACAATCATCGCAATGACGATGACTACTGACAATGACTACTTGAATCATAAAAGTGAAAACACATTGGGTGGCAGCACCCCCACTCCCCCCAACACCACCAACAACGTACAATGACCGAAACAAAAACGTCAAGAATCTGATTCTTTCCAAACACAAGTTGACACTGCAGTGCGGTAACAGCTGAGGGCAAGGCGTTGGCGTAATACATAGTGTCGTAGCTGGCACCTATCATCTCTCGTTCCTTCCCAGCGCACCAGAAGGTGTCTTCGCGCCTTTCCAGGCGAACAAACGTAGCCTGGCAGCTCAGCCAGCTGAGCTTCATCCTCATTTTGCTCCACCTCCTGCTCTTCTTCAATTTCTTCAAAGTCACCAGCTGGAGCTTCCTCCTCCCCCTTATCCACCACCTCCTGCTCATCTTCAGCTTCACCAGCTAGCGCTTCCTCCTCCCCCTTATCCACCACCTCCTGCTCATCTTCAGCTTCACCAGCTAGAGCTTCCTCCTCCCCCTTATCCACCATCTCCTGCTCATATTCGGCTTCACCAGCTTGTGCATGAAGCTCACCAAGCTCTGCAACTTCCTCAGGAAGTTCAGGAAGCTCATCATCCACCTCCTTATTTTCATCCTCAACCACCTCCTCATCATCTTCACCTGCAACCCGCTCTCGTGGAGGGGGAAGGATGCGGCGTCGTTTCGGCATGGGCTGAGGAAAGTTTTTTTTCGGATCCTGGGCAAGCACAACATGTTAAAGACTGACTAGGTGTTAATCAATCACGTTTGAACATTCAGTGGCAAGGATCCATGACGATGACTCTAACCAGACAAGTTGCAAGTCGAGGCCGTATGCCTTTTCCCAGCACACCAGACAGTCATTTGCGACTGCAACATTGACTTTGAAGGGCTTGGTGTCCATGCATTCTTCTGCTCCAGCTGTTTTCGCCACCTGGAACAGTGACTCCATCCATCATCATTGTCATCATCATTTTTCAGTTTGTTTAACTTAAATTATTAGGCCAAGCTGCACATCCGCCTCTTCAATGTCAATTGTTTCCAACACTTCCTTCGCGTCAGCACAGACTTGCTGCCACGTGAAGGTGTGAGATGACAAGGTGGGCAAGTAAAGGATAGCATTGTAGCCAAGGGCCTGACAGATTGATAGTTATCAGTCCTCGTCCTCATCATGATCAGTCATCATCATCATCATCATCATCATCATCATCATCAACATCATCATCATCTTCATCATCACTGATGATCAGTCATCTTCATCATCATAGTTATCATCATCAGCATCATTGACATCATTGCCACTAAGTCACGATCAAAAAGGACCAGAGAAGCAAGGACATGGATGGTGCGCAATTTATCAAAACCAATGATGCTGCCTGCCACAACATATGCCCCAACGTCCTCTCAGTTTTCCTGTGAGGAACACCTGATCCAAGTTGACAATGACAATGATGGACAATTATTGGGTTGACATTGATTGACAATGGTTGACAACGATTGGGTTGACATTGATTGAGAAGAACAAGCAAACCAAAGTCAAGGGACCGATTGTTGCGTTTCAGGAAAACGTCCTGGCAATCTCCCACCGCGGTTTGAGCTAGGCATCAAGCAAACCAGCCATCGTGAGATCACTGTCCCCACCACCATCATCATCATCAATCAGAAAATTCATCAATCATCGTCATCATCATCATCATCATCATCATCATCATCATCATCATCCACATCATCCACATCATTGTCATCATCATAAGTATCATTCATCAATATGTCCATCATTGTCATTCGTCATTCATTACGCCAGACCACTAAGATTAAGCCCAGTGTCTCTGCCAAGAAAAAAAGGAGATGCTGAACTGCTGCTTGCGCATAGAAAGCCAATTCTGCAGGCGAATGGAAAGAAGGACACCATCCTTTTCCTTTTCCTTTGCCCCTAGTCATGGCTTTGTGGGAGCTTGGTCAATGCTGGACAATGATTGACAATGATGGGTATGTTTGACAAATGACAGCTGGCAATCAAAAACAAGCTTGAGCCAAAGAGCCTTGCGCTTGTTAACTCCCCAACCCATAATGACTATCGTCTTTGGCCATGGTCGAGAATGATCACGTGGATAGGTGCTGACGTTTTCCAGCGCCTGCCGGGCAGGAACCATGAAAATTTGACACCTAAGTGCTGACAATGATGGGGCGATTGGCACCTCATCCCGGATCTCCTCAATGAGCATCTTTGATGGTCGTCTGGCGGTCATTTTCCCTTGTAGTTGGGGAATCCGGCTTCAAGATTTTTCCGTGGAAAATTTTTCAAGTACTTCAACTGTAACAATAAAAAGCAAAGGCAGTCGAACTCTAGCGCATGTTTCGGGCAAGCATCTTTCGAGGATTCAGCTGCAAGATCTGTAGATCCAGCCACTGGGGTTTTGGACTTTCCCAGCCCTTTGTGCAGATTCAAATCGAGACCTCCAGCAAGAATATTTTTCAATAAATAAAGACTGAGATGACTGAGTGTAGATGAATTTGAACAATGGCATGCAACCAAGTTTTCTCACACCGTCAGCCTCTTCCAACAATGATGAGAGCTGCAACAATGATGAGAGCTGACTGGTTAAATGCTTCAGAAGAGAAACAGCCGCAGCACCATGACAACGACAAGCATCACCAATGCCAGTTGCAGCTTGGTTTTACGGATTCATCTTACTACTCTTGACTGATGACAGTGATAAGTCTGCAGCAGGCCTGACTGGCGGCAGGATGACAGTGATAGTCCATTGACAGTGACTATCCGCAGCCCAGCACTCCTGGTGGAAAACACACACAGACAAACTGACAATTGTTCAGTGATGAGGTTGACAATGAGTCTGACACTGTCACAACAAAACCGGCAAGGCAGTTCAATTCACAATGACAATGATGCTAGGATCAGACCTGTCGAAAAAATTAATGACAATGACAATGATGGCCCCCACACCCCCAAAGGCAGTCACGAACACATGTTTTCAAAACCACCATGGCGTCATGATGATCTCATTTCAAGATTCCCTCCACCGCTTCAACCGTGTTTTCCCCACAGGACCAGCACGTGGGCCCATTTTGCAATCTTCCACGGGAACTCAGCCTCCCCTGGCCACTTTGCCTGCTCAAGGTCTGGTGCCATAATGTAACCTTCGATACCTTCCATCGAGAATTCATAGGGTGAGTCGTCACTGTCACCTGGCCATGACACTACAAACATTTGAAGGGAAAACCATCAACAGCTTCAACAGAAAAACAATAGAAAAATATGCGCTGAAAATTGTTACTGGCCTTGACGTCTGAACTTTGGACAGTTTGCTGGCAGTGTCAATCATTCCAATTGTGATGATTGATTGGCTGAACAAAACCAGTTTGGTGACAGTGAGGCCGAATTCAATTTCCAGCAGTGACAGTATTTGAATTTAAGTCTCACTTCACAAACTGGCGGTAGCCGGTAGAAGCGGGGAAGTCCAAGGCACTCATGCTCCAGCCTAGGCTGCCCATCAATGTGAACTATGACATAAGTCTGTGACAGTTCCGAAATTTATTACGAAGGAACACTTCAATCTTCGGGATCGGGCTCATGCTAATGATCATGCGATCATGGAGGGACATCAAAAGAGTCTCCGCCTGTGAGGCCGGGTCAAAGTCCGGGTCAGAGGATTCATTCTGACCCGAGATATCACTCGGCAGATCATCATCAAGATCACTCACACCTCCACCTCCAATGGCACTGCTTGACGCAGCAGCCATTGGAGACCAAACACAAACCAGAAGATCTTAAGCAGCCAGTCAGCTGACGGCAATGATAAAACGCTTTGATGCACCCAAGTCACCAATTGACACTGATTGACAATGATATGACAATGACAAAATCTTGGGTACACAGAAGTCTGACCATGATTGTGATATATTAGATATATTTCCAGAAAATCAAAGCTAGGATGGGGCAAATGGAAAGTCCTTGCCATCACCATGTCATCACCATCATTTGGCCAGAGACAGTTCGGTATCACGGTGCAGGGGTAGGGGCCATGGATAAGGACGAATACTTCACTGCTGTCATTTTCCCAAATTCCCCTCTTGGCTCACCAACCAGTCCGATGGGGCTTAGGTATGACAGTGGCAAAGCAGGGCCGGCGCAACAACAGTTTAGAAGTGCGAATTTTTTAAAATTGAGACACTGCATCACACATGAGAAAGGAAACCATGAGTCATGTAAAATACTAGAAGAGGTGACCCCAAACCAACCTATACAAAGGGAACCAAAGGGAACCTCACTAACTGCCACCCAGATGATCTACTGCTATTGCAAAATACTGCAACTTGTTTTTGGTGTTTTTTGGCTGGGGTTATCATGCGCCCCATCCCCCAGAACTTCGGCATAGTTCTGGGCAGTCTCGCCAGGCTCCGGAGAAGGGCCTGGCATGGGATTATCGTACATCAAATCTATTGACTAAACCCTGGAAACCCCAAATCATAGAACAAACAAATTTCACAATGGCTTTATGGAAACGGTAGGGAATCAAAAGGACACGTTTTGCTCTTCCTTGTCCCAATACCACCATCTCGGTTTCGCATGTGTAAACACACACGCACACACAACTACATAAATTCTTCCCGCATGCCCAAGGCAAAAACAAAAACAAAAAAACAGACCATTTAGTTGCGATTTAAACATCAAAGGTTTCATGTTGTTCAGGGCATTAATAAGAGCTAGTGCGGTGTAACACCTGGTGCAGCACCACAGCCCCACATGCTGATTCTCAGCGCGATCATCGAAGAAACAAATCTCAGCTAGTCTACTTCTCAGTTTTTCTTCTCTTGTTTGGTGAAATCTGCTCCTGCTTTGTAGCTCGCGAATTCTCAGGATCTGTCCTACGCCCCACAGATTTCGCTTTGCCTTTGGCCTTGGCCTTGGGCTTTTGGGTCTCAGCAGTGTCGCTGCGGATCTTGGGCTGGAAGGGCTTCACAACAAGAGGAGGGTGTTGGAGTTATCATAAGTTGTAAGTTACAGGGGATGGCCCAAGTTCTTTTGGATTACCTGGCCTGGCACGAGTTCGTGCCAGCGCAAAAGACTTTGCAGACCCGCGGGGGGGTCCCAAAGATGGATCTGCCAGAATTGAGTGACTACAGAGAAATTGAATTCAAAATAAATCCAGTTAAGTGGGGCCCAGTCCTCGCACATGCCTTTGAGCACATGTCTTTGATTGTTTCTTCCATCCTCGGAATGGCAGAGGTAGAAGCTCCTAAAGAAAACATTTCACCTATTTCGAAATTAATAAATGTTCATAGGCTTCAAAAATCAAATCGAAACCGAAGTTAAATTCAGGAAGTTCCATGATCAACTTGAGAATGCGGAGAACTGTTTGGAAAAGCCATCGACTAGGCCTGCAATCTCATTGTGGATTTCTTCCAGAGATGTGTATAATGGAAGGCAGCAAAGCGCCCAGCAACATCATGCAGGCAATCGCGCGAGTCACTTATACTTAGGTCTAGACATACCTATTGAGGGTTCAAGCCTATATGTCAAACCCAATCAAGTTGCAATCAAAAAACCGGGATTGGACATCAGACAATGACTCATGATTGGCCTCTTGAAATTTGGTACGCATAGTAGCCATCTTGGAGATCCTCTTCGCCAAAGCATTCCTTAGGATGTTTGGTCAATTGAGCCCCAAATTTTGATTTGTAAGTTAATCGAAAGGACCTGTAATTTTCCGACATTCTACAGTTCGAGATGTTCTAGATTGTTATTGAGTATCAAGTACTTGGTGACCTAGGAGCTGGGGAGTGCGTCCGGTGAGACCCATGGCATAATCCCCCTCATTATCTGACTTACTGTAGTGAGCTCTTCGACTTCAGATTTTGCGTTGGCCGTATGACCTGTGCAACAACTGCCGCGCCGTGGCCAAGAAGTGAGAGCAATGGCAACATCGTTGGGATTAAAACAACTAAGTTGGAGTGGTATTAGTTAAAGTAGCTAAAGGGCAAATTAATATCTGGTATTTCAATCTTCAGTTTGGATTCAATGGAATTTTTGATGGAAAAATCCTCCACCACTGAGGATGCCCCCAAACAATTTTGATAGTGGGGTAAAACCAACATTTGGGGCATCGTAAGTGGTGCAGGAATTGTTCCATTAACAATATCCAGAAAATTTCGAATTTCAGGTAACAAGTCTAGTCTCTGCCAACTCGATTTGGCTTGCAAGCCTGCAGCAGCACCAATCAAGACTGGGATGCAGCGTGCACATTCCCTGCAAACCGCCTTTCTCATGGATATTCACTTTCTTTTGCAAATGTAATTAGGACTTTCGCCTTACTAAAGTTGAAATGAAACCAGGGGTATAGGCCTGAAACTTGAATCTTCAACAGTGCCACTACGTTTTTGACAAGGGACTTGAAGTTGCCTTTGATGGAAGTCTCAACGTAGTAAAGCGTGATCTTCTGGTAAGCGTCTTTCCTGGCTACCCCCTACGACTTCTTGGGATTGAGATGACAGAAATAGCTAACCCGGTGGGCATCAAGAATTAATCTTATTCCAAAGACGGTTTTTTTTGCATGAATAGGGCGTTGGAGTGGGAGACAGAAAATTTGTTTGCATGCTTCAACAAATTCATAGAGACGAAAGACAGCTGATTTAATTGTTGTTTTCCTGGAGTTGTCCAATGCAGGGAACGTAAAGGGTTCAACATTTGAAGGTAATTTTCAGGTTTCGCTCTACTTCTCACGATCTAGTTCTGCCTTTCATGGTGTTGAAGTGATTGCAGCTACATGATCTTCAGCACTGCGAGGCCTTCAACCCAACGGAGAAGTTGAAGGAGTGGAAGAAAATGTTTCTTCCACGAACGGGAGACGTTGTTCTTGACATTTGTTCCACGCTCGCCTTCCTCACCAAAAAACAGGGAACCCCAAAACAAACCAAAACAACCTAAAACTTCTTTGCTAGCGAAAACGTTGAACAACTTTCAAATTGTCAGTTGTTCATACTGCATTGGATTTGTCATGTTCTTTTTTACATGTTGTATCATGTTGTCAGTGATGTACGTTCTAATCGCTGGCATCACTACTGAGGAACATTGGTGCCACTATGGC
>OMLO01000832.1_pt1 | contig 22092 bp, 23 predicted proteins | sample 1674811 | NCBI WGS metagenome assembly OMLO01 (sample SAMN06265003, study PRJEB25207) | coral metagenome | isolation source: Coral host | place: Mexico:La Bocana,Puerto Morelos, Mexico | collected 2008-11-13 | reverse complement strand
TTCTGTTTCTGTTCCTTTCCAGCTCGGAAGTTTCTTCTCTGTCATCCCTGTCATTAAGCTCCAAAGAAAAGACATCATAATCAGCATCAGTCATCATCAAGATCAAGTGATATTGGCCCACCAGGACAAAATACTGCAGTCTAGGTTTGGTACGGAGGCGACGCCATCATTGGTGCCTGAAAGCGGCAATGCGCTTCTTAATTCTTGATTGTTCTGGACCAGATTTGGGTTACTAATTAAATCTTTCTTGCCTGGTTGGGAGCAGCTGCTGCAGCTTTGCTAATGCCAGCCTCAGGCCCCAGTCAACAGAAAGCAAAGGGACTCTTTCCCACAAGCTTTCCAGAGACTGCCACCAGAATATGAAAAGTCGGCCATAGTTGGCAAGCAGCTTCAAACGCTGTGAAGTCTTCAATAAATGGAGGCAAATGGGTTCCTGGCAGGGTCTGCTGCTTCAGCCTGCGGTGCAGCTGCCTGGTCAAGAATATGAGGTGCTGCATCACACCTGCTGTCGTCACAAATGACGCCTTGCCTGCGCTCCTCTCCAAGGTGCCTGTGGTGCAACGTTTGGCCTCAGTGAGTTTCCTTTCGCTTCACACCGAACTTGTCAATGTGAATTTCAATCTGGTGCACAGCGCAAGCCGCAAGCTGCTTTCAAATTCATTGTGAATGCGCGTCCCTGGGTTCCAAACAAAGCCTTCACTGCTGGCGCCTGTCACAGCCAAGAGGTGATAATAGATACGGTCAATACTTCTGCACCTCGCTTGTATACCATTATGATCCATTCTGGTGGGCCCATTTCAGTGAACTTTGGTTCAGTAGAAGATTTTATCAACAACCAAATGCTAACAACAGTGATTTACCAATTGACTTCCAGTGATTGACTTTTGCAAAAAACAAATGTCTTTCACAGAGTTGCCTGCTCTGGCAAGCCGGCTTTGCTGACTCCAGGGGATGCTGGTGGCTCAGCTGGCGCCTGCAAGGTTTCACACAGCGTCAAATCAATACATATAGGGATACATACTTCAAATACATATAATATATATTAGCGGGGGCGTGGGCCTCTTTAACTGTTATATAGTGGATCTATTTATAAAATAGATGGATCTATTTATAAAAGCAATGGATCTATTTATAAAAGCTATGGCTCTATTTATAAACATGCTATGGGTTTAGTTGTATATTGTGAAATAATATGATGATATGATATAATGATGAAAATGATTTGATATCACCAGGACCCAGGAAAAATGCGGGATCTCGATGCCACTTACACATTTCTATATGTAGATGCTTTGCGTGTAGCGATCAGCTGGTCGAACCACGGTGCGCCAAGACTTTTTCTCGCTTTCCGACCAGTGTGACTTCGAATGTTCGCCTGCTGTGATGACAATCACAACTCATAATGGTAGATGTGGCTCTCCTGGCCACAGCAAAAACATTCTGGCAACCCCAGAGCGTACACAACGTGAAAACCGAAAACCTACTTCTTTGGAGTAGGCTTCGCTTTTGGCTCCTTTTGATCCTTTTGGCCCTTGCGCTTCTTCGGCTTTTCAGACTCAACTGGTTTCCTGGCGTTTTTTCGAAATGCGTGGACAAAGTTAAGGTGGCATCTGAACTCTTGGATTTTTTTGATTGGGTAAGTTAAACACGGATTTGACTTGAAGAAGAATAGCAAAACTGCTGGAAACTAGCCAAAAGTCTGCTTGCCAAACTCCTCAAAGCGTGCCTTTAGCGATGCCGGTAGATCCTTTGAACTGTACCCAAAAGTCTTTGCCAAGAAGGCACCAACCTGACGAGCTTGGCACAATTGTTTCTCCGTCTCATCTGACTCATGGCGGACTATCGTTTGGGTCACGCAAAGGCAGGACACCAGCTTCGAAGTCTCCACTCGCAAGTCCTCAGGAAGAAAGGCGACCAGAAGCAATTACGCGATTCAACAGTAACATCTACCCATGAGCGCCCTCGCACTTGAAAAACAAGTAATGTGAAAATCAAAACCGCAAGAAAAAATCAAGTACAGTAAAAGGAACTTAAATTTCACAATCCTTACCGTATCCGTATCCCGCCTTATCATATCGAAACATACCATGCATCTGAAACATGATTGAAAATTACCTCTGATCTATTCTGGCATGGATCTTAACTTATCTTGCAAAATAAAAACGTTCCTCCGCGTTGGAAACCGGAGTATGAGTCATGCCATGCAAGTCAGTCATAGGGTCATGGGTCATGAGTCATGAGTCATGAGTCATACCGAGTCATACTGTCATACCGTCATACCGCCGATACTGAGCGATACCCAAATTGAACCATGCAAGCCGGCCTGCAAAGTCTTCAGAACAGACGCCAATGGGCTGAACAGCTGGTCATCCTTGAGCGCTGGAGCCTGCACCGCAATGGCATTCTGAAAGAATGTCTGGTAGTCAGTTGTCGTATTCCAAAACTTCATCATGTTCTCAACGGCATCGTCGACATCCTTGTTGTCCTTGAGCATCCATTGTACGGCTTCGAGCTGCCACGTGTCGATGGCAGTGAAAAGACACCTCCGGACAGAATTCATGGCAAACGACTCTGCTATCTGGATCTTAGACCATAAACTAATTAACAAGTCGTTGAAAAACTATTTGAAGACTAAAAACCACAGATGTCAACGATACAGTGGTTCCCTTTTGACAAACTTGATAGTCAAACAATCAAACGTGCTCAGACATGCAAGTGGAAAACCCGACGCCCTACCGCAAATAATCAGGAGTGAGTCCTTTTACATGACAGCGAACATTCCCCTGGCCTAAAATCTTGTAAGACCGTGTCGCAGTTCTTGCACCACCGTCCGATCCTTTCCGCAATCTTTGCGACCTGCGCCTGCACTGCCTCCTCAAACTTTAAGGCAGTCTCCGAGGCTTCCGGAAAAAGGAACTCAATGCCTTTGGTATCCAAAGTCTTCAGGGTGACATAGTTCTTGATGTGACCAGTTGTCACTTCCAGCAACTTTGGATCCTTCTTGTCCATTTCTGCAGGCACCGAAAGGTTCTTCAAGAAACTAGCCTGGACGAGGATGGCACTGTAGGGCTTCAGGCTGGTCGTGAGATTCTTGCAAGAGAACACGTAGTTGCCTGCTGCCTCTATGCCCTTGTCTTTCAATACAGACTGAATCCACGTGGGCCCGGCTTTGGAAAGGGCAGCGCAAAAGCGCTTGTAGGCACCAGCGACTGCATCACACCAAGCTGGCTTCCCCTCCTGATGCACCCGGCTCACTTTCATCGCAACCTTCTCCAATTGCAGTTGAAACGCGCAACAATCAGATAGTGTCTTGGGATCGTCAGCAGCGCAAGTCTTGTGGTAGCTACGCAGCGCGCCCTCCAACTCAAGCAAAGAACTCATTAAAGGCAGATCTTTCTGAAGCACCAACGACCAAACATTGCCTGGCGCTGGAAAGCGAAAAGCGGGTGCGGCAAAGAAATTGAGGCTAACGTATAGTAACATAGTCACAACTCACAACCAATTTCACATAGTCATAGAGACATATAGGGTCATGAGTCATGAGTAACATAGACTGAAAAAAACACGATTAAAACTTAAAACACAAAAGCCTGACTGAACGACCGTGCATACAGCCATCCCCTCGATCTTATGAGCCCTGCCTTCGATCAGCAAGAAATCGAAAAATGTTTCCAGGTCAACATCTGTCTCACGAAAGGAAAGTTTTTCCACGTGGATGGAAAGGCTGTTCTCAAACAAGAGTGAGTCTGCGAAGATCTTGACGCAGTCGGACCAACGGAAGGACTCATTGAAAAGGTTCGAAAGCTTCTCTATGGCGGCATCCAACTCCTTGACCTTCTCAGCCGCTTCAGGCTCCTCGGACCGTTGGCAAGCCTCCCGCAAGTCCATGGCATTGCGGCATTGTCCAACAGCCTGCACAATCTGGGTGGCCACAGCTTTCTCCTTGCCCTGCTGAAACTTTTCAAGCAAGTCATTCAGCTTGCCCAGTTCGGAAATCATGTTGCCAGCGCTTTTGACCGCCAGCTCTTGCACCACTGCATTTTTGGATTGCTCCAAAACTTTCGTCCACAAAGTCCTGCAAACTTTTGAGGGTTCAAATCAGATCATTTCATACAATATCAATAATAATATCAATATCTAATATCAATATCAATAATATCATATCATATCTATTTAAATTTAAACTATCTAAGTCTATCTCAATCAAAACATATAGAAAATTTTACTGACTGAGAGTGATACTGATACTCGCGCCCTCTACCAATGGAAACATGACATGCAATGATCCCCCCAGTTTTGCAACCCTGTCTTGAGCTGGTTGGAAGAGCGGAACATGAGGTTCACCCTTGGCGAGCACGAGCTTGACATGCCAGCCACCGACTTCAATCCGTCAAGCAATGGCAGGGACGGCACTAGATCCTCTTTGGTCATATGTGCTGCTGCAAGAAACTTGTGCATGTCCACCACAATCCGGGGGCTCAACCCTGTCATGGGGTCATCTGCATGAAGATCGTCATGCACAGGATGCCCAGCGCACTTCCTGCAAGTGGCATGCCATTAAAGGCTTTTTGCGTGAATCGGAAATCCGTGAATGCAATGGGTAATTTCAAAAACCGACTGAAATGACAAGATGTGAGTATAGTATGTGTCTCTCAGGTCGTAATTGGGAATTCAAAGTGATTCAGGAAAGTGGTATGAAATGAAATTCTGAATTCCACGACGCTACAAGCTTTGAAGCGCCGGCCTGACAAACTCTGGGTTCCACAGCGACTCAGGAATGCCAGTAATGAATGCGTTGACGCCAACTTCTTGAAGCTTCGTCACCTTGTCCAGCCATAGAACGAAGAGTGCATGCTGCATCCGAAACAAGTCCTTGCGCTCCAATGTGCAAGCCTTCGCTTCCACCCGCGAGAACAGAGCAAACATCGAAAAGCCCTTCAAACCAGTGTCCACAAAGCGGATGAAGTCAAAGAAGTAGCAATCTCCACTCCCGCAGCCTTCATTCGAAGCTGTTTGACTCTGGGTTGCGGCGTCCTGAAATGCCAAGCGCTTTCAAAAGATTGGCACGCACGGCTGGCCTGTTGAATTTCTGAATATAGCTTTTTAAAATTTCTTAAAGGCCTGTTGACTACTATCTACTTTGCAAGGCAATGCAAATTGATTCAAAAATCATGTTGCCGTGTCAATGCCCCTTTTCCAAGAACCCCTCCTCCAAGATACCTCGCCCGAAGTCAGAGAGCATGGCATTCAAACAATCAGCCGGCAACTCCGAAGCTCTTGCCAAATATGAATCGTCCAGCTTTTGCAATTCTTCTGCGGTTTTGCCTTGGTACTCGATGCTGAGAAGCTCCAATGATCTCTCAACCTCACACACCTGCTCCTGCAAAAGCTTAGCTTGAGCATCGCAATCTGAGTCAGCCTGGCCCTGCAAAGACTGAATCAATGACTGCGCCTTCGAAATTTTGGCTTCAGCGTCCTTGCGCTTCCCCTGCCAAATTCCCAATGGCGTCACCTGCTGGAAGGCCGCGATCGCTGTCCTGGCCTGTGTCTGCAACTTCTCCTTCGCCTTGGCTTTGGCAGCGCTGTCTGCTGAGGCTCCAGGCTCCTTTCGCTTCTTCGGCTTTTCGGTCTGCGGCTTTCCGTCTCTGTCTTGTGGCTTTCCGTCTTCCTCTTTCAATTTGGAATGCTGGCCTTTGCTCTTCGCACCCGTCGCAACGCCAAAGCCATCATCGGAACTCTGACCACCCTCTGAATCGCTCTTCTCCATTTCCTCTGGCATGGGCTCGTCGATCACGCCCAACGCAGCAGACTCCTGTTCCTCCAAACAATGGATCAGGCAGAGGAAGAAGAGCACAATGGCTAGTGAATAAACCATCCAGAAGCCTATGTGTTTTCTATTATGAATACAGCAAAGACATGTGTTTGAAATAATGCCGTATATAATAACCGTATAATACCGTATATTATTTTATATCAGTATAAGTTTAAGTGATGAGACTATGACGCTGACTATATACATGCAGTAAAAGACTCGGAACGACATTGTGAAATAAGATCTGGGCCCACGTCACGGTCCGCTTTGACAGACTACGGTAATCATAAAAACAAATAGATAAATCGCACCATGCCGCTCCTGGGCGTTGCTGGCGATTGCCAGAGCTGCTTCGTTTTTCGCTTGGTAGAGATCCCTCGACTCCCTATCTTCGTGCTCATGTGACTTTCCACTCTCCGTAGACATCTTCGTGCCCACCCTGACTTTGCGGCGCTTGTCGTCAGGGAGTATGATCACGCCTTCGATGCCGCGATCGTCCTTGCGCAGCGAGTGATCAGAGACAAGATCAGAAAAGGATAGAAAAGACAAGTTTTTCTCGCTGATATGGGAATATTTGGCGCTTCAGAAAAGACAATAACAAAAACGTCCTATAATAGTGGTGGATGCGACGTCATAATATGTCCGTCCCTCCATTTGAGCCCGACGCTCCTGCTGGATCTCCAAGCCCTTCTCCTTGGATTCCCCCGCAACGCCGGCAAAATGTGATTGTGGCACCCGTTGGAAGATTGAATCAAATCATATCAAATCAAAATTTCATATCCCGGATTCCGAATCACTATCACTATGACTGACTATCTATCACTATCACTATCACCATTATTATTTATCAATCAACCATTGAATCTTTGTCACTAAATCAGATCTCATATCATATCATGACACGCGCAGTTTGGATGAATACCTTGTTCCGCTCATTATGCAAACGAGACGCTTTGATCCAAGATCTTTTGGCAGCAAAGGTTTTGTGACGCTTCTTTGCCTCTGGCGGCGCCTTCTCCTGAAAATAGGTGTCCGCTGCAACCCACTCGCCTTCCTTAGCCAAGACGGGCTGGAAAAGGGTTGCCCCACAATTTCATGCTGAATGTTAACAACAACAACCGCCACCACTAACACCAACACGTGATATTCAGGGGTCACAACAACTGTGCAAATGAAGCATTTGAGCATTGCATTCGCATGTCAACACTGCCAACACCACTGCTCCTGACTCTGACTTATGGCAAGGTTCGGAGAAGAAATCTAGATATTTGGAAGTTTTCTTTGTTGTGTAAAGTTTCACATCTATTGGCTCATGGCGAGGCTTTGCCCGAGGGTTTTGGCATATGGCCACAACGTGGCGGCGGCGCAAATTCTCAAACCTAAGCTCGAAAAATTGGAGCAGCAAAGCGTGAACAAAGGCTTATACTGATACTGTACTTGTACTGTAAACTGAAAACATCTGAATACAAACCACTATGACTATCACTATCACTATCACTGATCACTGATAACCGAGACCGGATACCGTCTCCTATCACATCACACAACTTAGACATCAGGGAAAATGAAAGAACGTGAGCAAACGAGAAACTTCTGCTTCAGTTGAGGGATGCCATGAATCAACTTCAGGAACTCCTTCAAATTCAGCTTCTGAAAACTTCCACGTTTCACATAGAAGCACTTGGTGCAAAGAGATTGCTCATTCGCTTTGCAGGCGGTGCATAGCAAAGGCATGTTCGCTGGAGCATCCTTGGAACCAGTAGTCATGGTCCAACATTCATGGGGGGGGACATCATTCAAAGGGGTTTCGACGATGAAAAAATAACCGCCCACAACTTAGATACAAATCTGAACTCAATAAGTTTTGAGCGCGCAGGATCTTTGGAAAAAGAAAAACCTCCAGACTGAGACCCGAAAAATCAAAATGCGGCACGTGTTGCCTCAAACCTTCTCAAAATGCGTACAAAGCTAGGCAGCCAAGCCACTTTGTCCTGATTGCCAAACTTCTGCATACAGCATGGGCAAGAGCCATCTTCGAAATCCGGAAGCTCGAACTCGGAGACGTCAAGCGGTTCATTCTCATCCTTGACGTCCCTAGGCTCCTTGTCTCTACTCGAAGGCTCGCCACCACCACTGAGAAGATTTGCCATAAGTCCCGACTACAGCAAGCAACAAACACAAGATGCAAAGCGGCGATACAACAACTACCGCGGCTAAATCAAAAAGCCTTAAACCAAGCCCAACAACGTCGCAATTTCAATCGAAGCTTTTCGACAAACGCAGCGAATCTGGCATCGGTCAACTGTATCATCCAATCATATTCATCTCTTTCAGTGCTTGAAATGCCTCAAACGCCAACACGATGCTAGCATGTAACATGTGCTGTACAACTGTTCAAAAAATCAACAGCAACAGGCTCAACTCACAGGATGCTACCCTCTTACACATGTTCGAATCATGGATCAAGGAATGGCTCACTCATGGCTAAGCACTGCGCAGGTTTTGTTTTTGCGCATTTGGCGTTGTGATTTGATTTCAATGGCCTAAAAGCCCCAAAGCTGCAAAAGCCTACAAGCCACTGTAAGATCTATCAATCATACGAATCATACCAAAACTGCGATTAGTTCATTTCCGCCAAAATCAGCAGTCTAAAATTCAAAACTTCGCCTTCCCTGCGGTCAAAAAACGTCGCCGTCGACGAAGACCTAAAATGGCAAAGAACGTTTTTTTGAATGTGCACTGCAACCTGCCTACAAGTCTTGAGAAGAGATCGTCTCTGGTACAGAGATGGGAACAGGTCGTGGTGTCTCCGGTGCCTCCTCCAAATTGTCGACTCCGAATGGATTCTCTGGGCGCTTGGCAAACATCTCGTTCAGGATCACGTTGATGATGCTGTGTAACCTCATCGGCGCGGTCTCCTGTGAATCGACAAGTGCGCTCATCATCTCACCAGCATCGCCCACGCCTTTGCTCCAAGCAGCACAGCAAGCCGAGTGCACATTGTAGATGCCCCCTGCGACTCGCCACGAGACCAAGCAAGTCCCCCCACAAATCTTGTCATCGCAATGAACACAATCGTGGCACTGGTGGTCGGGGATTTGTGGGTCAACCATAGACACCTCAGCCACCATTCGAAATCCAAGACTTTCATTCGGCTCCTCCGCTGGTGGGGATGCAGTCCCACCAGAAACTATTTCCCACGAGCAATCACTCTCATGGCCAGGATTCTGATCGGCAAAAAAGCTGTCTGCATGACCATCATCATCACTTTCACTGGCGTCAGCATCATCTGGCCTGAAGGGATGCAATGCGCGAATGCCGTGAGTCGGACTGTTCTTCAATGACACCAAAGGCTTCCCTTCTCGAATAGGAAGCACGCATGCGACCACAGCTGAAAAGACGGCACCAGCCACGGGCACCGTCCATCCATCACCTGATAGCAGCAAAATTGCGGAGGTGCATTGCGGCACTACCCAGAGTCTGTCAAGTCATATCATATCAAGAAACCTACCAAAATGAAATACCACCAAATGATTCATGTCGGGTCAAGAGAATCAAGTTATCATATATGAATCTGAATGAATGACTGATAAGGTCTTCTCCTTCTAAGTGGGGGTGGCTCATTGTTGATCTTCCTTTTGGGTCCGCAAAGGAAGTGAACAATGAATCAGGAAACTTAAACTCCTTCTGAATGAACATCTGAACTGAGTAAGAACCAAAGTATGAACAAGAATCATTTAATTCAAATAAAACACAACAAGGCAATACAGTACAAATACAATGCCTAGTGCCTAGCGCCGTCATGTTTAGATAAACGATCATCATCATGGCACATGTCCATCATTGCTGCATGAATCATTGTCGCTTTAGCCCGCCTGCGATCTGGTTGAGATCCCGGTACGAGAACGTTTTCTCCCCATGACCATCGCCGAAATTTGCAATGAAGGGATCAAAGCCCTGCAAAGCCATCAGGTCCTGCAAGGCAACAAAATTTAATTTTCTATATACAGTCCGCAATCTCTAGTTACTCCAGTTGATGGCTATGGGCTATGGGATAGTTAGATAAAAAAATAAGTTTTAAGTTAGAATAAATTATATTTCAAAATAAAACCTTATATCGTGATGAAGAATCTACGAGCCAATGAGGCGCGAGATCGACTACCATCGAAGACAGAATCGAAGAACCACGACAATACGCGTCGCAGCGAGTCCTCTCCGCAAAGCGGTCGGCGTTGTCTGAAATCCCAGATTTTGACATGTGTCGTGATTGCCGTCACCGATCCATCAGTTCCCACAGCGTGTCTCGCAACGGATCCTAGGTGAGCTGACGAAGCACTTCAGAATTCAGAACAGTTCGCAAGTGAATGTACTGCTGTGAAACTGAAATACTGTACTGTACATTCATCCTCGATCATTGGTTCATCATCATTGAATGAAACACTTTAAATTGATTGCTAGAAAGATGGTGTCAGTATAGACAGATAAAACGTCTGTGCTGTGTCTATACTGCAATGCAGGCATACCGTCATACCGTTGCATCAAGTGTTTTAACGACCTGGTGGGTTTAACGGTGTTCTCTCGAAACCCTAGTCTGATATATGGTCCATCGTCCATCATAATGAAATTATGAGTATGAGTCTGAGTCAAAGTCATAGTATACAAATAAAAAAAACACATCTAAAATATAACTCTGACAAAAATAGGAAATGTTCCGCTCTATCAACAAGACATGACATGGAAACACCGGAAACACCGTCTCATCATGACTTGCGTCGCATTACCCTCAAATCCGTCCAACTCAACATGGCCCAGTCACTGGCCAAATCTGCCGTGCAACAGTCACGCTCTGGATCTTTCCCACGTGCCTGACAATATGGTGGGCTGGGGAGATTCATCTATTCAACTCATCAGAAATCTTCCAATAGCAATTGGCAATGGAAAAAAGTAGTGGCTATGGGCTATTGACTATTAAATTAAAATAATTTCACAATGTCTCTTGGATCTGTATCGCTGTATCTCACTATATCCGTACCCGACTAAAATCATAGAATCATCCTGTCCGTCACATCATACAAAAAAGGTTTCACAGGTAGGGCGCTCGAAACTACTTGGAAAAATCGTTGAAACGAACTTTTCGGGCACCCTAGTTTCCACAGGGAAAGCCGTCCAAAAAAAGGTGCGTAGACAACGTCCGCGTGTACGACAAAAACCTTTCCTTCGACATCCAAAAAGGAGGGTTGAAGGGCACCTCCTCCAAAGAGACCCCGTGGAACCCAATAAGGTCCTCCCAAAGCGCCCCTAAACTGTCAAAGCTTAAAATTGCCTTTTACATGGTACGGGAGAAAAACGGCCCGGCCTCCTCCGCGCCTCCTAAAGTGAATTGCGACACCCAATTTTTTAGCGTTTAGGGTTTAGGGTTTAGGGTTTAGGGTCGAGGTTTAGGTTCAGGATATTATCATTCAAGATGACTAAGATGACTACCATGATGTAAGATGACTCGTTTAAAAACATCAACCCGAAAAAACTACAAAACATGTGGTGTGTAATTGTCATTGTCACATGACTCATGTGACATGTGTCATTATACATGATATGATATGATATTGATGTTGATATATTGATATGATATGATATGATATGATATGATATGATATGAAATAAGTTAACATGATATATGAAATGACGTGATATGAAACGATAAAATAATACGGTAGAGAACATGAGAAAATTAGAACAAGAACAAACAAACATGTAACATATGTAACATATGTAATGTAATATAACGTTACTTCATAATGTTAGGAAAAAGGAAAAATTATCAATGGTCATTTTTAACTAGAAGAAATAGCGTGGAATGGTTTGGAACGGTTCCGGGCTATTTCTTGCCTAAACCATCCTAAGGCACAAGATATAGCATTGATCGGTTCCAAACGGTTCCGGACTATTTCTGAGTCATACTGCAACATATAGTGTGGATCGGCTCCAAACGGTTCCGGACTATCTACTGCATTAAGTATAAATAGCTCTGATCGGTTTGGAACGGCTTCAAACTATATATTCAGGTAATTATTAAATAGCTCTGATCGGATTGGAACGGATCCGATCTATATCTACCTAAGATCTATTTGGATCTATTTGGATCTGAAGTGGTGTGTTGGGAACATATAGTACAGAACGGTTTGGAACGGATCTGTACTATTTCTAAATCAAAGTAGAAATAGAGCGGAACGGTTTGGAACGGTTCCAGGCTATATATACAAAAGTTTTGAACATAGTTCAGATCGGTTTGGAACGGTTCCGGACCATTTCTTGTCACATGGGAGTATTGTCCCGAGAGATAGTCCGGATCGGTTCCGGACGGTTTCTAAGGCACATGGGTGTGTATCATTGTTTTGTGATTTTTTGACTAGAAAACGATCGTTATAATTTATGTTAGTTGAAGTTTCAGAAAAACTATCAAAAAATAAAAGAGATAAAACTAAACCGCCGTAAATAAATAATATAACAAACACAAAAACTGCCGGGGCCAAGATATTTTTCAAAACAAGAAAGCCCGAAAACCCACATGTGACATGTGTTCTGCGATCTACTTGGACCTCAAAACTGCCCTGAGCATCACCCGGTCATTTGCCCAACGGCGCCTGAAGGACAGAGTACTGGATGTCCAAGCTATCTCTTTCCCGCTGGTTCAAAGTCTTGAGCACTTCGTCACTGATGCTGTCCGTGTACGGCGGATTGCCAGCTCCGACCTGAAAGCGCTCCTTCAACTCGGCCACCTGCTTCTGGGCCTTCTCTGAAGACTTGCCGTCCTGCCCACCGAGGGGCCGAACAGATCCAATCCCAAACTGTCCCATGATGAAAAAATGAAGGGATCTATTTATAAAACTTAAAGGATCTATTTATGAAATGTACCGAGTGGATGGCTAGTTTTGGGAGAAAAAATTGTATGGCCCGGGATGGCCCATGTTACCATGTTCCATGATTTTCTGAAGGCGATTGCCAAAATCTAGTGGCTCGGCGTCCTTGCAACTCACAGGCATGGCTGGCTGACGATCAGTTGCCTCCAAAACATATTTGACGTAGTCTGTCACTTCTTTCAAGGTTGCAGGAGGATCAAGCGTAGAGGGAAGCACTTCTGTGATGATGTGGACCAGCGCTTTCAATTCCGCAACATCCAGCACATCCGCCCGCACCATCAGAATATAGACCCGAGACCGCGACTGCGGAACGCCATAGCGCTTGCTCCTGAGCAGGAGCAAGGTCCAAAGAAAGCAACTCATATCATAAATCAAAAATATATCCTCATATCATTCATATCATATCATGATATGATCATCATTTCTATCATATCCATATGTCCATGGTCCATGTCCATATCCATATCACAACGGCTATGCAGCATGCTCCAGCTCTCTTTATTGAAAGGTTCCCTTCAATCCCTTCATGTCTTTTGAAAATAGCTGGAAATATCTCATGACTTGATCTGAAAAAATGGATGGATAGGATTAGACTGTTCTTTAACTTCTCAGCAACGGCAATAGACAATAGCTGACAGTATCACGCAATACATTTCTTATGACGTTTGGCGACGTCTCTCATGTGACGCCGTGCCATATTTCCTTCACACTTCATATCTCGCAGCAAGTACGGTTACTTAGTTTAATGCCTGGGCCAAAAAATGATGGGGAAACAATGGGGTGCTGAATCATCAAAAAACATTTCGCCCGAGAGGCAAGTATTTAAATGCAAGAATCAGAATCACGCGAATAAATTGGAGCCCAATATGCTGAACTTTGGGCATTCTCTTAGTGCAAACAATGGTCACGGTTAACAGCAGCCCAACCCGACTGAATTTCTAGCGGCACGCTGTCTATGCAGGGTTGAAGGATAAGTGACATCACTTCAGGTTATAGCCTCCAACTTTGATATGACCCCACTGCTGATTCACTATTCATTCAGTCAGAATGAAGTCATTCATTCAGTCAGTCGTCATGATTCATGATTTTCTTTTATATCAGTGTCACTGTATCAAAAAACGGAAATTCAGATCTCTACAGGATTAAATTATGATCTGAATTTTGGTATGATATGGCACTGGTGGCGTGCTCAAGCAACCTCATGCTGAGTAAATGCAACCTAGGCTCTCCATCTCAAACACCTCTAAGTTGTAGTTGTCCAAGAGCTTGAGGCCAATCTGTCCGAGGTTTGGGTCCACCCCATTCATCATGTAGTCGAAGGGAGCCTCGCAAGTGGCGAAGCATCTGTCACATGAACTGACTAAGAAGTTGTTTTTTTGGCTTCGCGGCTATGGGGGAATGTGCTCAGCGTTCAGTCGGGCAGTGAACGGTAAAATACTGGCTGGCTGCTGGCTGACTCTATTTTCAGGAGACACAGTTGTCAGCAATCAACTAATAAGATAAAGAGATGCAAACTCAGATGCAAATCTGACTGGATTGTTAGATGTTAGAATCAATGAAATGAACGGTGTTACAACTTTGAATGTGTTTAAGAACCTCTGGCCCCACATCTCGCAGTTCCCCATCCACCCTGCAACTTTGCGCTACTCTGCAACATTTGCTCCGATGGTCCAGTGGATCTTTGCACGGGCCAACGTATACATTGAAATGGTCAACGGCGCTTCTGCAAAGCATCAATAATTTTGCGCGCCCAACTCAAGAGTTCTGTATCTTCTGCCTTGCTTCTGCTGCTCGACGAAGACTGCGCTTCTTTCGCTTGACAAAGAGCTGTCAAGCGCTGCACAGAGGAAGTAACAAAATGAGCGTCGTCTTTTTGGGCCACGATGTGAAGGACCGTGCAGTGAGCATGTAACCACCCATGCGGCCTCGCCCGGCTGTAGTACCAAGCAAATCTCGGCGAACCCTTCACAATGATATTCTTGCAATGTAGGCATCTTGACCGCCCGGAAACAGCAAGGCCATGCTCCCCTTTCTCATCGATGCCCAAGCTCAAAGAGAAGAATGATGACTGCGGCCGTGACAACTGGCCCAAAGCGATCGATTCTGCAACGTCTGCCCGGAGAATATCTGCCCGTTCAATTTCCTTCGCCACGGCCTTGAACTCGTTCTCTGCTGAGGCAACTTCATCGGAAGGAGGCACCACAAGCTCACTCTCCTTGTTGATATCCTCGTCAGAACCTTCGCTCTGGGCACTATCACCATCATCATCATCACTGTTGAGATCGTTGGCGCTGGCATCATTTTCGCTGTCAACAATTTCAAGATCCTCGAACTCTTTGCAAATCTTTGTCTTGCCGCTTGGCTTCTTTGAAGGAACTTTCTTCGCCTTCGCCTTTCGGGTTTTTTTGGGCAATTTCAGTCCAAATGGAAGTTCAACCTTTGGCCGTTTTGGTGCGGGCAACGGCTGTGTTGAAACGCTGAAAGCACAAACTTGCTTGACAGGGTTTGCTTTCATGTCCTGCCCATCTTGTAGGAAATGCTGGCACTGCCACACTTCAACCATCAACTCAAAGTTCTCATAATTTCCAAAATCTCCCAAATGTTCAAGGAAAAGCTCGTGGGACGCCACAATTTGGGGCTTCCCTCCTGTCAGTTCAAACTCAGCTTCGTCATCGGTAACCCGTGCTTTCACCAACATTTGTAAATGCGGATTCTTCAACATTGCGCCCAAGAAGTACACTGAGTCCGGGCATCGTGGAAAAGAAAACATCAACAGGTCACCAGAACGCGTTTGATTTGCCTTAATGAGCTGCGAAAAGTTCTTCACTATGACTTTGAGGTGCACAAACGCAGGATCTTGCTGGCACATGAAGAAAGGACACTGCTCAGGAATAGTTGCTTCAGCTTGTTCGTCATCCCCCTCTGCGTCATCCTCACCCAATTGGTCTGGGGCATGCAAGGTCTGACCCAACAAGCTTGAGATATCCTTGTCGGCCACAAGGACGTCAATCATCTCCGCCTTAAGGGCCCCACAACCTGAGATGCAAGGCACTTCGCCGCAACAACCAATGAACATGTAGTGCCGTGCCAAATATTCAATTTCTGAACCGAGAGATGTCACGATCTGGTGAAATTACTACTGATGCGACCAGTACCCAAATCGTACCAATGGTATCCTGAAGAAACATGAAACCCCAAATTGAAAACTTGCCTACAAGCATGAAACGCATAAAAAGGGAACACCACACGACACTATACGTAAACAGTATCGCCTGATTGAACAATCAAATTATGTTACGCTAGGCTACGTTTGGTAATTTTCTGTCCAAGCAATATTTGTTTCACTTCTCTGTAGTCCCATCACCCGTCACCCGTCTATTTCAAAACGGCCTGAAAAAAGTTTACAAAATTTACACAAGAAGTGAACACAAGTGCAGCCAGCTCACTGTCGCCAAGTTGGGTCGGGAGCGACCAAAATGGATGCGAGCTGAAGGCATCATTATTCAAAGTGAGCCGCCGGCATGAAATCTTCTTGGCAGCATTGCGCCACACGCCAGCACCATCATCATCACCAGTTAAATCGATAGTCCCTGCAGCATCAGTGACCTCTTGCTTTGATGGCAGTGGCTTGTTGGCAAGTGCATCAATCTTGGCCTGCTCAGCCTGGGCATGGATTTCATATGGCTCCCGCTCTTCCCGGGACATGGATCTCCACAAATCCGAAGCCTCTTTCTGCTTGCTCTTCCACTCGCTCGGCGCGGTTGGAGAACCTTCGAAATGAGATCGCTGAAACACATTCCATCCACAAAGCCTCCGAATCTTTCTGCTCTTTGCATGTTGAATACGAGTATCGCGCTCAAGATGCGACTCCCGTGAAGTCAAAGGTCTAGCCTTTGCAGGGAAAGTGCAACCAGTCAAATCCCCGTGTTTAACAGGACAAAAAATTATGAAAGGAAACTTCAATTTTAAAATGAACCTGATGCCCTTTAAGCTTAAATTCCGATCCCGGTTCTCTCATATCATCATAGAATCATATAAATGAAGGTCTGCATGAATGAATACCTGAACACGTCAGTATGTAACTAGAAAAAGTTAGACTATTATTCAGATTCAATTTAAATGAAATAAAAAGATATGTTGTTTATGTTATGTTGTTATGTTTATGTTAGTGAATGTTAGTGATGTGAGTTCTCTCTCTTTGTCTCCTGCGTGTGCATGCTGTAAACGCAAAACAAGAACAAAAGTGACTAGTGCGTTTAAGTCTACCGCTACCGCATTGAAAGTCTTTATTGGACCGACGCGGCCTCACTCTTGGACGATTTCACGCCGACCATTTTCAGAATGCCAGAACTGGTTCTCTTTGAAGGCAATGTTTGCGAGCCAACGGAATCTTGAGCCCATACGTGTTGCTTGACGGCGGCTTGAAGAAAAGTCGTCTCACTAGCCACAAGCGGGTTCTTGACATTCTGGCCCCCTCGCTTGCTTGCCACCCATTGCGTCTGCCCATTCTTCAATTCCACTGAGTCTGATGTGAGAGGGCACCACTCAGAAATGTCTTGAAGTATACTCTGAACCTCTTCCTTGGCGCGGGTTTGCTCATCTAAAGACTTGGAGGCGAGCCCAGAGAAACTTTTGACCAGCTTTGCAGAGAAGCCGGCATCCAAGCAATCCTGGCAAGCACACAGCCGGGCTTCCAAAGAATCGAAGCGCTGCACAAAACGCTCTGTGCTGAGCCCGAGCAAACCAAATAACGCAAATGGAGCACAAGCGAAGTCATACTTGAAGCGACGGTGCACGTCTGTGACGCACACTGTGATCAGTTGGAACACCTTGTTCAGAAGGTCTGGCTGTGGGTCCAAGCCCATGCTGATGCTGTGCTGTAGCCCGCCGGAAAAAAAAACCCACGTATCTCCCAATCAAATCATCTGCAAACTCTCCCCTCACAACACGGAGAAACGTGCGAGAGGCTTTGGTCTTAAGCTCATTGCATGCGGGGTGGCCTTTCCCCAGAAATTGCAAATCGTGAATCAATCTTGTATGTCCGAGAAGGGTGTTCACGCCGTACTCAATCGGCTCAATCAGCGCGTCCACAACCATGATGCCTTGAACAAAGCTTGCTTTATTCATCTCTTCCACCACCTGCCCTCGCCGGACCTTGTTCTGCGTTGCGTAGTCCTTGTCCATGTCCATGGCATCTGCCAAAATCTGCTGCAGGTCTGCCTCAACGGAGCGGTAGCCAGTTTCTGACAAGAAAACGTCAGCCAATGCTGCCACATCTGCGGAAGGGTCTCCTGTGTGCAACTCCTGCAAGGCTCGTGGAAGCAAGTTGAAGAAAACACAGCCCAGCTTGACAAATGATGATGCGGGACCAAAGTGCTTCATTCTATAAAGCAAGGGCGTCTGGAAGCCCTTTGTGAAAAATGGAATCACGTGCGACAGGAGCTTGGCAAAGGCATCTTCGTTGCTGGCACAGCAAGGGCGCCCGTTTGGCCCACACACCAAACACCAATGAATGACTGTTTCGCCAGTACTATCCCCGTTTGCGAAGTGAAGCAAATCTGCCAACGCGGTCTTGGTCTCCTTGACGTTTGTGATGTAGTTGCGCTCCAACCAATCTGCGCGCCGTTTCCAAACCTGCATCTCTTCAGGAAAAGCAAAGACTGGTACACCTGAGGCGAATGATTGTGCAACGGACAAGGGTCGAAAAAAAAGACTGAATTATATACAATGGTCTGTGGCCCGGTAAATTTACATGTCTGTCTAAAGCCCGGATGAATGTGTTCAGATTTACATTCCAATAATGGACCATGGACCGGGACCCACGCGTTGAATTTCAGAGCTATTTCTTATAAGGACTTCGCAAGTCAACTTTTCAAAAACAACATGTTCTGTTGAGGCACTGATGTAACAGTATAGCGTTGGCGTTTACTGTAACATGATACCGACCCTGTATTGGATGCATGGCTGCCTGTAAATTAAAATAATGAAAAATGAAAAATGATACTGAAATTCATCCAGGAACGTGTGAACTGCCCATCCTTCTGAAGCAGCTTGACGAATGCCGCAGCCAGACTGCGTCGGAAGCTTTGCGTTTCATAAAGATGTCCCAGTCGGACAACAGTTGACCACATCCTCTCAACAGACAGCACTGTGGGCTTCCGCACCAGGCACAGCTGGTGGTTGCTGCAGCGAAACCTCAAACCACAGGAAAATGGGTCATTTGTTTTTGCGCGTGCTCGGCATTCGCATCGCCATGCTTTGTCATTGGCACGAAGAGCGTCTCCCATCAACAATGTAGTTTTCCACTTGGCCCTCCATGGCATCTTGTCAGGACAATCCAAATGTTTCCAGATCGTTCCAAGTCCAGAAGCTGTAAGTACCAGCCATGATGAAAAAGCAGCATGTATGGCTTCGGCCTTGCCAGATGTCAAGCAGCGCATGGGTGTTGGGATGTGCAAGCATTGGAAATCGCCATCTGAATATCTGAAATGAAGGGCCTGAACTGTATTCATCACTGTGTGGACCACGTTTCTCCCAGAGCCGATTGCCTTGAGCGTCGTACTGGTGTCGTCAGCCACAATCGTATTCAGCGCGTGTTCGCAAGACCCTCTCTCCTGAAACAAATTCACCAAAGCGGCCTTCAATGACTGTAGAAACGACCACACGCAGCGAGAACGTTCTCTGCCAAATTGTCTTTTCTCATCAGGGGTATCATCTGCACATGTTTTCTTTTGGTAGCCACCACGTTGATAGGAATGCGTAAAGAAACGCTTTTGAAGCCGCTCAGCATATGTATCGGCTATAGGTTCCGCTTCCGTTTTCGCAATGGGCACTTGTCTGGCCCTCTTGACTGCCAAAGCTTCCCTGGCAGGGCCAGTCTGCAACTTCCGTCTCAGTTTCAAATTCTCCTGGTCCGCCCCCTCACAAGCGCTTGGATTTGCAGAATCAATAGCATCAGCATCCTCGAAGAAATCACCAGCATCAGCATCTGCATTGTCCGGCGCTTGGTTGCTCCACAAGTCTGAGAGTGGCATGGCGTGCGCTCCAAAGTGGATGTCATGAAACTAGAAAACTGAAAGTGAGCATCATGGAATCATGGGGCTTTAATGTGTTGCCCTGGAATTTGTAAAGGTAAGCTGTGTCAAATGGTCGGATTCTTTGCCTAACCAAGGCAGCACTCCAATAAAATGTAATCAGACTACGATGTGACTATATCATAGACCTGTATGATCTGTATGCTGTATGACTCTATGACTGTATGATTGATGCTATTATGATGATTGTATGTATGACTGTATGACTGTACTCTATTATCAAATCATTGAATCTGAATCATATCATATCATATCATATCGATAAATCATGAGTCATAAAAATAAATATATAATATATTAAAGCCGCCTAAAATCATATGCGTGTTCACGCGCGTGTGTGCGCCATTGCACTTACATCAATCAGCGAGGCTAGGCGATGCAATTTCAGCAGCTTCATGTGGGCTAAACTCACCAATGGTCGCTTGGGATTCTTCCGCAATATTTCCGATATTTTCCGATTGTCTGTCAGTTGCCACACGATTCCAGTCAACAAAAAGAACGGCCTAACTGGGGCCTGGCTCAAAATGACTTCTACAAATTCCTGAGAAAAATACGTCCCAACAGGATCCGAAATTTTCACATCACATCGGCGTATTACGTGCTATGGAATTGAAGTTATGGCCCTGGCTATGATGCACATTGATTCACTCACCGACCAGTACCAACCAATGAGATGATCACACTTCAAGTTCTGCGGACCAGGATGCAGTTTTAAACCCTGTGTGGAAAACGGCACTGCCCGGCCTTGTACTTCTCGAAGAACTCCCCCTCTGACCCTTCAGGGAAGCGTTCGAAGATGCCTTGCACCTGCGAGGCCGATCGCAATTCAAAAGTGACCTTCATAAGATAAGAGTCCAAACGACTACTGACTACGTAACAGAAAGATTTCAGTTGGACTGAAAAAAGATGTCAGCTGATATGCTAGTCACTAGGTCTTAATCAGTCTCGAATCATGTCGAATGGTTTCGATTGGATGTTGATGTTGATGTTGTTAATGTGAAATGATCTTAAATCGTCTTGTCTGTATCTGTACGGACTTGGCCTGACATCATGCTCCCTCATCCTGGTCCGATGATACATTGTGTACACTCTACGTCGAAAATTTATGAAAAATTTACATTGCTAGAAAGGTGGCAAGCGACCGTGAAATGGACGAGTGATGAACGCGAATTATGGACCACAATGCAGCACATGTTAATTTGAAGCCCGTCCCACGGATGCTGAGCCCTGCCTGCTCAAAGATCGCTACTTTTGGCTTGTGGAATCCTGAAGGCTTTTTGAGACATGATAAGGGCTTCACCCGCGCTTGCGAGCAAATGCGAATAGATAATAGACTTCAATAAGTCAATCTTGTCAATATGTCAATGTCAATCAGTTATAAATCAAAACACTTCATAAGATTCTTACCAGACCACACCGTACTAGACTACAACTAGACTGTGACAACTAAAACCACGGACAAGTTTCGAACGTGCTTCGAACAGTTCTGAAATGCCAAACCATCGTCCGTCTCGAAGGGGTTAAAGTTGTTCTTGCGCTTTTTCGTGCTGAGACGTGAGTAGGGCTGGCAAGGCGCGCCAACGGAATAGATGTCCTGCGTGGCGCAAAAGGTAAAGGGGTCCAAACATCAAACGATAGCTAATAGGAATCGTTTTCTTTAGTTTATCATCAGGTTTTTGAACATTCATGATTCATGATTCGCGATTCAAAAAGATAAGGCAGTACATAGGCTGCATGCTGCATGCAGGTTCGCTGTGACCCGGCCAAAGCCAACCAATACTTAAGGAGCTGTAACTCTATCGCAACCCGTCCGATAATCTCGAACTCCATGCCCCATCCCGAAGCAGTCCTCTCCACCAGGTCTCTGTAAACACGGCGCTTTGTGCACAAGACAATGGCCTCCAGTCCCGTCATGCCACCAAGGAAGAGCGTCCCCAACATCTGCATAAAGGTGATCAACTAAGTTTCATGATGGGCAGAGCCGGCAGAGCGGCTTTTGGGAGAACGTCTCAATGTTCAAACATAGAAAAGTTGGAGGCATGTATCTGGGAGTGGTTCATGGTTGATGAGGCTATGGCTATGAGGCTATGACTCTATGATTCTTGAATCTTGAACATATTCAGTACGAGTCGTACTAGTCTGTGAAGGCCAAGTCAAAAAAATAGATACAATCAGAAGGCCTTCAAAGATAAGAGTCCCTGGAACTTCTAACTGGCATCCCAAAGTGTATCTAGCATATTGGTGTTTGGCTGATATGGGATTATTGTCG